>OKSF01001874.1_pt1 | contig 15614 bp, 6 predicted proteins | sample 1606061 | NCBI WGS metagenome assembly OKSF01 (sample SAMEA3541567, study PRJEB24748) | human gut metagenome | biome: human gut; feature: human-associated habitat; material: faeces | place: China | collected 2012 | reverse complement strand
GTACTCACGTTGCAAAGATACGCTTTTCTTTCGTAACTTCCAAGAAATTAACTAAAAAAGTTTTTGTGGGTGTGGGGGAGAGGGAGAGAGAAACAAAAAAGTGCAACGCCCAGTATGGGCATTGCACTTTATTTAAATATATCCATGTTTTTAGGTGATTACCATCTTGGGTCACCAACACCGAGCTTCTTAACACTCTCGTTACCGATAGTGAAGTCGCCCTTAGCGGCATCCTTATACTCAGGGTTAGCTTCCTTGCCTGCCTCGTCAGCAAACATGTTAGTCTTACCCTCTACGTCTGCTACATTGAGCTTAGCGCAGTTGAAGTATACGTTGTTCTGGAATGTTGGAACGCCAGTCTTTGACTGGTTAGACCATACAGCACCAGTATTTGAAACGATGTTGTTTGTCCAGTTGATTACGTTGCCTACATAGCGAACATAGAGCAAACGCTTACCTTTGTTAGATGCTCCATCGATAGTACACTTGTTTACTGTGATAACAGGTGCGCCACCAAGTGCTGAAGCATCGTCCATACGGATGAAGTCGCGGCTTGCTGCACTATTATAGATTGTAGACTCAAGGATGTTAAGGTTGTCTATGCGACCCTTACGACAGTCGAACATATCACCACCATCGCACTCAATGTCGTGAATCAAACAATTCTTGAAAGTAAGCTCGTTAATAGTACAAGCTACGTTTACATAGAATACACCCTTACCAAAGTTCTTGATTTCAGAGTTCTTGATGATAACATTTGCGTATGTAGCATCAGCAGTTTTGAAGTTGAAAGCCTGGTCGGCAGAAACATTTTCAGAACCATCGAGAACTACGTTGTCGATAGAAACAGAAGCACCATCGTTAATCTCGAAGCGACCCTGGATAACAGGAGATGCAGTAGGGTAGATACCCTTGATCTCGATACTCTTAGAGATTGCTACTGCACTTGTACCTGTTTCATCCTCAGACATAATCTTGAATGTGTCAGGCATCAAAGCAAATACAGAACCTGCCTCAGCATTCTTAATCAATGAAGCCAAGTCGTCACCTGGACGAACTACGATAGCACCATTAAGGTCTGCAATAGTCTTGAAAGTCTTTGTACCACGCTTCTTGTTACCATTGTAGAGGTATACGTCATACTTTGTTTCTGGCTGCAAGCCATCAACAAGAGCCTTACCTGCCTCTATTTCAGCTGCGGTAAGCTGCTTAGTTGTTACAGTATCACCAGTTTCTGAAGCTACAGCATAGATAGTTGTAACAGCCTCTCCGGCAGGCCAGTTCATTGCAACGCTACGGTCAGCAATATCTGAGTTTGAAATAGATTTGAAAATCTGTTGTGCGTTGGTGTGGAATGAAACCTCGCTCCACTTAGAGTTGCGAGTTTCATCATTATCGTCAACAGCCATCACACGTGCAGAATATTCGGTATCGTAAATCAAGCCACTTACAGCGTAAGGGATATCATCCTTAGAGATATTCTTGAATTCGTATGTTGGTTCACCACTAAAGTCAAGGTTGCTATCCTCGAATATTTGGAGTGTATAGCTTGTTGCACCGCTAACTGCAGCCCACTGAAACGAAGCACTCTCCTTAGTTATATCTTTAGTATCAAAGTTAACAGGCGAGAAGTTGCGGCCTACGATAAGGCTTGTAATCTCGTCCATCGGATCGCTACATGCAGTCATCGACAACAAGCCGAGACCAAGGATGCAAGCGTTTATGATTGATTTTTTCATATTGTTCAGTTTATGAATTGTATTTTGTAAAGATTATCTGTTGGCAGATACAGCAGATTGCTATATCTGCCAACTAATAATATTCTTAATCTGAGAGCTGACCGTAGTTGCCATCATTGTTGAGCAAACCATTGCTCTTTTCAATGAATGTCTGCCAGATAGGCCACAAGCAGTTCAAGCTTGGTTTTCCTACATACAAACCATTGATGTAATCTTCGGTCAAGAGGTTGGTATTTGTCTTAGAGTCTACGAACCACTGCTTAGAACTGTAGCCCTCGAGAGCTGCACCTTCTGCGTCAGTATCACCATGGTTCAATCCATATACTACGATATTTTCGCCTTCGTTCTTGAAGTAAAGCTTAAGAGGAAGGTCTGCGTAGCTACCTGCGCGGTTAGAAAGGTCAGTAAGTTTCTGCTTAGCCTCTGCCATCTTCTCGTCGATGATTCCCCAACGTACGAGGTCTGCCTTACGAAGCATTTCGCCAGCAAACTCAAATCCACGCTGCTCTACGATACCATTGAAGAAAGCTTCCTGGCTAGCTGTATACTTAGCCTTCAAAGCTTCAACCTTGGCTGCAGGAAGAGCACGGTCGAGAACAGGTTTCATGTAGTTCCAAGCTGTCTGCTGGTCGTTGTCCAATGCGTTGATAGCCTCTGCTGCCATGAGGTAAACATCTGCCAAACGCATGTACTGCCAGTTTACACCATCATCATTCTTACCAAGGCTAAGAGCACGCTCTGACTTCATCCACTCGTAGCGAAGCTTACCGAAGCACCATTTGTTGATACCACGAAGTTGCTGATATGACTTGCCATCAACAAGCTCCTTGCTCCACTCATAAGGAATACAAGTAATATCGCGACGGATATCATCCTTGTCATAGTCATAATATAGATATGGAAGAGGACCATTAGCACCACCCTGAGCCTGTGATGTATACTGGTCTGCAGCCTGATGCTTAATACCGAAAGTATAAACAACACGACCACGACCAGAAGAGAATGGAATTTCCCACAACGATTCACCACCTGCAGCTACATTGTCCTGGCAAAGCTTCTTGAAGTTCTCTTCGAAGCTACCAAGAGTGTTGCAATGCTTGTTGATGATGTCGATACACTCCTGCTTAGCAATAGCATACATCTTGTCAGATGCCAACTCTGGATCCTTGCTCTTGCGATAGCCATCGCCACGAAGACCGTAGCCACCAGCATAGAGAGCGATACGAGCGCGGAGACCCTTAACGAAGCTCTTGCTTACACGCTCTGTGCTCTTTGTGATAACATTCTCGTTTGGCCAGTAGCAGTAGTCTTCTGCTTCCTTAAGGTCAGCGAGCAATACCTTATATATAGAGTCACGATTGCAACGTGGCATATATACATTGTCAGCATTGTTAGGCTGCAAACGTGCTGGAACATCACCCCAAGCCTTGATAAGGTCGTTGTAGATGAGAGCACGCAAAGTCAAAGCTTCACCAAGAAGCTGTGCCATATCACGGTTATTCTCAATATTGCCATACTTACGAATGCCCTGGATAGCAAGGTTTGCACGCTCGATACCCTCGTAGAACATTGCATAGGCATTATTATCGGTATTCATCTGACCGTTGGTAGCCAGTGTGTTGTATGCCCAAAGGCTGTTTTTATCGTCGTACGACATAGCCTTTGAATATGAAGGCTGTGTTCCACTACCAGTTTCAAGGTCGCTGTTAAGACCATAGTAAGGTAGGAAACGTCCGCGGTAAGAGTTTGTCTGACAGAATGATACGTGTATAGACATAATCTCTGACTCAGCCAACGAATACTGTGAAAACACAGAAGTCTCATCGAGAGTAGACTGTGTTGGGGCGTCCATATCGCATGATGTTACTACACCAGCAAGAGCTATGGACATTATTGAAAGCTTAAATATTTTTTTCATTGTTTGGTCTTGTAAAGGAATGTTTAGAAATTCAAGTTCAAACCAAATACATACTGGCGGCTGCGTGGGTAACCAGAGTAGTCACAACCAGGTGTGAGGCTCTCCTGACCAGATTTTTTAATACAGTCAGACTCTGGGTCGAAGCCCTTGTAACCAGTAATGGTGAACACATTATACATTGTGCAGTAGAAGCGGAGGCTGTTAATGCCCAACTTCTTAACGATGTTCTTAGGCAATGTGTAGCCAAGAGACAAAGTGTTCAAACGAAGGAATGAAGCATCCTCGATAGCCCAGTCTGTAAGAATCATCTGCTTTGTATAAGGTGACCATAGAGTAGTATTCGCATTCATCTCCTCGAGCTTTACAGGGTCGTTGCAGAGTGTACCATCCTCGTTGAGGTTAGTCCAACGCTTGCCATCGCCCATGATGTCGAGCATGTTACGATACTGATACTTACCAGTCATTGTACCTTCAATCTTGTTAGCATTGTAGATATCGTTGCCTACGCTGAAGTTGAAGTTTGCGCTGAGGTCGAAGCCATAAGCACGTGCGTTGATAGAGAAACCACCAGTGAAGTCAGGGTTTACATTACCAATGATGCACTTGTCTTCGTCGCCGATAGTACCATTAGCTGTACCATCTTCGCCTGGCATATCCTGAAGTTTCATAGAACCTGGACGGATTGTACCAACTACAGCTGTAGCATCAGCTACACCATCCTTGAGCTCCCAAAGACCTGTCTTCTCGTTGTAGCCCTTGAAGTCGCTAACCTCATAGCGACCTGCGCTACGATAACCGCGAATCTGACCTACCTGACCGCCTACTGCGATTACGTACTCATTACCGATTTCTGAAGAAGCCCAACGTGTTTCAGCACCAAACTCCTGCATACCACCGAGCGACTTGATCTTACCCTTGTTGAAACCAATGTTACCAGAGAAGTCAATGCCCCAATCTTTCTTGTTTACGGCATGCCATGTCAATGTAGCCTCAAGACCCTTGTTCTCTGTCTCACCCATGTTACGATACTGTGAGGTATAACCTGTACCGCTTACAGGGAACTTGATGAGAAGGTCCTTAGTGGTGTTGATATATCCTTCAACCGAACCGCTCAACTTACCATCAAATACGGTGAAGTCAAGACCAAGGTTACGTGTGATAGTAGTTTCCCACTTCAAGTTAGGGTTAGCCATTGTTGAAGATGGTGCCCACATTGTGTTGAAACCATTAACCCAAAGAGTAGGGTCGCCAGTTACAGCCTGATACTCCTGTGTGAGCTGACCTACAGGAATATTGTTGTTACCTGCAGTACCGAAAGATACACGGAGTTTCAAGTCGTCGAGCCACTTCTGGGTGCCCTTCATGAAAGGCTCAGAAGAAATACGCCATGCTGCAGCTGCTGATGGGAAGTAACCCCAACGGTTGTCCTTAGAGAACTTAGAAGAAGCATCGGCACGGAATGTGAAACTCAACAAATACTTATCCTCGTAGTTGTAGTTAGCACGAGTGAAGAAAGACAAAAGCTTATCGTCTGCTGAGTAGATATCGTTAACCTTTACTGGGTGTCCCTGACCTGTAAGCTTCCAAGCTGTGTTAGAATCGAAGTCTGAAGGGAAACCGTGAATCTCGTCAGAGTGAGTACGCTTCTTGGTAATGATATACTCATGACCAACCATCATGTTGAGACTGTGCTTCTTGCTCTTCAAGAGCTTCTTGAAGTCGTAGCTAACAGTATTGGTGTTGCGGAACTTGTGGCGATTAGTATCCTCGAGAGTGATACCAGGCAAGCCTGGGTAGTCAGAGAAGCTGTTACGAGCCTGATAAGTAGTCTTACCATAGTAACGCTGATCATACTGATTGTAGTCGTCGTAGCCAAATTCTACCTTAGCCTTCAAATTCTTGATGATTTCCCAACCGAAAGCACCAGCAAAGTTCAACTGCTTACGCTCCTTTACACGGTCGTTGTCATACTGAGAAACAACAGGGTTGTAGAGGTTACCAAGTTCATCATCGTCGCTACCTGCGCTCTCGTCGAGGTTAGAGAGAGGCATAGGATAATAATAAAGAGCATACTTCAAACGACGGTCGGTATCCATAGAACCTGTAGCATCGTTAGCACCACCACCACGGATATCGGTATCGCTATAGCGAACCTGGAAGTCGAGGGTAGTGTTCTTGGTTGGCTTAGTATTCAATTTCAAGCTGAAGTTGTCGCGCTTGAAGTTAGAGCCAATCTGGATAGCCTTGTCGTTCATGTGGGCATAGCTGAATGCATACTTAATGGTCTCAGAACCGCCATTGATGTTCAAGTTCTGATTGAAGGTGTGACCTGTGCGACCATAAACGATGTCCTGCCAATCGTTTGCTGCTACATCTTTATACATGTCCATGTCCTGATAGTTACCTAAGAAATCTGTGTAAGAAGTAATATCCTTCTGATTCTTGAGCAAAGCAAGCTCATACTGCCACTTAGCATAATCATAAGGAGTGAGCAAATCCATAGTCTTTGCAATCTTCTTTACGCTATAGTAAGCGTTGTAGCTAACGTTTACCTTACCGCTCTTTCCGCTCTTAGTGGTAACGAGGATTACACCATTAGCACCACGGCTACCATAGATTGCTGTAGAAGAAGCATCCTTCAAGACGGTGATGTCCTCAATGTCGGTAGCTGGGATATCACCAATACCATCTACTGGGAAACCATCTACAATATAAAGAGGATCGTTGCTCTGGGTGATAGAACCACCACCGCGCACGCGAATCTTAACTTCTGCATCAGGTGAACCCTCGGATGTTGTGACCTGCACACCAGCCATCTTACCTGTCAAAGCTTCTGAGGCTGAAGCTACTGGAACCTCTGTCAAAGCTTTGCTGCCTACTGTGGCAACAGAACCAGTAAGGTCCTTTTTCTTGACCGAACCATAACCGATAACAACGACATCGTTGAGAGATGTTGCGTCGTCTTCCAACTTAATGTTGATGACAGATTTGCCAGATACATTAACTACCTGAGGTTTCATACCTACGTAAGATACCTTCAATTTTTTACTATTGCCTTTCAGAGTGATAGTAAAGTTTCCATCAATATCGGTTACACCACCATTGCTGCTAGTACCCTGTTCGAGGACTGAAGCACCAATTACTGGTTCGCCTGTATTGTCGGTTACTGTACCCTTGATCACTGTTTGCGCAAAACCATTGGCTGACATAGTCAAGGTTGCGGCAACAAGCGCAAATCTCAGATTTTTTAATTTACCAGACATACACTTTAGGTTTAGATAAAACTTATTCTAAATTACTAATATTCTAATGTTTTTATTTAATGTTTTTAAGTAGAATTCCAGTTCTGAGCAGATGCTTGCTGAAGGGATGTTCCTCTTGGAACCCGAAGGCTCCGATGGGGCAACCTAGATGCGTAGCAATAGCTAAGTCTTGGTTTTCTTGTTGCAAAAGTATATAAAAAATATGAGAATATAGGTATATTGGGGGTAAAAAATAACGTAAACGTTTACAGATTTTTGCGTAAATACTCTGTTTCTTACATTTCGATGGTCTGTTTTCTCAGTTCCCGTTTTTGCTGTTTCGGGAGTTGAGGGAACAAAAAAAGTGCAATATCCGGCACCCTTCTGAAAGAGGATGGGGATATTGCACTCCGAATGTTATCTGTCAATCTAATTACTTAAGGTCTCTGCTTCTTTACTTTACGATGACCTTGCTTGTCTTCTTGCTGCCATCTGCCAGGGTCTTCACAATGATGTTGATACCCTTCTGAAGATTTGAGAGCTGGGTGCCGTCGGCTGCATAGATGGCGGTCTTGATGACTGCTGCATCTGTAGCTGAGGTGATGTTGCGGATGCCGGTGCCCTGACCAACAACTGTAGCTTCGCTCAAACCGCCCATCTCGTTGGCTGCACGTACGCTCCATGTTGCAGAGGCGTCATCAACGATATAGCTAGGAGTGATGGTGAAGTCTACTACCTTGCCGTTCTTGCATACTGCCCAGAGAAGCGCGTAGTCGTTATTGTCCCAAGCGAGGGTTGTGCCGTTCAACTTTACGTTGGTTGGAGCTGAAGCCTGCTCGGTAGCTGCAGTTGGATCCCAGTCATCATCCTGACCCATTACAGTTTCAATGGTGTAGGTTGCTGCTTCCTCTGCTGTGAGGATAGGGTCTCCTGCTGTTTCATTACGACGGTTTACATAATTGTCACCATCCTTTGAATCGTAGGCATCGTAAACTTTCTTTCTGTCCTTGAGGTCTACTACGCTACCTGTTGATGTGTATGAGTTGTATTCAGCGAAACGCTTAGGGTAACCGCCACTCATCTCGTTCCATCCTGCTGCTGAAGGGATAGCTTCCATCTTGGTGTCGATGTAGAGTGCAATAGGTGTGCCTTTGCCCCATGGACGACCTAAGGCGTAGTTACCATTCAGGTCTTTTGCCTCAGTAGCATCCTTGATGGTACAGTCTTTGAAGATGTATCCATACTTCTTTGGTTGAGAAGGAACTGCGAGATAGCCTCCCTTTTCGCAAATCCAGAGTTCTACATTATTATAATATACATCACCCTTACCGCAGAGGTAGTCGGTACGACCACGAAGGATTCCGTCTTCGAAGTAGAATTTACCGTTCTGGTTGTTTGATACGTAGGTGTCCTGGTAAGCCCAGAGGCTTACGTTCTTACAGACGGTCCTGTTGCTCTGGTCGTTGAGTACGATGTCGCGACCTTTGGCATCACCCATACTGCTGTACATCTTCAGATCCTGGAAATAGGTGTTTGTTGCTCCCTTCTGCAAGCAGAGTACGTCACCCTTGCCGATACCTTCCAATACGTTGGCTGATTGGCCTGAGTTTGGAACGGTGTTGGTCAGTGAGGTGTTGTCCATGCCTTCACCAATGATTGATACGTTTGGCGTATTCATATAGGTGGTTGGGTTAGCATAACTCTTGCCGTCGCTACCTGTTACCTTACTCTTCTCGTCTGCAGGAATCTTGTAGTCGCCCTGCTTGATGAAGATGCGGAAACGCTTGCTAGTATCTGTACGCTTGGCTGCTGCATCAAGTGCTGTCTTGAAGTCGCCGTCGGTTGGGACGATGAAGTCGTAGAGAGCCTTGGTTACAGCTGGCTTGGTCTTGGTAGTGAAGTTCAGAACAATTGCCTGGTCTGTGGCATTGTCTGTCAAATCGGCTACCGAACCTGCAGCGAGTGTGAAGGTATAAGCTGTAGCGTAGTTCAATCCTTTGTATGCAAAGGTGATGGTCTTGCCGGATACGGCTCCTTCAATCTTTTGTGTGCCGAGTGTAGCGGCTGCGTTGTCGGTGAGTTTTACCTTCTCATCAAAAGTCAGTACAATCTTGCCGTTGGCAGATGCGTTGGTTGCGCCTTCTGCTGGTATGGTGCTTACGAGTACAGGGGCCTTGCTGTCGTTAACGAGCTGGGCAGTACCTGTGATGTAGATATTTGTGATAGAGATTCCGTCGTTGTCGCCTGTTGCTCCCTTGATGGAAGAAGTCTTGTCGGCAATCCAGCGGATGTATACTTCTGCCTTGTTGTTGGCATCGGATGGGAGAGTGAACTCTCCGTCTGTCCAGGCTTTGGCTCCTGGCATTTTGATGGCACCTACTTTGGTCCAGTCGGTTCCGTTGAGAGAGTATTCTACATTATATGTTTCGTATGCGTTATAATTGTAGAGCATGCTGCTCTTTACCTTGATGTCGGTAAAGGCTGTTGCGTTGACCTTGGTCTGCCAGTAGGTCTCACCCAGTGGCTTGGTTTTCTTGGAGGTCCAGTTTACAGCTGCATTCTTTCCTTCGTAGCCGCCAGCACTGTTGCTCTTGTCGAGCCATGTGTATGTATTTCCGTCTGCATCGCGCAGGATGAGCTGGTCTACATCGTTGTCTTCTGCAGCGAAGTCTGCTGTACGACCTTCTCTTGCTGACTTATAGAAGTCCCAGCCTGCGATGAAGTCTTTTGCAGAATATGCAGCAGTGAATGACTGGTCGGCGTTCATGTTTATTTTGCGTTCTGCTCCTGTTTCACCATCATTCCAGTTGGTAAAGGTGAGGATGTCGTTGCTGCTGGCTGTGAGGGTTACTTCTGTTCCCTCTTCATACATGTTCTTTCCTTCAACAACGGTTGGGACAGGAGAGGCACTTATCATATAGTCTTTTGCTCCACCTTCAACCTTGTAATTCAATGCGTAGGTGTTTATCTTCTCAAAGTTTGCCTTCAATGCTGTGTTGGCAGAGATAGAGAAGGTGTATGCTTCATCTGTAGATACCACCTGGTTGTTGGCATCTGTCCAGTTGACAAACTTGTAGCCGAAATTCTTTGTTGCTATTACGGTGATTGATGTCTCAGCATCAAATACGGTTCCTGCAGGAGATACTTTGACTGTTCCTGCTCCTACGGTTGAAACGGCAGCCGACAGGGTGTACTGTTCAACCTGCTGAACGGTTCCGTTCAAGAGACCATTGATGTGTACATCGGCAAAGCCTTGCTGCTTAGTAGAGCCAACGCCAACGGTGCAACTTAGCGTGAAGCCTTCAGCTGATGTCAGTTGGGCTTGCTGCTCGGCAGTGAGCTGGATGACGATATGGTTGGTCAGGTTTTCGTTTTTCGAATATTTGTCATCCGCTGTAGTTTTGTTGTCTCTTAATGCCGTGAAATTACCCAAGTCTACAGAAGTTCCGTCGCTAAGTTTGGCGGTTACGGTTACTCCATTTTCTGCATCTGTACCGAATCGGTTTACGTAGGTACTGATAGATGTTGGGGTGAATGTAAGACCCTTGCTTGGTTTTACGGTCCATTCTACGGCTTTTGTTGTGCCAACAGGACCGAAACCAGCCATGACCATCTTGTTTCCGTCTTTGTCTTTTGTAGTCTCTGATGTCTTGAGAGAATACTTCAAGTCACCGGTGTTTACGGAAACCAGACTGAAACCATTTTCTGGTGATTTAGTGTACTGCGTAGCGTAGTTGTCGTCATTAAACGGCCATGAAACGCTAGCTTCTTCGTTCTGGTAGGTTTGCGCATTTGCCACTACCATAACAAACAGGGCTATGAGTGAGAGCCCCAATCTGAGTAGATTCTTTTTCATTTGTTTGCCTTTTAGGTTGTTATACTTATTATAATTTTTATTTTCAGTTTATATTTTAAGTTTGTTGGTGCAAAAATACACTTATTATTTCTATTTAAGAACTTTTTGTTTCAATTTTGTTGTAAAAGCTACGCAATCGTTTTCGTACATTTCCGCCTTTTTATCTCTTTTTGCCAAATGAGAATTAAGTCGTACTTTTGCAGGCGTAAACAAACGAATTTTAAACCAAATTATAATAATAAATCACAGAACTTTCGCAAGTGGTTCAAGAATGGGCTGAAGGTCCAAAAGCTCCTAGCCCATGGCGTGTGGGGCAATACTTGCTATCTTTACAGTACTTCCTTATCTCCTTTCATTTCTTGATAAGTGAAAGTTAAGTTATTTGATTTTTTCTTTGGTTAATTCAGATTTTCTTTGTAATTTAGCCGCGCAAAACGTAAAGTTTGTAAGATTATGGCAAAAATAGTAAATAAATACCCTGTGGGGATACAGACATTCGAAAAACTCCGTGAGAAAGGTTATCTCTATGTAGATAAGACCCAATATATCGTGGATTTCAGAGAAAAGCAGATGTCGTATGTCTTTCTGAGTCGTCCAAGACGATTCGGAAAGTCGCTCTTTGCCTCTACTCTCCAAGCTTATTTCGAGGGTAGAAAGGAACTCTTCGAGGGATTGGCAATAGCTGATTATGAGAAGGATTGGGTGAAGCATCCTGTGCTTCATTTTGATATGAGCGGTGCCAAGCACTTTGATGCTGATGCCTTGAACAGTTATCTGAATCTGCAGCTTTTGCCCTATGAAAAGCTATACGGTAAGGGAGAAGGTGAAAAATATCCTAATGAAAGACTGGATGGTATCGTAAAGCGTGCTTATGAGCAAACGGGCGAAAAGGCGGTTGTCATCATCGATGAATATGATGCCCCATTGCTGGATGTGGTACATGAGAAGGAGAACCTGCTGCCCCTCCGCCGTATCATGCAGAACTTCTACAGTCCTCTGAAAAAGCTCGACCCATATCTGGAGTTTACCTTTATCACGGGTATCACCAAGTTCTCGCAGCTCAGCATCTTCAGCGAACTGAATAACCTCGATAACATCAGCATGTTCGACCAGTATTCGGCTATCTGCGGTATCAGCAAGAAGGAGCTTACCACTCAGATGAAACCGGATATTGAGGCATTGGGAGAAGACCTGGGTATGACGTATGAGGAGTGCCTGGCAGAGCTGACAAGATTCTACGACGGTTATCATTTCAGTGAAAAATCAGAGGATGTTTTCAATCCGTTCAGTCTGGTAAAGGCACTGAATGCACGAAAGATTGCTCCTTACTGGTTTGGCTCGGGTACTCCGTCTTATCTTATTAAGACATTGCAGAAGTATCACGTCAATGTGATGGATATTGAGAAGAAATCATGTGATGTGGATGACTTTGATGTTTCGCCGGAAATGATGACTTCTGCGCTTCCGTTGCTCTATCAGAGTGGTTATCTCACCATCAAGAAGTATAACCCGATGCTGCAACGTTATACCTTGGAGTATCCTAACAGAGAGGTTAAGATTGGCATGCTCAAGAGTCTTGCACCTAACTATCTTTCACCAATATCTTTGGATAATAACAGCCTGGTGGGTGATTTCCTGGAAATGCTTTATGATGGAGATGTAGAGGGAGCAATGATTCGATTGAAAGCGTATCTTGCCAGCATCTCCAACCGTTTGAGCAATAAGAACGAACGGGATTTCCAGACGGTGTTCTATCTTATCTTCAACCTGATGGGAGCACACATGAGGGTAGAGGAGGATAGTGCAATAGGCAGGGCTGATGCAGTGGTGTATATGCCTGATGCTGTATTTGTTTTCGAATTGAAGTATGATGGTTCTGCCGAAGAAGCAATCAAACAGATAGATGAAAAGGGATATCTGATTCCATATTCTGCAGATGGTAAACGCTTGTTCAAAATTGGTGTTAATTACGATAGTAATCAGCGGACAATTAGTGATTGGAAGATAAAGGAAGGATAAAATACTATACTTTAGTATATAGTTCTGCAACGGGCTGAAGGGACTGCTATCTCTTCAGCCCGTTTGGTGTCTGCTAGCTAAAACTCTCTTATATTCTGGTACTTGACGTTTGAATTTACGTAATCGTTTTCGTAGTTTTAGCTCATTTTGGTCCACATTTTTCCGAGATTCTCAAAATGATTTGCTAAATTTGCTAGCGAAACAAACTGGTAAATGAAGCAAACTTAAATAAAGTTATTCATCAACTAATTAATAATATATAAACTTAAAATAAAACGATTATGAAGAAATTCTTTACTCTTATTGCAGCCGTAGCTTTGGCTGCTAGTGTTAATGCTCAGACTTTTAAGTCTTTTGAGAAGACTACTGTGTTTATTACAAATCAGGAGAATGTTACTGCTGGTATTGCTGAGGGCTGGATTGCTGAAGGTAGTGGAAAGACCGCAACAACTAAGACTGGTAGTATTAATCCGGAGACTGGTGAAGAAGAGATATATAAGCAGCCTGGTCTTGATTTAAAGAAGAACAACGATGCTAAGGCTTTCAGTATTTATGTAACTGGTTTGACAAGTCTTACTGCTTATGGTGCAACGACAAGTTCATCTGACACTCGCGATTTATATGTTGTTGCTACTCCAAATGATGGTAGCGCTGCTGTTGAGATTAGTGCTTCTTCTGAGCCTAATGTTACTGCAGTAGCATCTCTTGAATTGGATGCTGCTAAGAAATATACAGTAGTATTCACTGGTGTTAAAGAGGGTGATAAAGAATCTGGTGCAGATATTGCTTTGCATGGTGTTAAGTTTGTTCCTGGCACATCTACCGGCATCTCTTCAGTAAACGCTGCTGCTGCCAAGAAGAATGGTAAGACCTACAATATGGCTGGTCAGGAGGTTTCTTCTTCTGCCAAGGGTATTGTTATCAAGAACGGTAAGAAGTATGTAAGGTAACAGATTGTATATACATATAAAACAAAAGGGCATTCCCAAACATGGGGATGTCCTTTTTGTTTTATAAGAAGTTTTATTCCTTTATTACCTTATCCACTACGGTCTTTCCGTTCTTAAATAACATCTTGCGGACGTTGATTCCTTTTTGAGGAGCAGAAAGGAGGGTGCCGTTGAGGCTGTAATACGTTACTTTGACCAGTTCACTTGGATTGGAACCGGTGATTTGTGAGATGCCTGTAGGATTCTTCCATGCAGGATAGTATTCATCTACCTTGTTCTCTGCATCGGCATTGCCCTGCTTCATGATGTCCTCAACCAGAGAATTGGCGTAAACCTCGAGGTTGGTGTAGTAACCCTTGCTGTCAAGTGAGTAGGTGAGGGCATCTGAGGCATCGTTTGGATCTAAGCCGTTTGCAATCTCCCATGCATCTGGAATACCGTCCTTATCGGTGTCGAAGTCGGCAGGACGAGAAGCGGTGCCGAAGTTTGCCTCGGTGTAACCGTTTACATCTGATACCTTGTCGATGATGCCAGGTGATAGGGTGATGCTTCCCTTATACTTGGCTGTTCCAGTCTTAGCCTCTTCCATGTAGCGCGCATCAATCTCATCGCGGTAGAGTGAGGCTCCGCTGTATGCCAGTACTTTACGTAATGCTTCGGCAGCAGAGTGGGTGGTAACCTCTCCTGTTGGAGCAGGAGTGTCCATCTTGATCTTGACACAAGACTTGCCGCTGATGGACACATGGGCAACATTGTCACCATAAAAGTTTTTGGCATCCGGACTGTAGTATTCTCCGTTCAGGCTTGGAATGCCTTTGTCGTAGCTGATACCTTTCCAATCCTGATTCTTGGTAACAGAACTCTTGGTGGTTTCGGTGGTGTTTCCGTTGATGAAGTAACGGCTGGTCATGTCGTATAACTCAGGATGATTCTTGTCGGAATTACCGCTGTTAGATAAGGTAACCAGGGTGATACGTTCCTGGTTGCCACGTTCCTTGCCTGTGCTTACATCTACCTTGAGACCATTCAGAGTAGTTCCTTTAAGTCCCTGGCTAGGTCCAGCCTTGTAGTAATTGTTGACGATATTGATCTGTCCGCCGCCCGGACCTCCGTAGCAGGTACCCTGCGCATTATACATCACGCAGTTGCGGAAGTCTACGTTTTCTGCCTGCACTGTGTTCTTCCACTGGTAGGTAGAATAATCCTTGTTACTGGTGTAGCCTGTCCATCCGTATCGTGCACCATTAAAACGCGGACCGCGGTTCATGAGATGGCCTACGAAGTTATGGTGGAAGCTGGCAAGCTTACCGCCCCAGATGCCACCGTAACCATGTGCTCCCTTAGAGTGGCCCGGATTGGTAAGACTCTCGGCAACGGTACACCACTGCATGGTGAAATTGTTGTTGTCGTAGAAAGATGCCACCTCGTCGATGCTCCAGCTGAAGGAACAGTGGTCGAAGATGATGCCAGTCTTGTTGCGTTGCCAGATAGCATCAGCACCATCATTGATGTCCTTTTCCTCTCCGCGGCGTATGCGGAGGAAACGGATGATGTTGTTGTTGCCCGGTTGAACGGTGTAATATCTGAGGGTGATGCCCGGAGATGGGGCAGTCTGTCCGAGGATGGTGATGTTGTCAGCTATCTTGAGAGCAGACTTCAGGGCGATGACGCCAGCCACATTGAAGACAATGATTCTATTACCAGACTTTACAGCCTCTCTGAAAGAACCCGTTCCGCTGTCATTGAGATTGGTTACGTGTACTACTTTTCCGCCTCTTCCGCCGGTTACGTATCTTCCGTGACCTTCTGCGCCCGGAAAGGCTGGAGCTTGTGCCAAAGAGGGTGTGTCATAAGTCTGTGACGCACCCCTTTTTATTTTTTGCCTTTTCA
>OKSF01001873.1_pt1 | contig 15622 bp, 14 predicted proteins | sample 1606061 | NCBI WGS metagenome assembly OKSF01 (sample SAMEA3541567, study PRJEB24748) | human gut metagenome | biome: human gut; feature: human-associated habitat; material: faeces | place: China | collected 2012 | reverse complement strand
TTTGCACGAAAATCCCGAGTTACACGGCGCGAAACGGCGCTTTTTGCCGTTTCTGTGCATCGCGAAGCGGGTTATTGTTTGCAGCATGCCTTTTGGGCATGGTGTGAACAGTAACTCCTGATGAGGCAGGAATAAGAAACCTTTAAGCATTTAGTAGACGGGTGCAGGATGAGCGAGTATAATGGAGAGAAAGACTGCCTTCTGGAGATACGTGATTTGTATGTGTCATACCATAAAGAGCCGCCTGTTTTAGTAAAGAACGGTTCGGAAGGCAGGGATGGGATTTTAAAGGGAATAAATCTGGAAGTAAAAAAGGGATGTCTGACGGCTCTGCTGGGAGCCAACGGTTCAGGAAAGACGACTCTTTTAAAAGCGGCATGCGGACTGCTTCCAAGCCGCTGCGGTACCGTCAGGGTGTGCGGCCGGGAGCTGCCGTCGTTCAGACGCCGGGAGCTGGCGGCCTTTATCAGCTATATCCCTCAGAAAAACAGTATATTATATCATATCAGAACGGATGAAGTGGTTGTTATGGGGGTGAACCCCAGGCTGAACTGGTATGAAGCGCCTTCATCGGCTCACCGGGAGGAAGCGCGCAGGCTTTTGGAACAGATTGGATTAGGAAATGAAGCGGACAGGGATTTTCTGACTTTAAGCGAAGGTCAGAAACAGCTGGCGCTTCTTTGCCGAGCTCTGATGCAGAATGCTCCGGTGATGCTGTTCGACGAGCCGGACAGCGCGCTTGATTACGGTAACAGAAAGAAGATTTTAAGCCGGATTGCCGCTATTATAAAAGAAGATCGTTACGGGGGACTGATTACAATCCATGATCCCGATTATGCACTGCATTACTGCGATGAAATAATAATCTTAAAGGATGGCGTGATCCGGGAGACGATTTGCTGCAGAGATGTAACTGAAGACGGACGAAGGGAGGCCGAACGAAAGCTGAAAATTATTTATCCTGATATCGAGGTGATCAGTTTTAATGGCCGCTTTCTCACGGTTAAATGACGTTGAGATAAAGTCACTATTCACAGCCGTTTTTCAGCGGGGCTGTGAATAGTGACGAGATAAAGGAGGAATGCATTTGAATCAGCGTACTCTTTTAAAAAAGACAATGAGTCTGGCAAGAGCCGGGAACGCGGAAGCATTTCAAAACTTTTATATTCTGACCGTGCAGGAGACATATGGGAAGATTTGTACTCTTGTGAAGGACGAGCAGGCAAAAGAGATGTTGGTGGATATTTATGTAAGACTCTACCGCCATGCGAATACGCTGCCTGTGGACGAAGAGGAACTGGCGGACAGAATTGAAGATGAAATTTACCGTATGGCTGAAAAGAGGCTGGGGGTGGAACCCGACCGGCCTGTTTTTGATGGAGACTACCAGAAGCTGAAGGAAGAGACAGCCGCAACGCTGTGGATGAAGATTGAAGAGAAGGCGGAGATTAATCAGGAGGAACCGGAGGAGGATAAAAGCTCATTTGGCTCCTATCTGTACAGTCTTATGAAGGTAGTGCTGACGGTGTTCGTTTTAATTCTGACCGTCGCGGTACTCTTCAGGGGCTGGCAGAAATTTTACGGATCCGGAGCAAAAGAAGAGATTCCGGCTGTTAAAATGGAAACGGCAGCGGCAAGCACGGAGGCTCAGATTACGATTGAGGACGGCGGGCTGAATCCCGGGTGGGAGCAGAAGCCGGACGGCAAGCTCTATTATACGAAGTTGGATGGACGGCTTGCCGACGGCCCAGTCGCTCTGGGCAAACAAATTCTCACATTTTCCAGAAACGGCGAGCTGACAATGATTGGTGACAATAAGGCGGTTTCGGAGAACAGGAACCTGTTCTTTGATGAGATGATACAATACGAAATCAAAGGCGGGGATATTTATAAGGAGGAGCCCGGTGAGGAGGAAACCTGCATTGTTCTGAACGGACACGTGGTGCAGGCCGATTTCAGATGCGGATATCTCTGGTATATCAGTCAATATCAGATACCTAATTCTTCTCAGGTCAAGACAACGATATACAGGGCGCTGCCGGACGGCGGAAGGCAGGAAGAGATTTATTCCACAGACAGCATACTTGAAACAGAGAGCTTTCAGGTCACGGACAACTGGCTTTATTATCTGGCGGATGAGGTTCTGTTCAGAAGAGAGCTGAGTACCGATGAGACGCAATATCTTGCCAGAGATGTGGAACATTATTTTGCATGGGACGACACGGCTTATTATATGAAAGACAGAACCCTGGAGAGTGTTTCAAAGGGGGCTGAATATTCCGGAACAGAGGCCGGATATAAGATCGAGATGCAGGAGCAGGGGTTTGTGCTTCTGGACGCATCGGGCAATCCGGCGTTGGACGGCGGGAACGGCGAGGTTCAGGCAGGGGACAGGATCTACCGTCTGGAGGAAGGCGTGATCAAATCAGTCAGTCCGGCGCCGCGAAAGAGCAAGGACGTGACATATTACATCGACGATGCCGGAATGGACCGGAAAATATACTGGAGGGACGGAGCCGGAACAAGGGGGCTTGTGCGTCAGGAGGGACTTGTGGCAGACAGCTTCTGTATAGCCGGGGAGTGGCTGTATTACAGCGCCAGGACGCAGCAGTACGGTGCGGAATGCGGCAGCCAGATTTACCGTCTGAACCTTGAGACAATGGAACTGGAAAAGCACGGGGCCCCGTTCCGCGGCTATATGAAGAATCTGTATTATTTTGATAACGTACAGGCCATTTTTGGTGAATATATACCTTCGGTTGCCAGTCCGGACGATATTCATGGTGAAATTGCGGTGGTTTCCCTGGGTGGAGACATTAAAACAGTAAATGATACGGGAATCCGTCCTGCGTCTGACGGCAGCGATATGCTGGAGATGGTTATGGCTGAAGGAGACAGAATTTACTGCCTGTATCACAGGTTAAGCTATGACAGTTCATCCGGGCAGATGGCCTGGGAGACAACGGAACCCCTGGAGATACGGCTGAACGGAAATACGGAATGGAGCGGCGATGAATAATAGAATGGATGGGCAAAATCCCATGCTCCTGGACAAATTAACGAATTATGCGGGTACGGACCACTACCCTTTCCACATGCCGGGCCACAAACGGCGGGAGGAATTGGGGATAACTTCTTTTCCGAATCCATTTTCTGTGGATATCACGGAGATTGACGGTTTTGACAATCTTCATCACGCGGAAGGGATGCTGAAGGATTCCATGGAGCGGGCGGCGGCTGTTTACGGGGCCGATCGGACCTATTATATGGTGAATGGAAGTACCGGGGGTATCCTGAGCGCTGTCTGCGGGCTGACGCGTCCGGGCGGGAAGATTATCATGGCAAGAAACAGCCATAAGGCGGCATACCATGCGGTGCTGCTCAACCAATTAGATCCTGTATATATTTATCCTGATTATGTTTCGGATTTCGGATTTCAGGGCGGTATATCCCCGGAGCAGATTGAAGCGGCGTTTGCAGCCGCCGGCGGACCGGATTGTAACAGGAAGGATATACAGGCAGTATTTGTTACCTCTCCGACGTATGAGGGTATGGTTTCAGATATCGGAGCGATCGCACAGATTGCCCACCGTCATGGCGTTCCGCTGATTGTGGATGAGGCCCATGGAGCGCACTTTTCTTTTGGGAAAGATTTTCCGCGTTCCGCTCTCGACTGCGGGGCGGATGTGGTAATCCAAAGCCTGCATAAAACGCTTCCGTCTCTTACCCAGACGGCGCTGCTGCATATAAAAAGCAAAATTATTGAACCGTCGGAGATAGAAGGTTATCTTCCGGTTTTTCAGACATCCAGCCCTTCTTATGTCTTTCTCGCCTCCATTGAAAACTGCATCCGGTATATGGAGCAGGAGGGGAGAGAGAGGATGCATCGGTTTGCAGCCTCTCTGGAACGCTTTATGGAAAGCGCCGGCACACTGAAACATCTCAGGCTGGCTGATGATTCAGTCTGCGGCAAATTTCATATTAAGGACAGGGATGCCTCGAAAATTGTGGTTAACACCGTCAGATGTGCGTTTACGGGGACGGAGGCGGCAGAAATTCTGCGAAGACGGTTCCGGTTGGAGCCGGAGATGGCCTGCGGCAGTTACTTGCTTTTAATGACCTCCCTGATGGATACGGAAGACGGATTCAGACGATTGGAGGAGGCCCTCCGGTATCTGGACAGCCTTGAGGCTGTGGGCGGCGGAGAGGCTTGCGGCAGTGATGACTGCGGCGGGCCCGGGCCGGATGACCGGGACACCGGAACAAAGACGGCGCTCACCTGGCTTGCGGCCCCGGAGAAAAAGCGCAAGCTTTCAGAGGCCTGGGGGAGCGAACGACGGTCAGTGTGCCTTCAGGATGCCGCCGGAGCCGTGAGCGGAGGTTTTATTACGGTATATCCGCCGGGGGTGCCGATGCTGGTACCCGGCGAGGTGATAACAGATGAAGCGGTGGAGCTTATCTTGGAAAACCAGCGGCTTGGCTTGACGGTTGAAGGCATCACGGAGGACGGAAGAGTCCTGGTTTCGGGCCATGGCGGCAAATAAATACAGAGGTGCGGTATAATGGGTAAAATATTCTATGTAATGGGAAAAAGTGCGTCCGGCAAGGACACAATATATAAAAAGCTGCTGGAGCGGTTTCCAGGGCTGAAAACGGTTGTCACTTATACGACCAGACCGATACGGGACGGGGAGACAGAAGGTGTGGAGTACCATTTTACCAGCGTCCCCCAGCTTGAACAGATGAAAACAGAGGGCAGGGTAATAGAGAGCAGAACGTACGAGACTGTATTCGGACCATGGTGCTACTGTACGGTAAATGACGGCCAGATTGACCTGGACCGCCATGATTACCTGATGATCGGGACGCTTGAATCGTACAGAAAAACGAGAGACTATTTCGGATGCGGAAAACTGGTTCCTCTTTATGTGGAAGTGGAGGATGGTGAACGTCTTTCCCGCGCATTGGAGAGGGAGAGGCAGCAGAACAACCCCAAATATGCGGAACTCTGCCGCCGCTTTCTGGCGGATGAGGAAGATTTTTGCGAAGAGAAGCTCCGGGAAGCAGGGATAGAAAGAAGATATGAAAATAAGATAATGGAGCAGTGCCTGGAGGAGCTTGCGGATACGGTGCGCCGCTGTATACGGGAGATTTAATTAAGCAGGTGAGGACGCTGCCGGGCAGGCCGGCGGACGGGGGGGGCGAGGTGGTTTTATGAGTCTTTCGTTCCGGGGGAGGATTGTTGTGAGCTGGGACTGCGGAGAAGATATAGTCTGCGGAGCACGTTTTCACTCCATGGAATGCATAGCGGCTGCTAGACTCGAAAACACCTCGTCAAGCACCGATGGATTCCAACGGCATCCGCAGATTCTATATTCCCCTCCGCCCCAAGGATAGTTTTTCGCCGGGACGAAAGACTCATATACCCACTCCACACCCCGTCCGCCGTCCGTTCCGGCCAGCGTCCTCACCAGCTTAACTAAATCCCCACTTTAAACTGGTGATGTGAGAAACCAATTGACAAGAAGCGCCACTAAGGCTTATAATCGACCATAAATAACGGTTTTTGTGTTTCCAGCAGAGACATTTGAACGCCATATGGAGATTAAAGGCGGACAGATAAGAAACCGTAAGAAAAGACAGATGTGAGGGAATGATATGGTACGATATTTTTTAAAACGGCTTGGAATGATGCTGATTGCGCTCTTTCTGATAGTGCTTCTGACCTTTGCCATTATGCACGCCGTACCCGGCGGGCCGTTTACCAGCGACCGTCAGGTATCGGAGGAGGTGCTGCAGGCACTGAATGAAAAATATAATCTGGATAAACCGCTGCCGGAACAGTTTTTTGATTATTTAGGCAACATACTGCATGGTGACTTAGGACCTTCCTATAAGTATACCGGCAAACAGGTAAGTGATTATATTACCAACGGTTTCCCGGTATCGGCAAAGCTTGGATGCATCACGATTGTTTTTGTCCTGCTGGCCGCTGTCCCGATGGGAATCCTGGCGGCAGTGAAGAACGGGAAGTGGCAGGATATGGTTCTGATGGCAGTCGCCACAATCGGCGTTACAATACCTTCTTTTGTCATTGCTTCCGTTCTGATATACATATTTTCCTTCCGGCTGAATCTGCTCCCGACCTACGGAGTCGATACCTGGAAGGGATATATTCTCCCCGTTATCGCTCTGGGAGGATATTCTTTAAGCTATATGGCGCGGCTGATGCGTTCCAGTCTCCTGGAAGTAATGGGATTATATCCGCACCGCCAGGGCGAAAGGGCTTTCGGAGACGAAGGTCGTTCTGAAACACGCCATGAGGAATGCGCTGATCCCGGTTATCACCGTACTGGGACCCACTGTGGCAAACCTGATGACAGGCAGCTTTGTAATTGAGAAGATTTTTGCTATCCCTGGCCTGGGAGTTCATTTTGTCAACAGCGTGCAGGTGAGAGATTATACCACGATCATGGGCGTTACCATTTTCTACGCCACATTTTTGATGGCGATGATTTTCATCGTGGATATTTTCTACTGTCTGATTGACCCAAGAATCAAATTCGAATAAGGACGGGGATGTGTAATGGATAATAAATGGGAAATGCTTGAGTCCTCCAATGAGGACCGCGAGAAAATTTGGACTAAAAATAGAACCTTTGCCGGAGATGTGTGGTACCGCTTCCACAGGAAACCAACCGCTATCGCAGGCTTTATCATTATTCTGTTCCTGCTGTTTTTTGCAATTGCAGGACCGATGTTTACGAAATACAGTTATTCCACCCAGAATCTGGAGGTAGTGAATATTCCTCCTTATATGAAGGTGTTTGAGACACCGGATAATTCCGGATATCTCTACATCACGCAGGCGCTGAAGGTACTCCAGGTAGATAAGGACGGCAAGCTCGGCGTACAGCTTAAGAAGGTCCGGGAAGAGTCGGACCGGTCAATGACGATTTATGACTGCAACGGCACTGAGATAGGCCTGTATTACGGGCAGAAACCTTATGTTATTGCCAATCCGGAGACGAAGACAATCTATCCGACTGCTAAAATCTGGAACAAATCCTATGTGCTTGGCACGGATAACCTGGGACGGGATATCCTGACCCGACTGATGTACGGCACAAGAGTATCTCTGATGGTGGCCTTTGTGGCGGCAGCCGTCAATATGGTGATTGGAATACTCTTCGGCGGTATATCAGGATATGCGGGAGGAATGGTGGATACGGTAATGATGCGTATTGTGGATATTATCAGCACGATTCCGCTTACACTGTATGTCATCCTGATTATGGTCCTTCTGGGCCAGGGAATCCAGAGTATCATCATTGCCCTGGGAACCGTGTACTGGGTCGATATGGCCAGGGTGGTCCGGGGGCAGGTGTTAAGCCTCAAGGAGCAGGAATTTGTCCTGGCGGCCAAAACCATCGGCTCATCCACGAAAACGATTTTGTTTGAACATTTGATTCCCAATGCCATGGGCTCCATTCTGGTAACGGTTACAATGCTGATTCCGTCCGCCATCTTCATGGAGGCATTCTTAAGCTATCTGGGTATCGGCCTGAAACCGCCGTTAGCCAGCCTTGGAACCATGTGCAACGACGCGACGGAAAATCTTCGTTCCTGTCCGCACCAGTTATTTATTCCGGCCCTTGTCATCTGTATTATCATGTTTGCCTTCAACTTTGTAGGCGACGGCCTGAGGGATGCGCTGGACCCGAAACTGAAAAAGTAAGGAGTGAGAACATGGAACCGATATTAAAAATAGAAAATTTGAAGACTTCGTTTATGACCAGCGGCGGTGAAGTTCAGGCCGTCCGCGGAGTCAGCTTCTCTGTGGGGAAGGGGGAGATTCTCGGAATCGTGGGAGAGTCCGGTAGCGGAAAAAGCGTTACCTCCATGTCCATACTCCGTCTTTTGGCAGATACGGCCAGAATTAAGGACGGCTCCATCCTGTTTGAGGGGGAGGACCTGACGAAGCTGTCCAAAAAACAAATCCGGAAAATCAGGGGAGAGAAGATTGCCATGATTTTTCAGGATCCGATGTCCTCATTGAATCCGCTGATTCCGGTGGGAAAACAGGTGTCGGAGATGATCCGGGAACATCATCCCGACAAGAGCAGGGAGGAACTGAAAAAAGAGGTGATGGAGCTTTTCTCCAGAGTCCGTATACCGGAACCGGAAAAACGGTACCACTCATTTCCTCATGAATTTTCAGGCGGTATGCGTCAGCGTGTCATGATCGCGATGGCCCTTGCCAACAAGCCGGAGCTTCTGATCGCAGATGAGCCGACCACCGCCCTGGACGTGACGATCCAGGATCAGATCCTGCGCCAGTTGCGGGAGCTTGAAAAGGAGTACGGCACCAGCATTATTTTCATTACCCATGACCTGGGCGTTGTGGCGGAGCTGTGCGACCGTGTTATTGTTATGTACGGCGGCCTTGTAATGGAGGAAGCGCCGATTGAAGATATTTTTGAGCATCCCAGCCATCCGTATACGATGGGGCTGCTGGCTTCGATACCTGATATTGAACAGAACAAAGAGGTACGGTTAAGTCCAATACCCGGTTCACCTCCGGATATGACGAATCCGCCGAAGGGCTGTCCTTTTGCACCGCGCTGTCCTTATGCGAGGAGCGTGTGCGCAGTGGAGTTGCCGGAATTCAGCGCAGTGGGAGAGGGACATTATTCCAGATGTTTCCTTTTATCCCCGGATGCACCGGCCGATGAAAATAATCCATTTAAACTAAGGAGCAAGCCATGAGTGAGCAGAATATACTGGAGGTCAGAAACCTCACAAAACATTTTAAAGCAGGCGGCAGGCAGGTGGTGCATGCCGTGGACGATGTGAGCCTGACGCTCAAAAAGGGCAGGACGCTGGGGCTTGTCGGCGAGTCGGGCTGCGGAAAGTCAAGCTGTGCCAGAACGATTATCAGAATGTACGATCCCACCTCCGGACAGATCATTCTGGACGGGGATGATATAACGAATTTGAGCCAGAAACAGCTCAAACCATACAGAAAAAAGATGCAGATGATTTTTCAGGACCCTTACGCTTCCCTGAACGCCAGAATGACGGTGCGCGACATCATAGCGGAGCCTCTGGTGGCACATAATGTTGTGAAAAGGAAGGATCAGTCGAATGAGCTTGTCTATCCGATGCTGGAGCGGGTGGGACTTACCAAGGAACACGCCAACCGTTATGCACATGAGTTTTCAGGCGGACAGAGACAGCGTGTCGGCATAGCCAGGGCGCTGATATTGCAGCCGGAGCTGGTTATCTGCGATGAACCGATTTCCGCGCTGGACGTGTCAATCCAGGCCCAGGTCATCAATCTCCTGAAAGATTTCCAGGAGGAAAAAGGGGTATCCTACCTGTTTATTGCCCATGATTTATCGATGGTGCGCTATGTATCCGATGATGTGGGAGTTATGTACCTGGGGCAGCTGGTAGAGGTATGTGAAGCCGGCGAGATTTATAAAAATCCGCTGCACCCCTATACAAAAGGCCTGCTGGGGAGCATTCCGATAGCCAGTCCGAAGCTGGCGAAGATGAAGGAAAAGAGCAGTATTGAGGGAGATATTCCAAGCCCGATAAAGCCTCCCTCCGGCTGCCGTTTCCATACCAGATGTCCTTATGCGAAACCGGCCTGCAGCGAGGCGGTCCCGCAGATGAAAGACGCGGGGAACGGCCATATGGTGGCCTGTCATCTGTACTGACCGGCGGTGAGGCTGCACCGCACCAACAGGTTTTTCGGCGCAGAGGCAACAGATAGTTACTATTCATGGCCTGTATTCCGCGAGGTGTTTTCGTGCGCATTTTGCATGAAAATCCCGAGTTGTACGGCGCGAAAATGCGTTTTTCAGCAGGGCCGTGAAAAGTAACAACAGATACTCTGTGCGCCTGAAACATAAAAATCCAAAAAGGAGGAGAAATATTATGAAAAAGAAAGTAAGTCTGCTTTTAGCCCTCGGCCTTGTATGCACTACCGTGCTTTCAGGCTGCGGCGGCGGCAGTACGCCCACAGAGCCTCAGACAATCGCTGATGCGACGACGGAGGCGGCAGGAAGCGAGGCATCCACGGAGGGGGCAGAGGCGGCAGATACTCTGGCCGATGTTCAGGAGATGACGTTTGTACTTAACAATGAGCCGGACGGAATCGATCCGACAATTACGAACAATTCGTTTGCAACGCCATTTCTGGTAAATTGTTTTGAAGGCCTTGTGACCTATAATGAAAAAGGAGAGGTAGTACCGGGTAATGCAGAATCTTGGGAGTCGAATGATGATCTTACCGAATTTACCTTCCATTTAAGGGACGGATTAAAATGGAGTGACGGTAGTGATTTAACAGCAGATGACTATGTATATTCTGCACTCCGTGTTTTGACACCATCGACGACTGCACAGTATCTTAACATGATTTCCGACTATGTTGTAAATGCAGAAGAATATTATGCCGGAACAGCTTCAGCTGAAGATGTGGGAGTAAAGGCGCTGGACGAAAAGACAATTCAGTATACTTTAAAAGCTCCATGCCCATACTTTGTTGATTTAGTAAGCATGTGGGTATACTTCCCGGTTCAGAAAGCTACGGTAGAAGCAAACGGCGATAAGTGGACCAATTCAGCAGAAACATATGTTTGTAATGGACCATTTAAGATTACCCAGATGAACATGGGAGAGAGTTTTATACTTGAGAAAAATGAAAATTACTGGGATGCTGGAAATGTAACGCTTGAGAAATTAACATATCGTTATATACTTGACACATCAACTGCTCTCACTGCTTATGAAAATAATGAGGTGGATGGTGTCAGAACAGTACCGTCCGGCGATATGGCAAGGCTGAAAGCTGAAAATGCGGGACTTGTCACAGCGCCAAGTTATGGAACTGTTTATTATAATATAAACTGTGAAAAAGAGCCTTATAATAATCCGTTAGTAAGAAAAGCGCTATGTCTGGCAATTGATCGTGATGCTCTTATTAATAATGTAGCACAGTTGGATGCAGTTCCAGCATATAGTTTTTACGCTCCTGGTTACGTGGTTGACGGTAAAGATTTGACAGACGGACGTTCAGATTTTGGCTTGTCCTCCACTGCTAATCCTGAAGAGGCAAAGAAAGTGCTGGCAGAAGCAGGATATCCTGATGGTGAGGGGTTCCCAACTTTACAGCTTTCTTTCTATTCTGATGATAATGTAAAGAAGATTGCTGAGGCAATCAAGGAAATGTTAGAGCAGAATCTCGGCATTAAGGTGGAAGTAAGTTCCGCTGACTGGGCAGTATTCTACAGCGATGTTCAGTCAGGCAACTATGAAGTAGCAGCAATGGGCTGGAGCGCAGACTATGTTAACCCTATGAGCTTCCTTCCATTAATGTATACAGATGACGTGACGAATAACGGAAATTACAGCAACAAAGAGTATGATGCGATTGTTGATCAGATTAAAGTTGAAAAGGATCCGGTCAAATTCGGTGAACTTGTTAAACAGGCCGATAATATCGCATCATCTGAGTATGCAGTATTGCCATTATACTATAAATCTAATAATTATCTGGTAAAGGATTATATCAAGGGTGTATATATGACATCTTCCTCTAACCTTTACTTTAAAAATGCAAAGGTAATGGCAAAATAAAAATTAACGTCAGGCAACAATAATAGATTGCGCAGCGTCTGCAGCAGTGATGAAAATCGGTTGCAGACGCTGCGCATTTCTTGGATTGACGGACAGGAAAAAGGTTCACAAAACTGTCTTTTTCCGGATGGCGGAAAAGGTGATAAAAGCGGGAGTGGAGCGTGTTTGAAAATTCATTCCCGCCATCTGCACGTCCCACTTCGGGGAACAATCTCCCACAAAGTGTGACGCACATCTGACGGAAAGCAGTTTTCAAACATGTTCTAGCAGGAGGGAAAATGATGAGATGTATTATTACAACAGAGGGCTTCGGTGAGATGGTATTTGAATTATATCCGGAGCATGCACCTCTTACAGTAAAGAACTTTGAGGATACGGCGAAAAGCGGTTTCTATGACGGTCTGGCCTGGTGCCGGATTGTGAAAGATTACGTAATTCAGGCAGGTTCCCCGGACAATGATATCATGACGGACAGCGACTGGCATATTAAAGGGGAGTTTGAGGAAAACGGAGTATCAAACCCAATTCCTCATATAAGGGGAGCCATTTCCATGGCCCGCGACGACGGTTATAACACGGCGGGAACACAGTTCTTTGTTGTACACCAGGATGCGCACAAGCTGGACGGCCGTTACGCAGCCTTCGGGCAGATGGTGTCCGGGTTTGATGTTCTGGATCAGATAGCCGCGCTTCCGACACATGGGGCCGAAACGTGGAATAGGCCGGTGGAAATGCCGGTGATGAGTTCTGTGAGAATTGAGTAACGATAACCTGTACGCTCCGCACACAGGTCATCGGCATCAATAAATAGGCGGGTACGCTGCTGGGGCTTTCGCCAAGTAATGTATACAGTTAAACCATCAGGCTGCGTTACCGTACCACCGCCGCTTCAACGAAAATGTGATTTCTCACGTTTTGCAGAAGCGGCGATGGGTTTCCTATCGGATTAATCTGTCACCTGTTTTGGGGATAAGCGGCCTGATTGGTTTGTAAGACCATAGTTAGCGGACATTAAACGCCCAGGCCGCTTCTTTTCTTACGGGAATGGTGTGAGCCGTTCCACTGTCAGTGTAGCATTAGTAAGCATTCCCAGCTCAAACGTTGCTGCTCCGGTGGACAGAAACGCCAAATCTATCTGCCCGCTTAAAAATTCAATGACGCTTCCCTGCAAGACGGTATAATTTGTTGTAGAAAGCGTGCTAAACTGCATGGTGGACTCAATAAAGCTTCCGTTCTGACGCACGCCTGCAGAAATTGTCTGTCCCGGAGTTGCAACCGGGGCAATACGAATCATAAAGTTTATTTCATATTCGCCCGGAAGGAAGATCTGCAGTTCATTTTGGCTTTGCCCGATATTGAATGAGGGCATGTTATTATTCTGTTGCAGCTGTTCAACCTGCCCGATGGCAGAAAGATTAAATGACTGGGCAATGTTGGAATAGAGTCCGCCGAAGGCAGCGTCAGCCACTTTGACGTCATTAATATTTACGGTTGCTGGATTATCGCTTAGGAAAATATCCAAATTGGGAGATATAAAATTCAAATCTTCACCAAATCTGATGGGGATCGGTCCCCCGTTACCATTAACATAAAATAGAATATCACCTGGCTCAAATGTGCCCTGCGGTCCGGGCTCTCCTTGTATACCCTGAGGTCCGGCGGGCCCCTGCGGCCCGGTTTCACCCTGTATACCCTGAGGTCCCGGTTCACCTTGTAATCCCTGAGGCCCAGCGGGTCCCTGCGGCCCGGTTTCGCCCTGTAAGCCCTGAGGTCCAGCCGGCCCCTGCGGACCGGGTGCTCCCTGTACACCCTGCGGTCCTGGTTCACCCTGTGGACCTTGCGGTCCCTGGCAGCAGTGGCGGCAATTACATCCACCGCAGAAATCACAACAACAATTGCATAAATTCTTATCCTTATAACTGTCAGCATCATTGTATATTTTCATATTAATTCGGTCCTTTCCCATAGATTTGATGTGTTTTGCGGAATATATCTGCAAAATATCCGTTACACATTGTCTTAAACTAGCTTATGCAAAAGATTGACAAACAGTTCTGTTTTACAAATGACGGCAACCTGACATGCCTTAAGAATGAATGGACATTAAGCGGACAGTTCCGTGTTGCGCAGGGCGGGATAGTGTTTGATGATGCATTTTTGTGATATTCAGAAAGGAGAGCGAAGTCTCGCCTTGCTGATTCGCGCTGCCAATACGATTGTTTAACATCATCCCCGCTCCGTTTTGGATGTGTCCTCCCATCATCAATGAAACATCCGCATTTATGTATGGTCAAAACGACCGGATTTTGATATAATGGTTCTGTTTTAAATGTAGATATAACAATGAAAGCTGTATACAGAGTGAGATAATAGGCGGACTGAAAGGGATTAGAATGACGTTAGTGGCAAGACGCAGCCTTGGCAGGGAGCCGGGCAGGGAAGCAGAAATTCAGTGGGAGACATACCGGGACTGGACGGAGGGACAGCTGTCCGCCCTTCTGGAAGAACAGTGCGGGAGGCTTGTTCCGGCTGATAAGGAAGCGGAACGGGCGGCGGCATTCCGCTTTAGTAAAATAGCAAAACCTCTAGGGAGCCTTGGAGTTCTCGAGGAAGACATTATTAAAATAGCCGGGATGACGGGTTCTGCGGCTGTAAAGCTTGATAAAAAGGCATTGATTATTTTCTGTGCCGATAATGGCGTCGTAGAGGAAGGCGTTACCCAGACGGGGCAGGAGGTTACGGCGGCGGTCACCTCTAATTTTACAAAGGGGGAAAGCTGTGCCTGCCTGATGGCTGAAAAAGCAGGAGCGGATGTGTATCCGGTGGATATCGGGGTGGCCTGTGAACTGGGAGAGACGGGAACCATACATCCTCTGATTGACCGTAAAATCAGAAAAGGTACCGATAATTTTATAAAGACAACCGCCATGACCAGGAGGGAAGCGGTTCTTGCCGTCCTGGCCGGAATTGAGCTGGCCGGAGAATTGAAGAATAAGGGGTATCAGATAATTGCAACCGGTGAGATGGGGATCGGCAATACCACGACGAGCAGCGCGGTGGCGTCCGTCCTGCTGGGACTGGATCCCGCCGCTGTGACCGGAAAAGGTGCCGGGCTGAGCGATTCGGGGCTTCAGCAGAAAATACGAACGATCAAGAGAGGGATTGAACTCCACAAGACGGATCCATCGGATGGCCTGGATGTTTTATCTAAGGTCGGCGGTTTCGATCTGGCAGGACTGGCAGGAGTATTTCTTGGCGGAGCCATCTTCCGTATTCCGGTTGTAATCGACGGCTTTATCTCGGCAGCCGCAGCCGCAGCCGCTGTGGCAATTAATGAGACGGCAGTCGGATATATGCTGGCCGCCCATGTGTCGGCGGAACCGGCAGGCAGGAAAATGCTGGATTTTCTTGGGAAAAAACCGGCCATCGAAGCTGGAATGTCCAGGATCTTCACAATATTCCGGAAGGTTATGAAGTACCGGAAGGACGTGTGAAACCATGGGGAACCGGACATGCAATCATGAGCTGTATCAATGTGATTGACGGACCTTTTGCCGTTATTAATGCGGATGATTATTATGGACGTCATGCATTTAAGATGGCATATGATTTCCTTACAGAGAATCAGGATAAAGACGGCATTTATCAGTACATGATGGTAGGCTACAAGCTTGAGAACACATTGACAGATAATGGACATGTGGCTCGTGGTGTTTGTGTGACAGACGAAGAGGGATATCTGAAGGATATTAATGAGCGCACCCATATTGAGAAGAGAGATGGCGGTGCTGCTTATACCGAGGATGATGGTGCTACATGGACAGAGCTTCCTATGGATGCTACGGTGTCTATGAATATGTGGGGATTTTCTGCAAGCATTCTGAGAGAACTGAAGGACAGATTCCCATTATTCCTGAAAGAAAATGTGGAAAAGAATCCGCTGAAATGTGAATATTTCCTTCCGTTTGTTGTA
>OKSF01001872.1_pt1 | contig 15627 bp, 11 predicted proteins | sample 1606061 | NCBI WGS metagenome assembly OKSF01 (sample SAMEA3541567, study PRJEB24748) | human gut metagenome | biome: human gut; feature: human-associated habitat; material: faeces | place: China | collected 2012 | reverse complement strand
AAAAAGTTTCCTATACTTCTTGCAAACTTCTCTACGATAGCAGCTGTAACCAACTACTCTTTGCCACCCAGAGCCTATTTACCGTTAAGTTTTATTTCATCTACAGAGGGCATATTCTTTCCTATGTTCCAAGAATCCTGATACTGCGCGTACCCCCCATGCCATTCTCGTTGTATAATATACATTTTGAATCCTACATCAAACCACAACGTGGTGGCATGCGAAAAGGCTGCCGATAGGTTGTATATCTTTTGATTCCTACATCAAACCACAACTGTTCTTCATACAGCGGTGCGCATCCATCAGTTGTATATCTTTTGATTCCTACATCAAACCACAACCGATTATTCATCGTTTTCGCCGGGCGTAGAGTTGTATATCTTTTGATTCCTACATCAAACCACAACTTGGTGAATCCGAAGTCCATACCCCTGCATGTTGTATATCTTTTGATTCCTACATCAAACCACAACTTAATCCTCTCCTTCGATAATCTCGAAACGTTGTATATCTTTTGATTCCTACATCAAACCACAACCTACACTTTGGACAACACTTTCTTCATGAGTTGTATATCTTTTGATTCCTACATCAAACCACAACTATTTTGTCTTGCATCCCGACAGAAGAAAGTTGTATATCTTTTGATTCCTACATCAAACCACAACTATATGCCGTTTATGCAGTTTCGCCCGGCGTTGTATATCTTTTGATTCCTACATCAAACCACAACAGTGGAAGGATCAGCCGACAGCGTCCATCGGTTGTATATCTTTTGATTCCTACATCAAACCACAACGAACTGAGTCTTGACGGATTTCTGCTTATGTTGTATATCTTTTGATTCCTACATCAAACCACAACTAATCCTCTCCTTCGATAATCTCGAAACCAGTTGTATATCTTTTGATTCCTACATCAAACCACAACTGAAGTCAGTTTTTGGCATAAATGAGAAAGTTGTATATCTTTTGATTCCTACATCAAACCACAACTCCCATGGGTTCAGTCCCAGTACTGTGCCGTTGTATATCTTTTGATTCCTACATCAAACCACAACAGAATAACAATGTTTCCATCGTCATCACGGTTGTATATCTTTTGATTCCTACATCAAACCACAACAGTGTGGCGAAATGACCGGTTAACCATTTAGTTGTATATCTTTTGATTCCTACATCAAACCACAACGATGGGGTTGACCTCATTGACCTCAACAAGTTGTATATCTTTTGATTCCTACATCAAACCACAACGTATTCGGCTTCATGTTTTTCAGCTTCGCGTTGTATATCTTTTGATTCCTACATCAAACCACAACAGACTCCCTGCTTTTGCAGATAAAATGAAGTTGTATATCTTTTGATTCCTACATCAAACCACAACTGATGCTATCAACGACTTTCTGCTTGACCGTTGTATATCTTTTGATTCCTACATCAAACCACAACTGTTGGGTGCATCGAGCGTTCGCTACCTAGTTGTATATCTTTTGATTCCTACATCAAACCACAACCTGAGCCTGTTGTGGTCTTCTTAACCGATGTTGTATATCTTTTGATTCCTACATCAAACCACAACGATAGTCTGAGCCGGCATCGTCAACATACTGTTGTATATCTTTTGATTCCTACATCAAACCACAACACGATAGTGATGCCTATGCGCAGCAATTAGTTGTATATCTTTTGATTCCTACATCAAACCACAACATCTTCACCAACTGGGGCATCGTTGACAAGTTGTATATCTTTTGATTCCTACATCAAACCACAACAGTCAGGGTTATAGGGGCTGACTTGTGTGGTTGTATATCTTTTGATTCCTACATCAAACCACAACCATAATGAGAACCACCAGAACTAAACAAAGTTGTATATCTTTTGATTCCTACATCAAACCACAACATATAGATTTGAATGTACTGATTTTCAGTACATAACAACCACTCTATCTAATAAAAAATGGTGAGTAGGATATAATTTCTAATGCAAAAGTACTAAAAAAACTCCAATTGAACAGGTTCACTGATAACTTTTTTCGATATTTTACTCTTATTAATACTTTTGGGCTTACCCCAGAAGTTATAGATATCTCCATATTGCTTATCTGTTACACTTAACAAACTTACTTTTCCTATCTCCGGAAGCAAAGATTTTACCCGTTTTATATGCACTTCCAAACTTTCCCTTGATGCGCAATGACGGATATAGACAGAAAATTGCATCATGGAGAAACCATCTTTCTCCAAGTTCTTGCGGAAGAGAGAAGCTGCCTTCATCTCTTTTTTCGTAGTAACAGGTAAATCGAAAAATACAAATAACCACATTATATGATAAGCATTTAGTCTATCTTCTGTCATGTCATAATAGGTAATGAAAGTTTTTTGATTTCTCCAGAATAATATTTCACAAGAGAGGCAGTTGTTATGGTCAAAGCAATCTGCAAAGGTCGCTTAACCTTTCCTATATTGACATCACAATTCAACACACGCATTATCTCTGCCTTTGATTCTTTATTCAGTTCAGTAATTCCATTGCCATAAAGTCGAAAAACTTTTTCATCAACAAATGGTCGATATGGTTCCATTACATCATCAGCTAAAGGAAAAGCATTATATCTGCTTTTATGAAAGATGCCCAAATTAGGGAGCAAACCAGAACCTAGCAAAGCACGAGCAACAGCTGCACGTAATACAGCATAGCCATAATTTAGAAGAGCATTAGGTGGACATCCTTCTCTTTCTCTTTTGAAAAAGTTACCTAAAAGGTTGTTCCAATATACCTTTGCCGCTAATCCCTCCCTATTGTCAGAATCTCCACTCTTAACATTATTATAATAAGGTTTGAGAATATCTTTATTCTTACCAGCAAGAGCCAAGACTGCGGCTTGATTTTCAATCTTTGACGCTATAATCTGTTTCCAGGCTTGCTTTTTCATTGGCTCAGTAACAGCAAGCTGAAATTTTAAACTTTCAGCTTGCGTTGTATTAGCATTTAAGCTTTGCAACATAGATGTTGGCATCATTTTGTTATCACATAAGATAACAGCAACATTATTCTTTACCAACTCGTTGAGAAGCGGTAAAGTAATGCTTATCATTTGGTTTTCCAAGACAACACACCCTATATCTTCAATAGGGCGTGTTATCTTGTCGTCGCAATCTTTCCAAGAGATTACAATCTGGCAATTCTTGAGTGAAAGACATACAGGAGTTGAAAAGAATAATGTCTGCTTAATCATATCATTTTTATCTTAATCTTTTAATTTCACCTAATTCATTAATCTCGAAATCATAGCCTTGAACCAGTATCTTTGCAGAAGCCAAACCGACTCTTATCTTAGGCTTTATATCTGATGTATCAGAAGCATTTCGAGGTAGTTCTTCGTCTCGTCTCGCTTCTTGATGATACTTAAACGTTACCCTACCATCGGATTCTATCATGGATACGTAGTAAAGGTTTCTGACTGTCTCTCTTTGAGAATAATCCCATACCTCATCTTTTGTTTCTTTATAAAAGATAACCATAGTTCCTTTTTTTAGGATAAAAGCCAACTGGCAATCATCTTTTTCAAGTGGCACTATATTATGTCCAACAACAGACTTATCATTACTCGTCTTATAATAACCAGCAGCTTCCATCATATTCACAAATTCATAAAATGTCTTTCTTTTGCCAGTTTTTGTAGAACCAACATATAATGCAACTATATAATTACCCTTAGTGGTAACATAATAGTTTCTTTTATATTCTTTATCCGACAAATCTCGTTGTTTTTTCTTATCGAAAGATATTGGATTTTTTATCGAAGTATAGCATCTTACTTTTTTAATAGGAATTTGCTTTTCTTCATTCATCCATATAGTTCCAGCCATAGCTTCTTTAAAGCCCTTTTCTCTGATAGCAGCCTCTACAATACCTCTAACAGCATCATCAACGATATTTTTAACATCGGTCACCTTCATAGAAGCCAAATTTATACGCTTAACGTATCTTACCACGCCATCGTTCTCTATAGCACCATAGTATGTATCGCTATGCAATGAACCTCTTGCTGCATCACCCTTACAAAGGACCTTCTTTTTCTTTTTGATCCCATCAACTTCTACATCAAGAAGTATTTTACGACGTCCTTGCTTAGGCATATTGTCTGGAGTATAATGATAAACCAAAATTTCATCTTGCACATTCTTTAAATCCTCAACAAATGTAGGCCATGGCTTTTTAAAATAAGCCTTTGACATGCCATACCATTCATGATTTTCTTCATCATGATAATATGATTCCAGCTTATTATATTCATCTAAGCCGATACATGCAATAACGATGGCATCAATACAATGATGAACATGATTTACACGTTCCTTCTTACTATATGCCTTTTGAATACCCCAAATCTTTCTAAAATCAGAAGTAGCAATGCCTTTTACTGTATAGACATGCGTAAAAAGAGATTCCAAGTAAAGACGAGCATACTTAGAAATCACACTGATATCAGTACCTTGACGACGACTAAATCCTTCAGGTACACTCTCCATAGTGAAACGCATATACTTACCTCGCCAATAATCGCGTTGCAATTCCAAAAAATGACGTTTACGGATGACAGCATCCTTTTGATCTTTAGTAGTTGCCCCCTTTGAAAGCTTCTTTTGTCTACGTATTTGTTTATCAAGAGACTCATACTTTTCTTTCCAGACATTAATACGTGCCATAATCTCATCATGATTAGGTAACTCTGTTGGCAACTTGGTTTTCTTGACTTCTCTATTGAAACGACTATCACAGAGAGTCAAATTCATTCTTGTACTGTCACCACCAACACTACGAGGAATCGTATGCTCTTTATCAAACTTTTGACTTGTTCCTACAAAGTCAGAAATAGCAATCTGCCTACCTGTATATAAGCAAATATGTCCCTGCTCTTCCCAAAGCACATATTTCAAGACATCATCATCCTTTGGTTCTATATCTTTTCCAGTTTCATCTTTAAAGAGTTCTTTTATTTTCTTGCGAGCCTCATCATTCGTTTTTTGATTCTCTTTCGTATATGCTGCTATAGCATAACGTTTGTTAGCATCATTCAATTCACGAGCAAACTCTATATGAATTTCAGTATTTTGATCTATCTTTCCCTCTTCCAACAATCGGTTTACCAATTTACGCAATCTGAATATGGAACGCATAGCCATTGGATTACGCACGCTATCAATTCGAGGTGAACCAAGCTGATAAACACCATGGTTGTTGGTGCGCTGCACTCTAGGATATACCTCCATCATAGAAGGATGGTATAACTTCTTAAGCTTCTCTTCAGATACATGATACTGCTCCTTCAAATACTCCTTAATACAAACCTCGAAAGTACGTACATCTTTAGAATCAATCTGATTCATTTCATGGATAATATGCTCAATAGCAGCATTACGCATTTCTTCCATATCCCATTCATATTGCGGCATCACTTCACATAAGTTACCCAAAAATACGGCATGAGAATAAATCAAACCTCTTCTAAGATAAGGAAGAATCTTACAGATAGCCTTCAAACTTAAAGACGCATAATCACCCGGCAAAGAAATCTTGCAAAATTTCCTTGCCTCTTCATCATTCAATTGCAGACGATTCTTAGCAAACTCTGCAAGTTTTGTATCATCGGTATAGAAGAACAATACATGCCAAATATCATTGACTACATTCAAACGACTTTTACCATCGGCTAGCGTATAGGTTTCGCAAAGAGCATCGATCCAATTCTCCCCAAATATATCTATCAGAGCTGCAGTTACAGGACAACCAGAAACAGATGTATCCATAGGGTAATTGAAAAGATATGGCATTTCGGCATCAGAACTCTTCTTGTAAAAACCATATTGATTTTTGGGTGCCAATTTCTTTGCTATATCTTCAAAGTCAAACAACTTCTTTGATTTACGGAAGAACAAAGGCATAATGAGTGCTCGCTCCTCTGAAGACAGAGGGCGTAATACATCATCATTTGGAGTCTGAATCTTTATATTATTGATAAAAGAGAGCATTCTAAACTCTTCATACATAGGATGTGAAGAAGCACATCTTGTCTTGTTCTTCTCAAATACGCATTTACCAACTTGTCCCTTTTGCGACTTTAATGGTCGCTGGTCGAAAATGGCTTTTTCTATTTGGCGTACCACCTCAGGACCAAGATTCTTATCTAAATCCTGCTTCTCACAAATGGCCTTAAACTCTGCCAGATAATGCTCATTGCGCGCAGTATAATGATTACGAATCTTCTCTCCTTTATTATAGAGAGAGTAAAAATAATCACCAAGATACTCATAACCAGCATCATGCATCTCTTGAGTAAGGTTACTGATGCTTTCTTTTACCTTTCCTGTATCATCAGCACTCTGATCTTTACGATTACTTAAAAAGCCACGTCGCTGAATCATGTGATAAAAAGCACGACCCAAAATATGCCTATCAGTTATACTACTGAAGTCCAAACTTTCATGAAGGCATTTGTGTCGATAAGCGTATGGTGTCTTTTCTGATTCATCATCAGTACTTTGCCATTGCATAAACAATTCATTCTTAGGATACTCCTTCTTGAGTCTCCAGGCAGAAAGTTCTACCTTAGAAAGTGGTGGACACAAATGTGCATCACTTAAAATACGAAGCAAACGTATCTTACGTAATTTAATACGATAGTTTCTTACTCTTGCAGCTTTATGAGCTGTACGCTCAGCAGCTTTAGAATATTCTTTGCCTTTTTCTGTTTTTAAAACACCTTCCTGGAAGATGTCCACACCTTTATCAAGCAAATGATATTCATCTGCCTGTTTTTCCACAATAGCCCATCCGTGACTATTGGTTCCGGTATCAATTCCAAGTATTTTAGTCATATTGTATAGTTTTATATACTTAATTATTAATTTTCTGTAAAATTACAACCTTTTTATTGGATAAACAAATATTTTATATTATATTTGCAGCAGAAAATAAGATTTCCTACATCTTATCACAATAAGGCAGAAATGCCGAAGGGTAAAACCTATAGTCCCGCTTCGGTGGGATTTATTTTTTTATGTACCTCCCAATTTCTCCAGCAAATTCTTCCTTGCATGATCAGCTATCTCTTTCGCCTCCTGATAGCACCCATCTATTTCTTCATTGGTGTATGCATTCCGAGCCTCAGCGATGCTTTCGGTTGCAACCTCTTCGAACATATCGAAGACGATTTGTTCATTATTATTCTGCTTCATATTTACCACTATTAAGAATTCGTATTTCCTTGTTCGAGTATCACCCAAACACCGGCATTATCTTTACCTTCGTGCCTTATGAAACCCGCTTTTTGCATTACCGCCAAATCTCTTTCTATCGTTCTCGAAGTCACCGACAAAGTCTCCGACATTTGTTTCGCAGAAACTGTTGGATTAGACCTTATTATTGAAACAATAATTTGCTGTCTATCAGACAGTTTAATCTCCGACACGTCTCCGACATTTATCTCCGACATGTCTCCGACATTTACACCGACATTTACACCGACATCCCCGCCACGCTCTGCGATAACTTCATCTATCGTTTTGCGCTGGATAATCGCCATCACGCCACCTCCATTTTCTTCTATCGTTGGCAATGGCAAGCTGGCACGTTCAAACTCCTCGGCAATCTTCTTGAAACCACGTCCCCATGACTCCACAAAGCCTGCTTTGTAAAAAACATTAGCAATATTGTGATTACGAGGATAAGAAGAATGCTTCTGCAATAAGGCTGCCGGAGTCAACTCTTTCGGCAACAAACCGTAGTTCCACAATTCTATACTGCGATCGTAGATGCGCATTTGGATGGCAGGACCGGTATAAGCCTTATGCGAAATGGCATTATATATCAACTCTCGTAATGCTTTATCAGGAATCTCCAGCTGCTCTATGCGCTGCAATCCCTCATAGTGAATAGGCGAAAGCAGATACTTGGTTCGGAGTACTTCCATCACCCTACTTGCCATTTGAATCAGGTTGCCTTCTATCACATCCTGAATAATCAAATCGCTCTCATCTGTATGAAAACGTCCTATCTTGAATACCGCAGATGGGAAGAACTGACCAACATGCTTTCCGAAAAGCAAGATGGCAGCATTTTTCAATTCACCTTCCTTGGTGAACAAGCCAAGATTACGCAATACATCTTCGGTCGACGAATTAGTCTCTGATTCATCCATACGACCTGCCTTGATACTACATTGCAAAAAATAGTCAATCGCATTGCGGTCAATATCATCAAGAGTTGCACCATAAACAGGAATATCATCCCATGAATGCCCCATCTTTTCCATAATGAATTGCTGCAAAGCAAGCCCTTTGAGTTCTTGCTTGGTAGAACCACTACGATAATGATACGTACCTTTATAGGCTATCGGCATATTACTTGGTGAGACCACAATCTCTATATACTCTTTATCACCTTCCATAAGAAGGTTTACATCTTCTACGATGCCCAGATAATTAACTATCTTGTTAGGAATATCTTCCAACAACCGTTTGGCATCAGATAAACCGATTACTTCTTTCTGGTCGTTTACACCGATATAAATACGCCCACCTTGGGCATTGGCGAAACCACATATCCATTTCAGATATTCATCACGCCATGATTCCTTATATTCTATATTTTGACTTTCATTCTGCATATTCTATTCCTCCATACTTTTGATGATCGAATTGACTCTCTTCTCCTTTCCCAATGTCTCTGGAAATGCAAAGTGGCCATTACCGATTTCTCGTGGATTAGGCTCTATATGTTCGGCATACCATGCACGTTTATACTCGGTGGTAATAATGCCGTAATCCCTGGCGACGATGATGGAAGCGGCTAGAGATGCGCCATACAGTTCCTTGATGTCGATCATCTCCTCCAGCGTTATCTTCTCACGTTTCTTGGAACCCAACTCTTCGATAAGCGCCAATTTGGGAAGAAGGAAGAAACTGGCAAAGAGATCACAACGCTTCTCCAGCCTCAGTGGACTATCTTCCGGGAAGAGGAGAAGCAGATGGGCCAGTTCATGTACTGCCGTGAAGCGAAGTTTCTCTACGCTACTCTTTTCCGGATTGAAATCGAGAATCATCAGCGGATGCTTCTTATCTGCCCAGGTGCTCATTCCGAAAACATACTCGGGAAGATTAGCTGCAAGTATCATGATACCTTTTCTTTCCAAGAGTCTCAGGATACTGGCGATGGGGCCATCACCACAATGCCACTTCTCACGAAGAAGGTCGGCAGCATGGATGGCATCTTCAAGGGTTGATACCTTGGTGCCTTTTATCGGATTCTTGAACCGGGTAGGAAATCCCGCTTCTTTCTCCTTCGTAAGATACTGCTCTGCCCAAAAAGAGAGTTTCGCTTCCAGGGCTTGCAACTCGTCTTCGGACAACTTGCCATTGGAGGTGGTGCGGAGCATCGGCATGTCTATCTTGAGATTGGTTCCTTCGAAATATTCCTCGCTGATATTGAGGGCTTTGGCTATGGCTTGCAGGGCATCACGCTTAGGGCGCATGATGCCTTTCTCATATCGGGAGATGCTCTGCTTGGTGATGGCTCCGTTGGTTCGCTCTACGAGTTTATCCATGCTGAGCCCCATCATCTGTCGCGCTTCCCGCAATCTTATAGAAAATGAGTCATTAGTCATAATTGTTAGCTCTTTGATTTGTTGACAAATATAAGAAAAATATTCGATATTGTCACTAAATAACATAGAGATTTAACATAAAAAAGCACTTGAAAATAGGTAGAACTAGAAGATTTAAGGAGAAAAGGGGATTACACATTATTATATATAGGAATTCTTAGGGAAAATGGTGGGGATAACGCTATTGAATATCAACAACTTAAAAGTTTCACTATGCAAGTTGAGGCATTTTCATTGTGCAAGTTGAGGATTTATCATAAAAAAAAATGGTGTTTCATTCCTCAAAATGAAACACCATTGACCTAAATTTTATGCTGATAATCGAATTTCGCAATTAGTTGCTATAAGCACTCTCACCATGCTCGTAGATGTCGAGACCTTCCTCCTCTACTCGCTTGTCAACACGTACTCCTACACTCTTATCTACTACCTTGAAGATAATGTAGGTAACTACAACGCTGTAGATGATGCTTACCACGGTGGCTACCACCTGAATCCAAAGCTGATGCCAGTCGCCATAGAGGGCACCCTGTACACCTTCGGATCCTGTTACATACTGAGTGGCGAAAACACCGGTGAGGATAGATCCCAGAATACCACCCATACCATGAACACCAAAGGCATCGAGAGCATCATCATACTTGAACTTCTCCTTTACGACCGCTACCATGAAGAAGCAGACGATGGTGGAAATGATACCGATGCAGAAAGCTCCGAAAATATCGGTACTGCCGGCTGCAGGAGTGATGGCTACCAGTCCGGCAACAGCACCGGTACAAGCACCTACCGTAGTTGGCTTCTTGTTCACAATCCAGTCGATGAGCATCCAGGTGGTGGCTGCTGCAGCTGTGGCGATATGGGTTACGAGGAAGGCGTTGGCTGCCAGACCATCGGCTGCCAATCCGCTACCGGCATTGAAACCGAACCATCCCAACCAGAGGAATGACATACCCATGAACACGAAGGTGATGTTGTGAGGTGTGATAGGATGACCCGCACGGTAATCATCTCGCTTGCCTACACAGAGTGCCATGACCAGAGCGGCTACACCGGCATTGATATGTACCACGGTACCACCCGCAAAGTCGATGGCTCCCATCTCCTGCAGGAAACCTCCGCCCCATACCCAGTGGGCCATAGGAAGATAAGCGATGATAACCCAGAGGATGGTGAAAAGTACATATCCGCTGAACTTCACACGCTCGGCAAAGGCACCGAGAATCAAGGCTGGAGTAATCAGGGCGAACATGCACTGGAACATTGCAAAGGTGAGTTCCGGAATGCCTGTAGGCATGATGGCATCCAAGCCGATGCCGTGAAGGAAACATTTATCGAAACCACCGATGACGCAAGCCAGAGGATTGCCCGAATCAGCATATTCAGTAGAGAAAGCCCAGGAATAACCGAAGGCTACCCATATCAGACTGACTACTGCCACGATGAATACCGTCTGCATCAGGATGCTGAGGATATTCTTCTGGCGCACCAAACCACCATAAAAAAGTGCTATACCCGGAATTGACATCAAAAGCACCAAGATGGTTGCCATGATCATCCACGCTGTGTTACCCGTATCAAGTGTCGTCAACAATAAACTGCTCATACTTATATCTTATAGTTAAATTAGAATACTAAATAATATTTATTAAAGATAAGTAAGAATGCCTAATTCAACATTCAACACTTAACATTCAACATTTTAAATTATTCCTCTTTCTCAGCGTTATACAATGCAATGTCGCCACGTTCGCCGGTTCTGATTCTAACGGTATCGAGTACAGGAATCACGAAGATTCTGCCGTCTCCTACTTCACCGGTCTGTGCAGCACCCTGGATGGCGGCGATGGTTGGCTCCACATTCTTGTCACGAACCACGATATTCAGGAGCACACGCTCGATGCTGCTGGTATCATACATCACACCACGGTAAATGCGAGCCTGGCGCATTTTTCCCTCACCTCTTACATTATAATAAGAGAACCACTCGATGTCTGCTGCTAAAAGCGCCTTCTTGACATCCTCGAATCTAGACTTGCGGATAATTGCCTCAATCTTCTTCATAATCCTTTAATAATTAATAATGTGTTAATACTTCTATTGATTGTCTCTTTTCGAAAACGGACTCTTATTGGTTGTTATCCAAATTAAGCCATTCTTTTACATTATGTTCGTTTTCGGCTGCAAAATTAATACATTTTGTCAGTATTTTAAAGAAAAGGCAAGCATTTCGCTTTTGCTTTTTGTCGAACATTTTAAATTTATCAAGGCTTATCACATTCTCCTTACAATTTGTAAGGCAGAAAGTATTTTTATAACACAAATTGTAAGATTGCGAAAAATAATCAAGATTTCTGTATTTATTTTCTTGCATATCTCAACAAATCGTCGTACCTTTGCAACCGAAATCAAACAAATAGTCATCGAAATATTCGAAAGACTAGCAAAAAGTCAAATCTCAAAAGAGATAAGACATGAGAGATAAAAGAAGAGTATTCAAACATAAAGAACAACGCAGATGAAAGAAACAGTTCATTTTACAAAGATGCAGGGAACGGGTAACGATTATATATATGTAGATACCCAACAATACGACATCCCTGACCCAGAGAAGGCTGCCATTGCCTGGAGTGCTTATCACACGGGCATAGGAAGCGACGGACTGGTTCTCATCGGAAAGCCGCACGACGGCAGAAGAGCAGATTATTCGATGCGTATCTTCAACGCCGATGGTTCAGAAGCGATGATGTGCGGTAATGCAAGCCGATGCATCGGTAAGTATCTTTATGAAAAAGGATTGACCCGAAAGGACACCATCCGACTGGAAACACTTTCGGGTATCAAGATATTGAAACTTCATCTTCAGGATAATAAAGAAGTTGTGGAATCGGTAACAGTAGACATGCTGGAACCCAAACTTGAAAATCCCGAGCAATTCATAGGTCCTTCGGTGCTCGAAGCTGACGGCAGAAAATTTGAAGGCACCTATGTTTGCATGGGTAATCCGCATTTCGTTACTTTCGTGGATGACATCGACACCATCGACATCGCCCACTATGGTAAAATCCTGGAAAGAGACAAGGCATTTCCCCAGAGATGCAACATAGAATTTGCACAAGTAACTGACACAGACGCCATAAGGACACGAGTTTGGGAAAGGGGAAGCGGAATAACAATGGCTTGCGGAACAGGAGCCTGTGCCACAGCCGTAGCCGCAGCCCTTACCAAGCGTACTGGCAGAAAAAGCAGTATCGTGATGGATGGCGGAACGCTGGAAATAGAATATAGCGAGGCTGATGATCATGTTTACATGACAGGGCCTGCAGCCTTCTCATTCGAAGGAGAAATTGAATTATAAATAAGAGCAAACTTAAATAACAAATGGTCAATAATGACCACAAATAAAAGGAGAAATAAAATATGGCATTAGTTAATGAACATTTCCTGAAGTTGGCCAACAACTACTTGTTTGCCGACATCGCAAAGAAGGTGAACGCCTACAAGATTGCACATCCAAAGCAGCGTGTAATCAGTCTGGGCATCGGTGATGTAACCCAGCCTCTCTGCCCTGCCGTCATCAAGGCGATGCACAAGGCTGTAGACGAGATGGCTGAGCAGGCTTCTTTCAGAGGCTACGGTCCGGAGCGAGGCTACGACTTCCTCCGAGAGGCTATCATCAAGAACGACTTCCTGCCACGTGGCATTCATCTTGACGCCAACGAGGTATTCGTAAACGATGGAGCCAAGAGTGATACGGGAAATATCCAGGAGATTTTGAGATGGGATAACAACATCGGCGTTACCGACCCGATTTATCCGGTTTATATAGACTCTAACGTGATGATAGGTAGAGCGGGAATCTTCGAGAACGGCAAGTGGAGCAATGTAACCTACATGCCTTGCGATGAGAGCGACGACTTCATCCCTCAGATTCCAGACCACCGTGTGGACATGATTTATCTCTGTTATCCAAACAACCCTACGGGTACGGTCATCTCGAAAGAAGAACTCAGAAAATGGGTAAACTATGCTATCAAGAACGAGAGCATCATCCTCTATGATGCAGCCTACGAGGCATATATCACCGACCCATCAATTCCTCATTCTATCTACGAGATTCGTGGAGCCAGAAAGGTAGCGATAGAATTCCACAGTTATTCGAAGACTGCCGGATTCACCGGTGTGCGTTGTGGTTACACCATCGTTCCTAAGGAGTTGAAGGCAAAGACATTGGCAGGTGAGGAAGTGGCATTGAATCCTATCTGGGACCGCCGCCAGTGCACCAAGTTTAATGGTACAAGCTATATCAGCCAGCGTGCTGCCGAAGCCATCTACACCCCAGAGGGTAAGGAGCAGGTGAAGGCAACCATCAATTACTATATGGAGAATGCCCACTTCATGAGAGCAGAACTCCAGAAACTCGGCTTGAGAGTATATGGCGGTGAGAATGCACCTTATCTTTGGGTGAAGACGCCAAACAATACACCTAGCTGGAAATTCTTCGAAGAGATGCTTTATGGCGCCAGCGTAGTCTGCACCCCTGGTGTCGGCTTCGGTCCATCGGGTGAAGGCTACATCCGTCTCACCGCCTTCGGCGAGCATGAGGACTGCAAGGAAGCCATGGAGAGAATAGCCAAATGGTTAGGAAAATAGATTAAGTGAAGAACGAAGAGTGAAGAGTGAAGAATTCTATAGCTTTCTTGCTTGAATCTCTCGTGACTCACATAAAACATAAAGATAAGAACAATATGTAAAACGAAGAAAAGAACAAGAGAGAAGCAAATGAATTCTTCTAGGAAGATTCTCTGCTACACTCGGCAAAACACAAACAAGTTTGGTTCTGCTCTCGTTTGCAAGAGAATTCATCACTCTTCGTTCTTCACTCTTCACTAAAAATAATATAAGGTATGAGCAACTTAAGATTTGAAGCTGTTTCAGAGGCTTCCAAGAGAAAGCCTGTTGAGGTAACCGCTCCTAGCGAGCGACCAAGTGAATTCTTCGGAAAGAAGGTATTCAACCGACAGAAGATGTACAAGTATCTCCCTGCAGATGTCTATGAGAAACTGGTAGATGTCATCGACAACGGAGCACGTCTCGACCGTAACATCGCCAACGCCGTAGCCAAAGGCATCAAGCAGTGGGCTGACGAGAATGGCGTAACCCACTACACTCACTGGTTCCAGCCACTGACAGAAGGTACAGCCGAGAAGCACGATGCCTTCATCGAGCACGATGGCAAGGGTGGTATGATCGAGGATTTTTCAGGTAAGTTGCTCGTTCAGCAGGAGCCTGATGCTTCTTCATTCCCATCTGGCGGTATCCGCTCTACCTTCGAGGCTCGCGGTTACTCTGCATGGGATCCAACATCGCCTGTATTCATCATCGACGATACACTCTGTATCCCTACCGTCTTCATCTCTTATACAGGTGAGGCTCTCGACTATAAAGCTCCATTGCTCCGTTCATTGCACGCTGTAAACGTAGCTGCTACAGACGTTTGCCACTACTTCAACCCTGATGTCAAGAAGGTTATTTCCAACCTCGGTTGGGAGCAGGAGTACTTCCTGGTAGATGAGAGTCTGTATGCTGCACGTCCTGACCTGATGTTGACAGGCCGCACTCTGATGGGTCACGATTCTGCCAAGAACCAGCAGATGGACGACCACTACTTTGGTGCCATCCCTGAGCGTGTTCAGGCATTCATGAAGGATTTGGAAATCCAGGCTCTTGAGCTCGGTATTCCTTGCAAGACCCGCCACAACGAGGTAGCACCAAACCAGTTTGAGTTGGCACCTATCTTCGAGGAGACCAACCTTGCCGTTGACCACAACATGCTCCTGATGAGTTTGATGAAGAAGGTGGCTCGCCATCACGGTTTCCGCGTACTTCTCCATGAGAAGCCATTCGCAGGCATCAATGGTTCCGGTAAGCACAACAACTGGAGTCTCGCTACAGATA
>OKSF01001866.1_pt1 | contig 15677 bp, 19 predicted proteins | sample 1606061 | NCBI WGS metagenome assembly OKSF01 (sample SAMEA3541567, study PRJEB24748) | human gut metagenome | biome: human gut; feature: human-associated habitat; material: faeces | place: China | collected 2012 | reverse complement strand
AGGTATGCGTCAGAGCGCTATGTGGAGATTGAACTTTTACTGTCCGAAGAAACCGGTCTTAAAATTCCAAATTCCGCGATCACCGAGAAAGAGTTTTACACCGTTCCAATCGATTTTTTCTTAAAAGGCGGGGATTCCAGCGATGAGGGAATTCTGGTGGAACGCACGGACAAGGACGGAAAAAGTACCACGGAATTTGTGACACCAACCATTTATTATGAGACAGACGATACCTATTATATCGACAGTGAGTATGTGTCCTCCGGGGATATCTTACAGAAACCGGATTCCAGTGAGACGTATCGTGTTGGTACAGACACTGCATCGTTACAGGGTGTTTACAACATTAACAAGGGTTATGCTGTATTCAAGCAGATTGATGTTTTATATCAGAACGAGGAATATACGATCGTAAAGACAGGTACAACTTATGGTATCGCATTATACGACCATATTGCGTTAGATGGGACAAAGATTGATGAAAATCAGCTGATCAAATAAAGACAACGGCGAAGGAGATAAAATCAAATGTTAAAAGATAACTTAAAAAATGTAGAAGAACGTGTACAGGCAGCGTGTGACCGCGCAGGAAGAAAGAGAGAAGAAGTGACACTGATCGCTGTCAGCAAAACAAAGCCTGTTGAGATGCTGCAGGAAATTTACGATGAAAATATCAGGGATTTCGGCGAAAATAAAGTGCAGGAGCTCTGTGATAAAATTGAGAAAATGCCAAAGGACATCAAATGGCATATGATCGGACATCTGCAGAGAAACAAAGTAAAATACATTGTCGGACAGGTTGCACTGATCCACTCCGTTGATTCTTATCGTCTGGCAGAGGAGATCAATATTCAGGCAAAGAAGAAAAATATCATTGTTCCAATCCTTGTGGAAGTGAATATTGCGCATGAGGAATCCAAGTTCGGTATCTCCGAGGAAGATGCGATCCAGTTAGTGGCAGAGATCGCAGAACTGGAAAATGTCCGCATTAAAGGACTTATGACCATCGCGCCATACGTGGAAAATGCAGAGGATAACCGGTTGTATTTCCGTAAAATAAAAGATTTATCTGTTGACATCGCTGCGAAAAACATAGATAATGTATCTATGGAAATTCTGTCTATGGGTATGACAGGCGATTACGAGGTGGCAATCGAAGAGGGAGCTACCATGGTTCGTGTCGGAACTGGAATTTTTGGAGCACGCAATTACAACAAACAATAATGCACTGGATACCAGTAAGAGAAAGAAGCAGAATTTAAAATCAGTTTAATAGGAGCAGCAAAAAATGAGTTTTCTTGATAAATTTTTAAATGTAATGCGTTTGAATCCGGATGACGATGATGATTTTTACAATGAAGACTATGATTATGATGACGAAGAGGAAGAAGTAAAACCAAAATCTTCTTTTAAGAAACGTGAAAAAGAGGATACTTTTACCGATGATTACAAAGAAAAACCGGTAAAGACCACTCCAAAAGTCACACCGATCCGTCCGTCCAAAAAACAGCAGAATCTCGCTGGTATGGAAGTATGTGTGATCAAACCGACATCTGTTGAGGATGCAAGAGAGATCACGGAGACATTGTTAAACAACCGCACAGTTGTTTTGAATGTGGAGGGATTAGATGTAGAGATCGCGCAGCGTATCATTGACTTTACTTCCGGATCCTGCTTTGCGATCAGTGGAAATCTTCAGAAGATATCCAATTACATCTTCCTTGTCACACCTACTAATGTTGACATTTCCGGAGATTTACAGGATTTACTAAACACTTCTCTTGACACATCTTCAATGCGTACAAGATTTTAATTAAAAGTTTTTCAGAGTATTTCTAATAGTGAGTGTTTATGAATAAAGAGGAACAATTATTGGAAAAACGGCTGATTGAATTATCTAATCTTGCATTCAGCCGTGATATTGTTACATTTTCAGATTTTCTGAATTTGAATGAATTGAATATCCTGCACAGGGCCCCGAAAGATCAGTTTAAAGCGAGGTTCGAAACGTATGGAGGTTATGAGTTAGCAGAGCGTCAGATGGTTGCATTTCTACCTGATGCTCTTTATTATGACTACGGTTACCCAATGCAGGCTCTTAAGATCTGTCCGGTGAACAAGCGTTTTGCGGAAGATCTGACACATCGCGATTATCTGGGGGCTATTATGAATCTTGGAACCAGTCGTACCAAGATCGGTGATATTATTCAAACAGACGATGGTGCTATTGTTTTTGTAAAAGAGGAGATTTCAGACTATATTATGAAAAATCTCACACGGATCAGGCATACAACTATCACCGTGGAACGCAGAGAACTTTCAGATATTTCCTATGAACCTCATTTTGAAGAATTGAAAGGAACAGTTCCTTCCGTGCGCCTTGACACTGTGCTTTCGGTCGCATACCCACTTTCCCGGAGTAAGCTGACCACATATATCGAAGCTGCAAAAGTGTTTGTAAACGGTAAACTGATCACGAATAATGGCTATCATCTGAATGAAGGCGATTTGATTTCCGTCCGTGGACTTGGACGAATCGCTTATGCAGGAATTCTGTCCGAGACAAAAAAAGGACGTTACATGATTTCTCTTAGAAAATATATTTAAAATATCCGGAATATGACAGTATTTTTGAAACTTCGAATCAGAAAGGACTTTTATAAATTATGGATTCAATAAAATCACGCGGCAGACATTATATTTCAGCAATATTACTTGTATTAGTTGGTGTATGGTTCGATCAGTTCACAAAAACTTTAGCTGTGGATCATCTAAAAGGGCAGGCTCCTTTTATTCTGTTCAAAAATGTGTTTCAGTTTGAATACTTAGAGAATCACGGAGCAGCATTTGGCATTCTGCAGAATAAACAGATTTTCTTTTTTATCATTGTACTGATCATTTCAGCATTTATTATCTGGTTCTATCTGCATGTTCCAATGACAAAAAAACTACTGCCATTACGAATTTGTGCCGTATTTATTTTCTCTGGTGCAATTGGCAATTTTATTGATCGGTTAAAACTAGGATATGTCGTGGATTTCTTTTATTTTAAACTGATCGACTTTCCAGTTTTCAATGTAGCTGACATCTATGTAACAGTCGGAACATTTATACTTGCTTTTTTATTGTTGTTTTATTATAAGGAGGAAGACCTTGACAGAATATTTCACAGTTGAAAATGAAGAAGGAGACCGTATTGACCGTTATCTTGCTGAGGAGATGCCGGAACGATCTAGATCATATCTTCAAAAATTAATTAAAGAACAATATATTAAAGTCAACAACAAGCCTGTAAAAGCCAATTACAGGCTTGTTTTAGGTGACAGGGTAGAAGTATGTATCCCAGAGGCAAAAGAACCCGATATCGAGCCAGAAAACATTCCTCTGGACATTTTATATGAAGATGAAGATGTAATTGTCGTCAATAAGCCAAAACAAATGGTAGTCCATCCTGCCCCTGGGCATTACAGTGGAACATTGGTCAATGCTTTAATGTATCATTGTGGTAATGAGCTCTCCGGTATCAACGGCACTTCCCGTCCCGGAATCGTACACCGCATCGATATGGATACAACCGGTTCTCTGATCATCTGTAAAAATGACATGGCTCACCAGAGCCTTGCTGTGCAATTAAAAGAACACTCTATTAATCGAATTTACGAAGCCATTGTACATGGAAATATCAAAGAAGAAGAAGGAACTGTAAATGCACCTATCGGACGTCATCCAACAGATCGTAAGAAAATGAGCATCCATGCTAAAAATGCAAGAAATGCCATTACCCATTACAAAGTGCTGAAACGCTTTGGCGACTACACTTATATTCAATGTAAGCTTGAAACCGGGCGTACACATCAAATTCGCGTACACATGGCAAGTATTGGACACCCACTTCTCGGTGATCAGGTATATGGCCCCAAAAAATGTCCATTTCCCAAGCTCGTAGGGCAGACCCTGCACGCCAAAACACTTGGATTTATCCACCCACGTACTAATGAATATATTGAAGTAAATGCTCCTTTACCTGATTATTTTTTGAATTTATTAGAGAAATTAAATTAAATTTTCTATGCATTTCGCGCAATTTATAGTATAATGTCTATATATTTAAAGGAGCGTGATAAATATGACGAACACAATAATTACAATCGGACGTGAATTTGGTAGTGGAGGATGCGAGATAGGTCATAAATTAGCCGAAAAATTAGGTATTAAATGTTACGACAAAGATATGCTGGACCTTGCAGCAAAAGAAAGCGGAATATGCCAGGAGATTTTTGAAAGCCATGATGAAAAACCAACAAACAGCTTTCTGTATTCTCTGGTAATGGATACATATTCCTTTGGTTATTCATCCGGAAGTTATACGGATATGCCATTAAATCATAAGGTTTTTCTTGCACAATTTGATGCGATAAAAAAGATTGCAAAAGACGGACCTTGTGTTCTTGTCGGAAGATGTGCAGATTATGCATTAGAAGATAATCCTGAGCTTTTAAGCGTATTTATTCATGCAGATATGGATGCCCGTATCCGCCGTATCGCACGTGATTTTGATCTGACAGATGCTAAGGCAAAAGATATGATCCGTAAGACAGATAAACAGCGTAGCAGCTATTATAATTATTATACAAACAAACGCTGGGGCGATGCAAACAGCTATCAGTTCTGTCTGGATAGTTCCAAACTCGGCATTGAAGGTACTGTTGACGCTATTCTTAAACTGATTGAAATCAAAGATGATCAGAAAATTAATAAAAAGATATACTAAATGAAAAAATCCCGGGAATCATAGTTGAGACCTTTTAACTTCAGTCTTATATAACAATAAAAAATAAGAAAGCGGAACATTTTCTCAATCAGAAATAGATTCTGCTTTCTTATTTTTTATTCAACTGTTTTAGTTTTTTGTTTGAATACTATTTTCTTACATCAAAAATCAAAAAAATTTTAATTTTTAAAATTTATTCTCTTAATTTCACTGCCGAAGCCGCCATACGGCGTCTGTCTTCATCAATAGCTGCATAATGTTTTTTGGTCGTATTAACATCTTTATGCCCCAGGACATCTGCCACAAGATAAATATCACCTGTTTCCTTATATAGCGACGTGCCATAGGTACTACGAAGCTTATGAGGTGTGATTTTTTTATTCGGAGTTACCTGACGAGCATATTTCTTCACCATATTCTCAATTGCCTGAACCCCCATACGCTTTCTTTGCGTTGACAAAAATAAGGCTTCTTCATGGCCGGAGAGGGGAGTAATGACTTTCCTGTCAGCTTCAATGTAATTCTCAAGTGCATCCGCAACCTCATCACCAAAATAAACAACCATCTGGCTTCCGCCTTTTCGCGTAACCGTAATTCCATTATTCTTAAAATCTACATCTGTAAGATTTAAACCTACACACTCTGAAACACGAATTCCAGTACCGAGAAGAAGTGTAAGAATCGCCAGATCACGATTCTTTGTTTTCTGATAATATGCAAGTGCCTGTCCAGTCAGATGTTCACCTGCAGATTCCACATAATCCAAAAGCATTGCCACCTCATCAATATCCAAACGTATAATTGCCTTGTCATGAAGCTTTGGCATATCTACTAAAAGCGTCGGATTCGTGGCAATGTACTGATGCTTAAAGTAATACGAATAAAAGCTTCTAAGCGCTGACATTTTACGTTTTAACCCACGTTCACTGTTGGTAATCATTTCGTTGTCCTCACGCTTATAAACCTTCAGATATTCCATATATTCTTCAATATCAACAGGCTCAATACGCTCCAGATCCTGAACCCGGAACTGATCCATCGTATAATTCTTGTAAATCGGATTATTTTCTAATAAAAAATGAAAGAACACCCGGATATCATATGCATAATTGATTCTCGTCTTTGCAGACGATTTGGGCTCCATGGCCCGGAAATAATCCTTCGCGAATGGCGGCAAAGTCTTTAAGACTCCTCTAAGTCTCAGTGTCTGGTCTATCTGTGTCTGCTTGTAATAATCGCTGGTCATAGTTGATGATTTAGTTATTATTTTGTCTGCCATAATATTTTCCCCTCGTATTAATTACGTTATGTATCTATATGATCTTTTGAATATTGGAATATCCTTTATTTCATATAAAAATCTACGTAAATTATACCATAACTTCATCTTCATATCTACATCTTTTGGAAAAATCTGTGTTTGTCGTATAGATTGATTTTACTAATGTGAACATATAACCAAAATAACCAAAAATTTTTTTTGTAAAATGAGCGAAAAAATGAACATAATTCTCCTTTCAAAGTTGATATATTTTAATATATTCTGTTCTCGTATTTCTGGATTTTCTTGTCTGTAATTCGTAATTTTGAGTGGTTTTTGGGTTTGATTCTTTCATACTTTTATCTGGCTTTGCTGTACAGCATTTTATCAAATGCACCGACACAATTTATATCAATTACACATACAAATAACTTTCTCCTTGAGTGTCATAATTAATTTTGACACTCTTTTAATTAATCCGGTGTTCTACAGATACGTAAGATGGTTAGTAACCCTTTCTGATTGAGTAAGCTTAATATGTGTCTCATAATTAAATTTGAGGCACATAAAAATACGCCCGGATTTTTCCAGACATCTACACCCATATTCTGTATAATAGACTTCTAGCCTTCTATAAGGCTTTCTATCTTACTTATCGAATTAAGAAAACACCCCTTTTTTGGTAAATACCTTTTTAGCCTTTATTATTCTTAATAACATTATTAAACAGCACTTTTGGATATCTTAACAATATTACACTTCCTTTAAGATATACTGTTGTGCATTTTTATTTTTGTATATCCTTTATCCATCCGTTCACTACTTGGAGACACGATTTCAATTATCCAGTCCAGTGCACCATGACAACCTTTATCATCAATTTGGGATGGATTACATATGACAGATAAATCCGGCTCAACATAATTTTGATTATCGTCATTCAAGAATACTGCAAATGGTGCTAACGCTACCTGACAAGAACCTTTATTGTTTTTAATAAAAGTACCTATCGTTAAAGATAATTCAAATAGTATAAACTGGTGCGTTGCAGTTGGCGGAGCCATATCATAAATTTTCCCATCTAAAAGTTCAGCACGTTCGCCCTCTGGTAAAGCCAAAATATCATCAACTGTATATTTTATTTACCTACTACCATTATTTTACTCAGTCTCTGAATTTAAGTCAATCAATTTGATATTGGAATATTTCCAGGCAGATTGCCCACTGAAAGTGTTTCAAAATTAATTATGAAACTCCTTAAATCGATTCATTAATTTAAAATGCGTCCGGCAAAAGCCGGGCGCATCATGATATTGAAATCTTAATCCTTCAATCTACTTAATAACATTTGGTAATGCCGTTGTCCAATATGACGTCCAGCACGTTGCAAACCATCAACACATTCTTTCACTTCACTAGCTGTCAATTCTTGTTCATCATAAGCAGCCATAAGAATCCCTATTGTTCCCATGAATTTAATTCCCATTTGTGCTGATACATTTCTTCCTTTCGCTTCGTCCATTAATAATAAATCTGCTTTTAATTCATCTGTCATAACAATAGCCTCACTCTCTCCTTGGTCAAGCCCTGTTACTCTCTTCAATATACTGACAGATTCTGGATTATTTATAGGTTTAACAACAATAAAATTTTGTTGCCTGATTTGTTCAGCTTCCAAAAGAAAACGATCATCTACCGTTAATTCATTGAATACTGCTTGGGGAATCATAACCTCTCCAAATAGTCTCTCTAATAAATTAATGCGATTAATTTTTAAAAGTGATATCAGAGGTGTTGTATCAGATACAACAATCATACAACCTCCTCCTTCTTTTTCAACTGTTTAAAAGTATTTAATTCTTCATCCAAATCATCTAATGTCATGTCAAAGTAGGAATACCCTAACTTATCATACAAATCAATTAATTCAGATTTTCTAATTCCCAAAATTTCTGCCGCATGTCCATGAGATATCGTCTGATTTAATATATATGGATACAACAACAGTGCATTTCGAGTAAGTTCTGTTTCTGGATTCATCGTTACTAAATACTTTGACATTCCTACCGGTACTTTAATAGTCACAGATTCTGTTGTTACCACAATATCACATCCTTTCATTATACTTTGCACTTTTTCGTTTAATAATTACATATTTTTTCAAACCATCTCCTTTATTAAATTTTTATAATGAACAGAGATGATTCCATTTGGAAATATCCCTGATAAACGCATCTAGGGATACTCCCTGTATTTTCTTTTATTTGGTTACATGTTCCGGCATGTATGACCGGAACGACTTAGTTATGATTGTACTTATATAATTTACTTACTACTATTATTTTACCCAGTATACACATTTTAGTCAATGTGTTGCTTCAGGAATCTCGGCTAAAAGTGTCTCATAATTAAATATGAGACAACTTCATTTGTAATACCTACTACTACAAATATGATATATGCTTTCGCCATTCAAATTCTTGATATATTTTAATGTAAGAAAATCAAAAAATGAACATAATTCCTGAAAAAAATAATGTTCATTTTGGAATAATGTTCATTTTTAAAAGCAGTGAACAAAATGCAGTTTTCCCAGTGTTTATAGTACTTCCCGGCATTCTACTATTTTGTTCATTAATTTTAAGTTATGAACATATATATAAATAACACTAGAATGAACTTTAGCCTCCTAAATCATAGCTAAATAAATCTGGATAAATCAATTTCCAATTCGCCATCATAAATCAAAACGGGAATTTTCTGTGTAAAATCATATTCAAACATATTGTCATTTTCAAAATCAAAAACTGTTACTTTTTGCAAGGTTTTGTCTATAACCCAATACTCTCGGACTCCTGCTGTCCGATATTTGAATGTTTTTACAACATAATCCATCCGTTCACTACTTGGAGATACAATTTCAATTATCCAATCCGGTGCTCCATGGCAGCCTTTTTCGTCAAGAATTGATGGATTGCATATTACAGACAAATCCGGTTCGACATAATTTCTATCATCGTTATTCAAAAAAATGGAAAATGGTGCCAACATTGCCTGACAAGAACCTTTATTATTCATGATATGGCTCTGTACACTAAAAAATAAATATCCAAGTATATCTTGATGTGTTTTTGTCGGTGTTCCCATATCATAAATCTGTCCGTCTATTAATTCTGCACGCTGACCATCTGGTAAAGCCAAAATATCATCAACCGTATATTTATGTTGTTCTTTTGGTAATGGCATAACTAGGACCTCCCTTTTATTTATATTATCTAATTAACATTGGAACATTTACAGGTGGATTGCCAACTGAAAATATTTCAAAGTTACATTTCCATAGGTTTTAATTCTTTCTTCTCGTTATCATAAACAAATATTTGACGGCTCAGAATATCACTCGCTTGATTAAACATTTTATTTACATCTTTTAAAGAACGAAGAATCCGTCTCGGCTGCACTGTTGATACAGGGTGAATTCGTACATCGTGAATACTTGTAAATGATACATAATAACTTCCGCCACAAATTTCTGCCAGTTTCTCTAATACTCCAGGATAAAACATTGCAATTGCTCCATTTTTCTTTTTCACTGTCGTAATTGTCGGTGCAAATAATGGATTTATCTTTTCAAGCTTATATCCAAATGCCATAAACGCTCCCTGAGTATATGGAGGATCAATCAAATCTTCTGCACGCATGTACATACGCGGCGGTGCCCAGACATTCGTATTCCGTAATGCATCTTCCCATATCTCCCCATAATCCTTCTCCCACTTATCAATAAATGCTTTTTGGGCTTTCACAGTACCTAATCCCATTTTCTCATCGTCATAAAGCAATACATATAATACAAGTGCAATATCACCAATCTTCTTGTATACACAATCCTTTAATTCGTATTTATTATCGGTAAAATTTATTGGCCGGACAATCAGACGATTACGAATAAACTCATAATCTGTAATATTCTTCATAATCTCATCCGGACTGTAAAATGATGCCAGCTTAATATTTTCACTGATAATAAAATCAACTCTCTCCCAGCCATATTCCTGATATTCATTATATAACTCTTTGACAGAGAATCGGCAATAAGTATCTGTTCTGCCCTCTAATGTTACAGTTAAATTAATAAAGTCACCGATTAATGTATCCGATTCCACACGATTATATTTTACATTTGTATTCCGTATAAACTCTTTTTCGATATCACTTTCAGCGTTATATCCGTCGGGATAAAATTTATAATTTTCTTCGGAAATGTTCCATTTTTCATTCTTTAGTATATGTTTTTTTAATTCTTCCACAAATGTTAAATATTCCATTTGATTCCTCCTTTTTATATATTCATATATGTATGTTATATTTGTCAAAATTCTAAAGTTAAAATTAATTATGACAATCTACTTTTTAACTTTTTTTATTTACGTCTAATATATTTATGATAACTTCTTGTAATGCTATTGTCAATTCTCTTCTTAGTATAAAGACAGGGCATAAAACTATCTCTAATCTTATGCCCTGTCCATGGGTGAGTGTTTATATATAAGAGAATAACATTCTTATATATCTGAGTAATAAAATATATCTTAAACGCTATATTATTTACACAACAGACTAATTATCTTGCCTGTGTGTCATAATAAGCTACTGTAAGGTATTGTCCTGCATGGATCTGATCTGATGTAAGTCCGTTAATAGACATTACTTCATCAATATAGTCATAAATAGAATCGTAGTCATCACCTCTGTATTCTTTAGCGATTCCCCATAACGTATCACCTTCTTTGATCTCAATGCTCTTGTAAAATTTCTGTTCTGGCTGTTCACTCTTATCGTGGGCGGATACCAGATTGCTTCCAAGTGCAATACTTAATCCAGCAATCATAATAAATGCTACAATCCAAAGTGTTAATGTGTCTCTGTATGTCTTATGCGTTTTCGATTGACACTTTCCTGATTCTGTTCTTCCCATTGTTCTTTCTACTGCATATTCGTTACCCATTCTCATAACTTTTACACTCCTCTTTTTTTGATTCCCTAACATGAAATTCTAAATTGTAACTATATCTTTTTGTAGTATCGAATGAATGTTCTCGAACTTTTGTTCGTGATTATATTATATCGAACAGTTGTTTGGATGTCAATATCTTTTTATAAAAATCCGAACATATTTTCTAAACATTTGTTTGCTTTTTAATATGCCCTGTGATAAAATATAACCATCAAATTAGAGACGCTATATCACTAAACTATAAGTATATAGAAGGGCTGATATGAATATACGGGAGGATTATTATAATTATGGCACAGGGTAAGATTACTCCAAAACAACAAGAGATTTTAGATTATATCAAATCACAGATACTGGAACGTGGATTTCCACCTGCAGTACGTGACATATGTGAAGCTGTTCATCTAAAATCTACTTCTTCTGTCCATTCTCATCTTGAGACATTGGAGAAGAATGGATATATTAAGCGTGACTCAACAAAACCGAGGGCAATTGAGATTTTAGATGAGTCTTTTAATTTTAACAGACGTGAGATGGTCAATGTTCCATTAATTGGTCGTGTAGCAGCCGGAGAACCTCTTCTGGCACAGCAGAATATCGAGAACTACTTTCCTATTCCGATGGAATTCATGCCGAACAATCAGACCTTCATGCTGACTGTTTGCGGCGAGAGTATGATTAATGCAGGAATTCTTAACGGGGATATGGTACTGGTAGAGCAACAGCAGACAGCATATAACGGAGATATGGTTGTTGCATTGATCGATGATGGTGCAACTGTAAAGACTTTTTATAAAGAAGAAGGATTTATCAGACTTCAACCGGAGAATGACTTTATGGATCCGATCATCGTAAGAGACTGTCAGATTCTCGGCAAAGTGATTGGTGTATTTAGATTTTTTAAATAATTTGGGGAGCATCCCAGAAATTGTTGGAACAAATCATACCAATAAATCTTTATCTACTGGAGACTTGATTAATATAGAATATGATGGCGAAATTGAAGAATCAAATCCACCTTCAATCACTGCTCTTCGAATAGAAAAATTAGATAATCGAGATTTATTATACTGAAAACCCGACTTCAGGAACACATTAATTATAAAAACGGTATGACCTGCGCCATACCGTTTTTTATATTCCACTCTTCTGTTGTATCTAAATTCTTTTATTAAGATAATTCGTTCATCTCAACGTCTTTTCCATCACTCCAGATTCTCTCTAGATTATAGAATGGACGGTTTTCTCTGTCAAAAATATGAATGATGATATCACCGTAATCCAGAAGTACCCATGTACCGCTGTTATTACCTTCCTGCTCTTTCAACTCATATCCGGCTTTATGCATCTTCTCTTCTACATTGTCAACAAGTGCACGTACCTGACTGTCACTGGTTCCATTTGTTATAACAAAATAATCTCCAATGACAGATATCCCAGATATATCGATCACACGAATATCTTCACCCTTTTTCTCATCCAGTGCCTGATATGCTACGCGTGCCATTTCCAGTGCCTGATTCATTCTGTCTCCTCCTGTTATTTTGAATTCGCAGGAATGCGAGTGATTTTGTTGCCCGTCACCTATCGTGGACGTCATCGCCCATCGCATATCTGCTATTAATTATTAATGTTTGGAATAAAGTTCATTGTAATATTGATAAGTCTCTTCGGTTGTCTGATCAATTGGCATGTCCTGCGCTTTCAGATACACCAGGGAATCTCGCAAAATACGATACAGACACTTATCAATATCTTCAAATGCCAAATGTCTCACATCCATCATATTTGGCAGCTCTTTGCGCCCCGGCTCCATATAATCTGCAATATATACAATCTTTTCTAAAAGACTCATTCCCGGACGTCCTGTCGTATGAGAGCGAATTGCCATAAGAATCTCTTCATCTTCTATATCATACTTATCTTTCGCCAGATAAGCACCTAATTTTGCATGCAAGAGACTTGGATTCTTTCGTTCGATTTCTGAAATCTCCAGATTGTATTTTTCGCACATTTTTATCTTTGTATGTCCTGGAATGCATTTTGCGCAATCATGTAAAAGTCCAGCAAGTAAGGCCTTTTTCAAATCTGCGCCATAACGCATTGCCAGTGCTGCTGAAGTATACATTACCCCCTGTGTATGGCGATAGCGGTCTTCATCCAGTTCTTTCATTAATTTTTTACTGATTTTTTCGATTTCCTGATCCATACAGTCCTTCCTTTCTGATGTAAGCTTCAACTTCTGCCGGAATGTATTCTGACACAGGTTCTCCTGATTCTATAAGTTTTCTGATTTCATGAGACGATACGTGTTCTAAAGGCATTGCAAGGAACTTTATATGTGCTCCATATTTTCCTTTAAGCATCTGTATCTGTCCATTTAAGGACTCTTTGGTCGCCGCCTCATCTCTGCATGCTGCAAGAATAATACATGCCTTAAAAAGCCTTTCCGGGTGTTTCCATGTTTCGATTGAAAAAAGGGAATCTGCTCCTATGATAAAATAAAATTCATCGTCCGGATACATTTTCCGAAAATGTTCCATCGTTTTATAAGAGTAAGATACTTTTTCCCGCTTCGCTTCATATTCCTGCAGATAAAACTGCTTATTAGCTTTTATTGCAATCTGGGTCATGGCAATTCTTTCATGAATATCTGACTCAATAGAAGACTGTTTTTTATGCGGAGGCATTCCATTTGGCATAAACCAGATCTGATCCAGATCGAACTGCGTAAGTGCAGTCTGGGCAAGATGTAAATGTCCATTGTGGATCGGATCAAATGTACCTCCCATCATTCCTATCTTCATAGATACCACCTCACTGATACCATACATTTTTTTATTACTGCTTCTTCTGATATCATTTACGGAAGGACAATCTTCTTATTCTTATCTTTTCCTTCTTTATAAAGAACAATTTTTTTGCCGATCACCTGAACAACCTGAGAATGTGTACGCTCTGCCAGCATACTTGCCAATTCTTTTGGATCGTCTGCACAGTTCTTCAGAACACTAATCTTAATCAGTTCTCTTGCTTCCAGTGCCTCAGCGATTGCTTTTGTAAATTCTGGTGTCATACTGCTTTTTCCAATCTGAAAGATTGGATCCATAGTCATAGCCAGACCCTTTAAATATGCTCTCTGCTTCGTTGTCATAACGTGATTTTAATTTCCTTTCTATTTTATTTGTAATAATCGAACTGAAGGCCATACATTTTCACAGTATCTCCTTCTTCTATTCCAAGTTCTTCAAGCTGCTCCAGGATTCCTGTATCCTTTAAGAACTTCTGGAAGAACGCAAATCCTTTTTCCGAATCCAGGTTCGTGTAACCAAGCATCTTCTCAATCTTTGGTCCTTCTACTATATACATACCGTCTTCTTTCTCAACTGTATATGGAAGATCCAGATTAATAAGTTCTTCATCTGGGAAATACTCAGGCTCGAAGATAATTGGCGCAACATCCAGCTTCTCGATCTCAGTAGAAACATAATAAAGAAGCTCTTTGATTCCTGCTCCTGTAACACCAGAAATTGGAAATACTTTGATTCCCTGTGGTTCAAATTCTTTTTTCAAACGTTCTACCGGATTTTCTGACTCACCATCATCGTAAATCAGGTCTATTTTATTCGCTGCAATGACTTGTGGACGGCTTGCGATTTCTGCATTGTATGCATGTAGTTCTGCATTGATCTTATGAATATCATCCACTGGATCACGCCCTTCACTTCCTGCTGCATCTACAACATGAATCATCATCTTTGTACGCTCAATATGTCTCAAAAACTCATGTCCAAGTCCGATACCTTCAGATGCTCCCTCAATAAGTCCCGGAATATCTGCGATAACAAATCCATTGGCGCCTTCAAGATCAACAACTCCAAGGTTCGGATTGAGTGTTGTAAAGTGATAATTTGCAATTTTCGGCTGTGCATTGGTTACTCTGGAAAGAAGTGTAGATTTTCCGACATTCGGGAAACCTACCAGTCCAACGTCAGCGATTACCTTAAGCTCAAGTTTTACCATCAGCTCTTTTGCCGGCTGTCCAGGCTGTGCATACTTCGGAATCTGCATCGTCGCTGTCGCAAAATGCTGATTTCCAAGGCCTCCTTTTCCACCTTTTAAGATGACCTGACGTCTGTTGTCTCCAGACATATCGGCAATGACCTTGCCTGACTCAGCCTCTTTGATGACAGTCCCTTCAGGAACTTTCAATACGATATCATCAGCGTCTTTGCCATGGCATCTCTTCTTTCCGCCTGGTTCACCGTCTTTCGCTGCATATTTTCTGCGGTGTCTGTAATCCTGAAGAGTATTCAATCCTTCGTCCACTTCAAAGATTACATCTCCGCCACGACCACCGTCACCGCCGTCCGGTCCGCCGTTGGGAACATATAATTCTCTTCGGAAACTGACGTGTCCATCGCCACCTTTTCCGGATCTGATCGATATTGTCGCTCTGTCTGCAAACATGTTCTTTCTCCTTTTTTATAATAAAATGCTGTTTTATGATAAAGAAAAAAGATGCTGCACATAACTAACAACTAGCATCAGTTATATTGCAGCATCTTTTGCTCATTCTTAATTATGCTACTGGATAGATAGAAACCTGTTTCTTATCTCTTCCTTTT
>OKSF01001864.1_pt1 | contig 15683 bp, 8 predicted proteins | sample 1606061 | NCBI WGS metagenome assembly OKSF01 (sample SAMEA3541567, study PRJEB24748) | human gut metagenome | biome: human gut; feature: human-associated habitat; material: faeces | place: China | collected 2012 | reverse complement strand
TATAATAAAACAGTATACAAGACACAAAAGGAGGATTTCCATGGAACGCACCTATATCAATGAGGTACAAAAGGAAATTGGCAGCACGGTCAAAGTGCAGGGCTTTATCGAGAACCTGCGCAACAGCAAATATATGGCCTTCATCGTGCTGAAGGATATTACCGGCAAACTTCAGATCACCGTCGAGAAGGAGGACCACCCTGAGCTGGTGGACACCATCGACAAGCTGACCCCGGACTCTGTCATCACCGTCACCGGCAAGGTGATGGAGAACGACTACGTCAAGATGGGCGGCATCGAGATGATCCCCGAGGCCATCGAGATCGAGAGCATCGCCGACGCGCTGCCCATCGTCCGCAAGGAGATCGCCGCCACCAAGAAGAAGAAGGCTGTGGAGCGTTCCAGCATCGACCAGCGCATCGACTATCGCTGGATCGACCTGCGCACCGATGAGAACCAGCTGATGTTCAAGGCACAGAGCTGCTTCGTCAACGCCATGCGTCAGTTCCTGCTCGAGCGCAGCTTCATCGAGATCCACACCCCGAAGCTCATCGCTGCCGCCAGCGAGAGCGGCTCTGAGGTGTTCAAGGTGGACTACTTCGACCGCAACGCCTATCTGGCCCAGAGCCCTCAGTTCTATAAGCAGATGGCCATGGCCGCCGGCTTCGAGCGCATCTTTGAGACCGGCCCCGTCTTCCGCGCGGAGAAGAGCTACACCAACAAGCACTCCACCGAGTTCTCCGGCTTTGACCTCGAGTTCAGCTACATCACCTCCTACAAGGACGTCATGAAGATGGAGGAAGAGCTTCTGACTGCCGGTCTGAAGGCCGTCAAGGAGCAGTACGGCGAGCAGATCAAGGAGCTGTTTGGTCTGGAAGTCGTCGTCCCCACCACACCGTTCCCTGTGGTCAAGCTGGCCGACCTGTACAAGGGTCTGGAAGAGGAGTTCGGCTACACGGTCGATGAGAGCGAGAAGGGCGACCTGACCACCGAGGCCGAGCGTCTGAGCTACGACTGGGTCAAGAAGCACTACGGCCACGAGTTCCTGTTCATCACCGACTACTCCGCCGAGAAGCGTGCTTTCTACCACATGCGCGACGAGAACGGCGTGCCGCAGGGCTACGACCTCATCTGGCGCGGCGTGGAGATCACCACCGGCGCACAGCGTGAGCATCGCTACGACGTGCTGAAGAAGCAGGCAGAGGAGAAGGGCCTGGCCGATGACGTCAAGTTCTATCTGGAGTTCTTCCGGTACGGCTGCCCCCCGCACGGCGGCTTCGGTCTGGGCATCGACCGTCTGACCATGCTGCTCTGCGGCCAGTCCATCAAGGACGCCGAGTTCCTGTTCCGCGGCCCCAACCGTCTGACTCCGTAACCTCTTTCAGGCTCTCCCTTTGGGAGAGCTGGCGCGCAAGCGCCTGAGAGGGCAAGGATGCCGACGGAAAATCGCAGGCGCGGCGATAGTATCGCTCTGACAAAGAGCCTGCTTATCGCTGTGCGGAAACTCTTTTATACCGGGCTTGCCCTCTCCGTCACCTTCGGTGACACCTCTCCCAAGGGGAGAGGCTTACAGCAACAACAAAAGCCAGCGCACATTCCGTGCGCTGGCTTTTCTGCATCTTACAGCTTACTGGATGCCGGTGACCTTGTAGTCCTGTGCCTCGACGGCGTTCTTGAGCACGTCGTCGGCGACCTCGGCGTTCAGGGTGACGATGGCGGTGCCGGCCTCGTGGCTCACGACAGCCTCGTCCACCTCGGGCAGGGCTTCCAGAGCCTTCTTCACGCGGGCTTCGCAGTGGCCGCACATCATGCCTTCTACTTTCAGGGTCTTCTTCATGGGATTATCCTCCGTTTTGACTTCGGGCGCTTCGGCGTCCGATTTTTTGTTATTTTCAGCCGCAGACTGCACCGGGGCAGAGGCGGGAGAAGCGATTTTGTGGTCGTGCCTGGTGCTGTGCAGATCGAACAGGTTGAGCCGCAGGGCGTTGCTCACGACGCAGAAGCTGGACAGGCTCATGGCAGCAGCACCGAACATGGGATTCAGGGTCAGGCCGAAGGGGATGAACAGACCAGCCGCCAGCGGGATGCCGATGATGTTGTAGATGAACGCCCAGAACAGGTTCTCGTGGATGTTCCGCAGAGTGGCGCGGCTGAGGCGGATGGCCGCAGGCACGTCCGAGAGCTTCGAGTTCATCAGCACGACGTCGGCGGCGTCAATGGCCACGTCGGTGCCTGCGCCGATGGCAATGCCGGTGTCGGCACGGGTGAGGGCGGGGGCGTCGTTGATGCCGTCGCCCACCATGGCCACCTTGCCGCTGGCCTGCAGCTGGCGGATGACGGCCTCCTTGCCGTCGGGCAGGACGCCCGCGATGACCTCGTCCACGCCCGCCTGCCTGCCGATGGCGTCGGCGGTGCGCTGGTTGTCGCCGGTGAGCATCACGACCCGGATGCCCATGTTCTGCAGCTGACGGATGGCTTCGGGGCTGTCCTCCTTGATGGTGTCGGCCACGGCGATAACGCCCAGCAGACGGCCTGTGCCGCCGAAGAAGAGGGGAGTCTTGCCCTCGGCGGCCAGCTTTTCAGCCTGCTGTGCCAGTGCGGCGGGCAGGGTGAGCTTGGTCTGGATGAAGGCGGCATTGCCGGCATAGATGTCCATGCCGTTCAGCTTGGCCGCCAGACCATTGCCCGGCAGGGCCGCGAAGTCAGTGACTTCCGGGGGAGTGATGGCCTTTGCCTCAGCGTCGGCCAGAACAGCCTTTGCCAGAGGGTGCTCGCTGCGGCTTTCCAGCGCGGCGGCCAGCGTCAGCAGCTCCGTCTCGGTGACGCCCTCGGCAGGCAGCAGGTCGGTGACGCGGGGCGCGCCCTCGGTGATGGTGCCGGTCTTGTCCAGCGCCACGATCTGGGTGCGGCCTGCGGCTTCCAGCGAGGCGGCAGTCTTGAAGAGGATGCCGTTTTTTGCACCGAGGCCATTGCCCACCATAATAGCCACAGGTGTTGCAAGGCCCAGTGCGCAGGGGCAGCTGATGACCAGCACGGAGATGCCGCGGGCCAGCGCATAGCCCAGCTCATGGCCCAGCAGCAGCCAGACGATGGTGGTCACGACGGCAATGGAGATGACCGCCGGGACGAAGAAGCCCGACACGGTGTCAGCGATTTTGGCGATAGGGGCTTTGGTGGCGGCGGCATCGCTGACCATCTTGATGATCTGAGCCAGCGTGGTATCCTCGCCCACGCGGGTGGCCTCGCAGCGGAGGAAGCCCGACTGGTTGGTGGTGGCGGCGCTGACCTTGTCGCCGACGGCCTTGTCCACCGGGATGCTCTCGCCGGTCAGGGCGCTCTCATTGACTGCGCTGGTGCCTTCCAGCACCACGCCGTCCACCGGGATATTCTCGCCGGGGCGGACCACAAAGACATCGCCCTTCTGCACGTCGGCGATGGCCACGGTCACTTCCGCGCCGTCCCGCACCAGAGTGGCGGTCTTGGGGGCCAGCTTCATCAGGCTCTTGAGGGCGTCGGTGGTCTTGCCCTTGGAGCGGGCTTCCAGCATCTTGCCCACCGTGATGAGGGTCAGGATCATGGCGGCAGACTCGAAGTAGAACTCCATCATATAGTGCATGACCAGCTCGTCGCTGCCGTCCACCTGGGCGCGGGTCATGGCGAAGAGGGCGTAAGTGCTCCACACGAAGCTTGCCATGGAGCCGAGGGCCACCAGCGTATCCATGTTGGGTGCGCCGTGGATGAGGCCCTTGAAGCCGTTGATGAAGAACTTCTGGTTGATGACCATGACGATGCCCGCCAGCAGCAGCTGGACAAGGCCCATGGCGACGTGGTTGCCGTCAAACCAGTGGGGCAGGGGCCAGCCCCACATCATGTGGCCCATGGAGAAGTACATCAGCACCAGCAGGAAGCCCAGCGAGGCGATGAGGCGGCGCTTGAGCTTCGGTGTCTCGTGGTCAGCCAGTGCGTCGAGGTCGGCGCTGGCGTCCGAAGTCTTACTGGCAGAGGCATTCTTCGGGCTTGCGCCATAGCCTGCCTCCTGCACAGCCGAGAGGATGGCGGCAGGGGAGGCTGTGCCTTCCACGCCCATGGAGTTTGTCAGAAGGCTCACCGAGCAGCTCGTGACGCCCGGCACCTTCTTCACGGCCTTTTCTACCCGGGCAGAGCAGGCCGCGCAGCTCATGCCCGTGACATTGTATTGTTCCATTGCGGATTCCTTTCCCTCTTATAGGATGCCCGGAACGGGATCATTTCATGAGCCGGGGCAGCAGCTGCAGCAGTTCGTCCAGCTTCTGCGTCCCGCCGGTTCTCAAATCGTCGGCCACGCAGGTGCGGATGTGCTGGCTCAGCAGCTCTTTGGAAAAGCCGTTCAGTGCAGCGTTCACCGCAGCCACCTGCACCAGAATATCGGCGCAGTAGACGTCCTTGTCCAGCATCGCGCGGATGCCGCGCACCTGGCCCTCGATGCGGCTCAGCCGGTTGGCAAGGGCGCGGTACTCCTCAGGGGTACGGTCCTTGTGGCGGCAGCAGGAGGGGGCAGTGTCCTTTTCGGCAGGCTCAGCGGCGCAGCAGGGCTTTTTTTCAGCATCAGTCATAGCAGATGACTCCTTTCCGGGTATATCAGTGTGAAGAGGAAGCGTACCCTGTGGGGGTAAATCTTCCGACACTCTGATTTTACCACTTAGGGGTATCTGTTTCAAGTGGGTAGGAAATGCTAACTGTGAAAATCTTGTGAAAGCGAAAGCGGCGAAATGCAGAAACGGGAGCCTCCCGGTAAAGGAAAGCTCCCGTTTCTGTTTAGGATAGGAAAGAGAATGTCATAAATGGGGGGAGTGGGTCACAGGTTGGTGTAACCCATCAGATAGCGGTCCACCTCGGCGGCGCAGTCGCGGCCCTCCCGCAGGCCCCAGACCACAAGACTCTGACCCCGGCGCATATCGCCGCAGACAAAGACCTTGTCTACATTGGTGCGGAAGCCGTGGTCGGCCACATTGCCCCGGGCGTTCCGCTCCACGCCGAACGCCTCGGCCACATAGTCCTCGCAGCCCACGAAACCGGCGGCGATAAAGGCCAGCTGGCAGTCGTAGGTGAACTCCTCGCCGGTGGGTACCATGCTGGTACGGCCGGTGTCGGGGTCACGCTGGGGCTTGAGATAGGAGATGACCGCGCCGGTCAGATTCCCGGCGTCGTCCTTCAAAAACTCTTTGACGGTGGTCTGGTAGACGCGGGGGTCTTTGCCGAACTTGGCGAGGCACTCGGTCTGGCCGTAGTCCACCTTCAGCACCTTGGGCCACTCGGGCCAGGGGTTATTCGCGGCCCGCTCTTTCGGGGGCTGGGGCATCATTTCCAGTGCCACGAGGTCGGTGCAGCCCTGCCGCAGGGCGGTACCCTGACAGTCGTTGCCGGTGTCGCCGCCGCCGATGACGAGGACGTTCCTGCCTGCCGCGTTGATGGCCCTGCCGTCGGCAAACTTGCTGTCCAGCAGGCTCCTGGTCACGCTGGTGAGGTAGTCTACCGCGAGGTAAACTCCCTTTGCGTCGCGGCCCGGGACGTTCAAATCGCGGGCTTTCTTGGCACCGCAGCAGAGCACGATGGCGTCATAGCTGCTCAAGATCTCAGCGGCATCCACAGCCCCGCCCACATCCATGTTGGTGCGGAACTCAACGCCCTCAGCCTGCATGATCTTGATGCGGCGCTCGATGACGGATTTGTCCAGCTTCATGTTGGGGATGCCGTACATCAGCAGACCGCCCACCCGGTCAGCACGCTCGAAGACGGTGACGGCATGGCCCCGGATGTTGAGGTATTCGGCCACCGACAGGCCCGACGGGCCGCTGCCGATGACGGCCACGCTCTTGCCGGTGCGGGCCGGAGGCGGGGCGGCGTGGAGCCAGCCCTTGGCGTAGCCCGTCTCCACGATGGCGTGTTCGTTCTCCCGGACGGTGACGCTGCTGCCGGTGACGTCGCCGCAGGTGCAGGCGGCCTCACACAGGGCAGGGCAGACCCGGCTCGTGAACTCCGGGAAACGGTTGGTGGCGCGCAGGCGGCGGAGCGCCAGCTCCCACCTGCCCTGATAGACCAAATCATTCCACTCGGGGATGAGATTGTTCAGCGGACAGCCGGAGGCCATGCCGCCGATCATCATGCCCGCCTGGCAGAAGGGGACGCCGCAGTCCATGCAGCGGGCTGCCTGAGTCTGCTGCTCCTCCCGGGAGAGCCAGATGTGAAATTCGTTAAAGTTTTCAATGCGCTCCAGCGGCGGAACATCCGTGCTGGTCTTGCGCGTGTAATCCATAAAACCAGTGAGTTTTGCCATGATGTTCCCCTCCTTACTTGTTCTTCTGCACGGCGTAGAATGCTTCGATCTGCGCCTGCTCGCCGTCGAGTCCGCGCTCTTCCATGGAGGCGATGACCCGCAGCATATGGTCGTAATCGTAGGGGAGGACTTTCTTGAACTTGGGCAGGAACTCGCTGAAATCGTCCAGGATCTCCTTGCCGCGGGGCGAGCCGGTCAGCTCGACGTGCTCCCGGATGAGCTCTTTCAGGGTGGCGACGTCGTACTTGTGCTCCACCGGCTCGAGGCTGACGGTCTCCTTGTTCACCCGCTGGTAGAAATCCCAGTTCTCATCCAGAACATAGGCGATGCCGCCGGTCATGCCGGCCGCAAAGTTCTTGCCGGTCTGGCCCAGAACGACGACGGTGCCGCCGGTCATGTACTCGCAGCCGTGGTCGCCCACGCCCTCGACGACGGCCACAGCGCCCGAGTTGCGGACGCAGAAGCGCTCACCGGCAACACCGGAAACAAAGGCTTTGCCGCTGGTGGCACCGTAGAGCGCCACGTTGCCGATGATGATGTTCTCTTCGGGCTTGAAGGTGATGCCCTCGGGCGGGCGGACGACGAGCTTGCCGCCGGAGAGACCCTTGCCCATGTAGTCGTTGCAGTCACCGGTCAGCTCCAGCGTCAGGCCCTTGGGAATGAACGCGCCGAAGCTCTGGCCGCCTGCACCGGTGCAGTGGACGGTGTAGACGTCATCGGGCAGGTCGCTGCCGTACTTGCGGGTGATCTCGCTGCCGAAGATGGCACCAAAGGCACGGTCGGTGTTGGAGACATCCAGCTTCACGCTCTGGGGGTTCTTGCTGCTGAGCTTGAATTTCTTCATCAGCACCTTCATGTCCAGAGTGTCCTCCAGATGGAAGTCGTAGGTGTCTTCCTTCTGGAAGTGGACATTGCTGTTGACGATGGCGGGGTTGTGCAGGATGCAGTCGAGGTCCATCTTGGACATCCGGCTGTCGGCAGGGGCAGACTTGACATGGAGCAGGTCGGTGCGGCCCACCAGCTCGTCAATGGTACGGATGCCCAGCTTTGCCATGTATTCGCGCAGCTCCTGCGCCACGAAGGTCAGGTAGTTGATGATATACTCGGGCTTGCCGCGGAAGTGCTTGCGCAGCTCGGGGTTCTGGGTGCAGATGCCCATGGGGCAGGTGTCGAGGTTGCAGACACGCATCATGACGCAGCCCATGGTCATCAGCAGAGAGGTGCCGAAGCCGAATTCCTCAGCGCCCAGCATACAGCTGATGGCCACATCGCGGCCGGAGAGCAGCTTGGAATCGCTCTCGATGCGCACACGGGTGCGCAGACCGTTGAGGATAAGGGTCTGGTGGGTCTCGGCGATGCCAAGCTCCCAGGGCAGACCGGCATCTTTGATGGAGTTGCGGGGCGCTGCGCCCGTGCCGCCGTCGTAGCCGGAGACGAGGATGACCTGTGCGCCGCCCTTGGCGACACCGGCAGCGATGGTGCCGACGCCGGCCTCACTGACCAGCTTGACGTTGATGTTGGCGTGGCGGTTGGCATTCTTGAGGTCGTAGATAAGCTCTGCAAGGTCTTCGATGGAGTAGATGTCGTGGTGCGGCGGGGGAGAGATGAGGCCGACACCCGTAGTGCTGTGGCGGGTCTTGGCGATCCACGGATACACTTTTGCGCCGGGCAGATTGCCGCCCTCGCCGGGCTTTGCACCCTGTGCCAGCTTGATTTGGATCTCTTCCGCGCTCACCAGATACTTGCTGGTGACGCCGAAGCGGGCGGAAGCCACCTGCTTTATCTTGGAATTGCTCTCGCTGTGGTAGCGCTCTTCGGGCTCACCGCCCTCGCCGGTGTTGCTCCGGCCGCCGAGGCGGTTCAGCGCGATGGCGATGGTCTCGTGGGCCTCGCTGCTCAGCGCGCCGTAGCTCATGGCAGCGGCCTTGAACCGCTTGACGATGGAGCTCACCGGCTCCACCTCGTCCAGCGGGATGCCGCCGTCGGGGGCATCGTTGAAGTCCAGCAGACTGCGCAGATGGACGCCGTTCTGGCCCATGTTGTCCACGGTGTGGGTGAACTGCTTGAAGGTGTCGTAGTCACCGGTGAAGCAGGCTTTCTGGAACAGGTGGATGGTCTGGGGGTTGAAGAGGTGCTCTTCCTTGCCGCTGCGGAACTTGTGGGCACCGCCGTCTTCCAGCTGCATATTGATGTCAAGGCCCAGCGGGTCGAAGGCTGCGTTGTGCAGGGCCTCCACGTCAGCCTGAATGTCCTCGAGGCCGATGCCGCCCACACGGCTCACCGTGCCGGTGAAATACTTGTCGATGACGTCCTTGGAGATGCCGACGGCCTCGAAGATCTGGCTGCTCTGGTAGCTCTGGATGGTGGAGATGCCCATCTTGGAGGCGATCTTCACGATGCCGCCCAGCACAGCCTTGTTGTAGTCGTCCACGGCGGCGTAATAATCTTTGTCCAGCAGGCCGTCGTCGATGAGCTGGCCGATGGTCTCATGGGCCAGATAGGGGTTGACGGCACAGGCACCATAGCCCAGCAGAGCGGCAAAGTGATGCACTTCATGAGGCTCTGCGCTCTCGAGGATGAGAGCCAGCGCGGTGCTCTTCTTGGTGCGGATGAGGTACTGGGACACGGCAGAAACCGCCAGCAGGCTGGGGATGGCCACATGGTACTCGTCAATGTCCCGGTCGGACAGGATGATGATGTTGGCACCCTCTTTGTAGGCGCGGTCTACCTCCAGGAAGACGCGGTCGATGGCCTTTTCGAGGCTGGTGTTCTTGTAGTAGTTGATGGAGACCGTGGAGACTTTGAAGCCCGGGACGTTCATGTACTTGATGCGGAGAAGGTCCGTGGACGTGAGGATGGGATTGTTGACCTTGAGCACCTTGCAGTTTTCGGGCTTGTCTTCCAGCAGGTTGCCGTGTGCGCCCACATAGACGCTGGTGGAGGTGACGACCTTCTCGCGGATGGCGTCGATGGGCGGGTTCGTCACCTGTGCAAAACGCTGCTTGAAGTAGTTGAAGAGCGGCGGGTGCCGGCCGCTGAGGACGGCAAGCGGGGTATCGGTACCCATTGCGCCGGAGGGCTCTGCGCCCTGACGTGCCATGGGCAGGATGAGGGTGCTGATGTCCTCATACTTGTAGCCGAACACCTTCTGCAGGCGCAGCAGGTCGTCGCCGGTGTAGCTGGGGGTCTTGATGTTGGGGATCTTGAGGTCCTTCAGCTGGACGAGGTTGCGGTCGATCCACTCGCCGTACGGCTCACGGCTGGCGTAGTATTCCTTCAGCTTCTCGTCGTCCACGACTTCGCCCTTGACGGTGTTCACCAGCAGCATCTTGCCGGGGCGGAGACGGTCTTTGACCAGAATGTTCTCCGGCTCACAGGGCAGCACGCCCACCTCGGAGGAGAGGATCATCCTGCCGTCTTTGGTGATGTAGTAGCGGCTGGGGCGCAGACCGTTGCGGTCCAGCACAGCGCCCACCACGTCGCCGTCGGAGAAGAGGATGGCCGCAGGGCCGTCCCAGGGCTCCAGCATGGTGGCGTAATACTGGTAGAAGTCCCGCTTTTTCTGGCTGATGTGCTTGTTGTTCTCCCATGGCTCCGGGATGGTGATCATGACAGCCAGCGGCAGGTCCATGCCGTTCATCACCATGAACTCGAGGGCGTTGTCCAGCATGGCGGAGTCAGAGCCGGAGGTGTTGATGATGGGCAGGATCTTGTTCATGTCCTCCTTCATGATGGGGGAGGAGATGGTCTCCTCACGGGCCAGCATGGCGTCGGTGTTGCCCTTGATGGTGTTGATCTCGCCGTTGTGGAGGATGAAGCGGTTGGGGTGGGCGCGCATCCAGCTGGGGTTGGTGTTGGTGGAGAAGCGGCTGTGGACCATGCCGATGGCGGATTCATAGTCCTCGTCCTGCAGATCGAGATAGAACTGGCGCAGGTCGTGGACGAGGAACATGCCCTTGTACACGATGGTGCGGCTGGACAGGCTGGGGACATAGGTGCCGTTGCTGGCCTGCTCGAAGACCCGGCGGACGATGTAGAGCTTGCGGTCAAAGTCGATGCCCTTGCTCACCTTGGCGGGCTTTTTGATGAAGCACTGCCAGATGGCGGGCATACAGTCGCGGGCTTTCTGGCCCACGGCGTCGGGGTCTACAGGCACTTCGCGCCATGCCAGAAACTCGAGGCCCTCTTTGCGGGTGACAAGCTCAAAAAGCTTCATGGCCTGCGCGCGCAGATGCTCGTTCTGGGGGAAGAAGAACATCCCAACGCCGTATTCGCGCTCGTTGCCAAGGCGGATGTTCAGTTCGTCGGCCACCTTGGCGAAGAAGCGGTGGCTGATCTGCAGCATGATGCCCACGCCGTCGCCGGTCTTGCCCTCGGCGTCCTTGCCGGCGCGGTGCTCAAGGCGCTCCACGATGGACAGCGCGTCGCTGACGGTCTGGTGGCTCTTGCGGCCCTTGATGTCCACGACGGCACCGATGCCGCAGGCGTCGTGCTCGAACCGGGGGTCATAGAGGCCCAGAGGCCCTTTTTGCTCCGTGAAATTTTCCATAGACTTTCCTATCCTTTTTTCGATTTTTCGGAGAATATCCTGGCAATGCTGCGGCACATTCCGCAGCGTCTCTCTTATATGGCATAACAGAAAAGGCGTCTCAGATGGGTCGGCGAAGACTCATCTGGAACGCCCTTGTTCCGGATAACAAGAATATTATACAAAGGTGCTGAAAAGGATTCAAGTGACAGCTGCACCAAATGTGGGTACACGGCGACGGTTCTTCTTGTGAAAAACAGACACGCAGAGCAGGAAATAGTATGCCTTTTCCGGCTCAGTGCAGGCCCAGACAGGCGGCAAGATCGTCCTCCGGCGTGGTGATGGGCCGGAGGTCATACTTCTCCTGCAAAACAGCGGCCACCCCGGGGGAGAGGAAGGCGGGCAGGGTGGGGCCGAGACGGATGCCCCGGATGCCCAGCGCCAGCAGAGCCATCAGCACACAGACCGCCTTCTGCTCGAACCAGCAGAGGATGATGGAGAGGGGCAGCTCGTTGACCGAGCAGTCAAAAGCTTCGGCCAGACCCAGCGCGATCCGGATGGCACTGTAGGCGTCGTTGCACTGGCCCACGTCGAGGATGCGGGGCAGACCCGCCACCGTACCCAGCGGCAGGTCGTTGAGCCGGAACTTGCCGCAGGCCAGCGTCAGGATGACGGTGTCGGGCGGGGTCAGCTTGGCAAAATCCGTGTAGTACCGGCGGGAGGGGCGGGTGCCGTCGCAGCCGCCGATGAGGAAAAAGTGCCGGATGGCACCCTCGTGGACGGCTTGGACGATCTCCTCCGCATGGCTCAGTACGGCATGGTGGGCAAAGCCGGTGGTGACCGCACTGCCGCCGTTCATGCCCGGGATGAGGGTGTCCTCCGGGTAGCCGCCCAGCTCAAGCGCCTTGGCGATGACCGGCGAAAAATCCCGGTCCTCTCCGATGTGGGTGACGCCGGGATAGGAGACGACAGAGGTGGTGAATACCCGGTCGGCATAGCTGGGCCGGAGGGGCATGATGCAGTTGGTGGTGAAGAGCACCGGTGCAGGGATGTCCTCAAACTCCCGCTGCTGGTTCTGCCATGCGGTGCCAAAGTTGCCTTTCAGATGAGGAAAGCGCTTTTTCAGCTCCGGGTAGCCGTGGGCAGGCAGCATCTCGGAGTGGGTGTAGACATTGATGCCTTTGCCCTCGGTCTGCTCCAACAGGCACTTGGCGTCGTAGAGGTCGTGGCCGGAGATGACGATGAAAGGCCCTTTCTCGATGGTCAGGGACACCTCCACCGGCTCCGGGTCGCCAAACGCGCCGGTGTTGGCCTTGTCCAGCTCAGCCATGACCCGGTAGGCCATCCGCCCGGTGTCCTCCACCAGCTGGAAGAGCTTGTCCTTGTCCCGCTCCTGTGCGATGGCCCGCAGCGCCGTGCAGAAAAACAGATCGATCTCGCCGTCGGTGTAATCCAGCACCCGGGCGTGGTAAGAGTAGGCCGCCATGCCCCGCAGGCCGAACAGCACGAAGGACTTCAGGCTCTTGACGTCCGGGTCCGGCTCCTGCCACAGCTTTTCCATGTCGTAGTCACCCACCGGCGAAGGAGCGGGGCAGGCGGAAGCAAACGCCTCCTGTTTTGCCTTCCACACCTTGTCGGTGAGCTGGGCCACCGTCTCGGGGTCGAAGTTGACGTTGGTGATGGTGGTGAACAACCCTTCCAGCAACAACAGTGCCTGCGGCGGCTGGATGGGCTTGCCGATGTCCAGCAGCAGGGTGGCGAAACCGATGAGAGCACCGGTCAGCCTGTCCTGCGCGTCCGCCGTCTCAGCAGATTTGCCGCAGACGCCCGCTTTTCCGGTGCAGGCCGTGCAGTTTGCCGCCTGCTCGCATTGATAACAGAACATCATTTCGTCCATGCAAAAACCTCTTTTCGTTTGATAAAAGGAGTATGAGCGGGGCGGCAGACGGTTATGCAGGCAGGCGGGGCAAACCAAAAAAAGCCGCACCCTCGCGGATGCGGCCCTTGCAGATCAGGAAAAGCTTAGTAGGTGATGCCCTGAGCCATCATGGCGGTAGCGACCTTCAGGAAGCCGGCGCAGTTTGCACCGACCATCAGGTTGCCCTCGGAGCCGGCGGCCACGGATGCATCGTAGGAAGCGTGGAAGATGCCCTCCATGATGCCCTTCAGCTTTGCATCGACCTCTTCGAAGCTCCAGCTCAGACGCTCGGAGTTCTGGCTCATCTCCAGACCGGAGGTGGCCACGCCGCCGGCGTTGGAAGCCTTTGCGGGTCCGTACAGGATGCCGTTGGACAGGTAGACCTCGATGGCCTCGGGAGTGCTGGGCATGTTAGCGCCCTCGCAGACCACGGTGCAGCCGCCCTTCACCAGAGCCTCTGCGGACTCCTTGTTGATCTCGTTCTGGGTAGCGCAGGGCAGGGCGATGTCGCAGGGGACAGTCCAGACCTTGGAGCAGTCAGCAACGTAGGTCGCATCCTTGTGGGTCTCGGCATACTCCTTGATGCGGCCGCGGCGGACTTCCTTCAGGTCCTTGACGTAAGCCAGGTCGATGCCGTTGGGGTCGTAGACATAGCCGTTGGAGTCGGACATGGTGACGACCTTGGCACCCAGCTGGGTGGCCTTCTCGCAGGCGTAGATGGCGACATTGCCGGAGCCGGAGATGACCACGGTCTTGCCCTCGAAGCTGTCGCCGCGCATGCACTTCAGAGCCTCGGCGGTGAAGTAGCACAGGCCGTAGCCGGTAGCCTCGGTACGGGCCAGAGAACCGCCGAAGGTCAGGCCCTTGCCGGTGAGCATACCGCCCTGGAAGCTGTTGGTCAGACGCTTGTACTGGCCGAACATATAGCCGACCTCGCGGCCGCCGACGCCAATATCACCGGCGGGGCAGTCCACGAATTGGCCGATGTGGCGGTACAGCTCGGTCATAAAGCTCTGGCAGAAGCGCATGACTTCCATGTCGCTCTTGCCGTGGGGGTCGAAGTCGGAGCCGCCCTTGCCGCCGCCCATGGGCAGGGTGGTCAGGCTGTTCTTGAAGATCTGCTCGAAGCCGAGGAACTTCAGGATGCCCTGATTGACAGAAGGATGGAAGCGCAGGCCGCCCTTGTAGGGGCCGATGGCGCTGTTGAACTGGACGCGGTAGCCGCGGTTCACCTGGACCTTGCCCTGGTCATCGACCCAGGGTACACGGAAGGTGATGATGCGCTCAGGCTCGACCAGACGCTCGATGAGGCCGGCCTTCTCGTACTCGGGATGCTTCTCCACGACGGGCTGGATGCTCTCCAGCACCTCGCGGACAGCCTGCAGGAACTCGGGCTCGTTGCCATTGCGCTTTTCCAGGCCCTCGTAGACACGCTTCAGATATTCATTCGTCAGCATAATGATATTCTCCTTTTCCCTTATCTCTATTGTGTGGAGGCTCCGTCTTTCTCGTTTCCCACGGCGGGGCTGATAAGCCTCTGCCCACTTTGCTATTATAAAGCTTTATCTGCCGATTTACAAGATGGCCCGCTCCGCAAAAACCGGAAAATCTTTCAAAATATAATGGAAAAGATGAATGCACTTCACGAAAAAGACGGGACACATCAAAAACAGCGATAAAACCTGCTTTTGTAAAGAAACAAAAAATCCCTGCACTGCCCTTTCCGGGCCGGTGCAGGGAGGAAAAGTCTTACTTCAGCAGCTTCTCGCAGGCGTCAGTGGCACCCTCGAGGAACTGTCCGCCGTAGGTCTCGATCATGCCGGCGTCGGACAGCGCAGCCAGCTGCGGGTCGATGGGGCATTTGGCCAGAACGGGCAGGTGATGCTTTGCGGCCACCTCGTCCACATGGCTGTCGCCGAACACGTTGATGTGCTTACCGCAGTCGGGGCAGACGATATAGCTCATGTTCTCGACGATGCCCAGCATCGGCACCTTCATCATCTCGGCCATGTTCACGGCCTTGGCCACGATCATGCTCACCAGCTCCTGCGGGCTTGCCACGACGACGATGCCGTCCACGGGCAGGCTCTGGAAGACGGTCAGGGGGACGTCACCGGTTCCCGGAGGCATATCCACGAACAGGAAATCGACGTCTTTCCAGACCACATCGGTCCAGAACTGCTTGACCGCACCGGCGATGACGGGGCCGCGCCAGACGACGGGGTCTTCCTCGTTCTCCACCAGCAGGTTGATGCTCATGACGTCGATGCCCATCCGGCTCTGGATGGGCCAGCAGCCCTTGTCGTCGGCCATGGCGCGGCCATGGATGCCGAACAGCTTGGGGATGGACGGGCCGGTGATGTCGGCGTCGAGGATGCCGCAGTGGTAGCCGCGGCGTGCCATTGCACAGGCCAGCAGGGCGCTGGTCATGCTCTTGCCGACGCCGCCCTTGCCGGATACGACGCCGATGACCTTCTTGACGCTGCTATTGGGGTTGGGTGCGTCATGCTGGGGCGCAGCATCGCGGGAAGAACACGCTGCCCCGCAGTTGGAGCAGTCATGGGTACATTCTTCGCTCATTGTCTCGTTGCGCACGGCCGTGGTACCGGGGTGCGCTTCCTCCTTGCATTCTTAGATCCGGTCTGGCGGAACATTCCCGCCAGATACGATATATATCATATCATAAAACTGGGAAAGAAACAACCCACGGCCCCGCTCATATTTCCCAGAGCAGCTTACATATCTATAAAAAGATACACTGGGGAAAGGGAGGGGTGCGCTGTGCGGCAGAGCTATCTGAAAAACGCAGCCCTGATGACCGGGGCGGACATCCTGCTCCGTCTGGCGGGCATGGGGCTGCGCATCTGGCTGGCGAACGCTCTGGGCGGCGAGGGGATGGGACTTTACCAGCTGGTGCTGGCGGT
>OKSF01001861.1_pt1 | contig 15704 bp, 11 predicted proteins | sample 1606061 | NCBI WGS metagenome assembly OKSF01 (sample SAMEA3541567, study PRJEB24748) | human gut metagenome | biome: human gut; feature: human-associated habitat; material: faeces | place: China | collected 2012 | reverse complement strand
GAAGACAGGTACAGCTGTAGGTGCCGGTTCTGGTGCAGCTCTGGGTGCTCTCGTAGGTGGATTGCTCAACAATAGCCATCGTGGTACCGGTGCTCTCGTAGGTGCTGCTATCGGTGCAGCTGTTGGTGGCGGTGCTGGTAACCTCATAGGAAAGCACATGGATAAGGTAAAGGCTGAGGCTGAACAGGTGAAGAATGCACAGGTTGAGACTGTAACAGATGCCAATGGCTTGTCTGCCGTTAAGGTAACATTTGCTTCTGGTATCCTCTTCCCAACTAATGGTTCTACTCTCAGCAGTAGCGCAAAGACTGATTTGGCTCAGTTTGCCGGTGTATTGAAGAACAATACCGACTGCGAGGTTTCTATCCAGGGTTATACTGATGCTACAGGTAATGACGGTATCAACTTGCCTTTGAGCCAGAAGCGTGCTGAGGCAGTTTACAACTATCTTGCTTCTTGCGGTGTTACCAGTCGTCAGGTAAAGAATGTTCAGGGTTTTGGTTCTGCTAACCCTGTAGTGAATACTACTGCTGCTTGTGCCCAGAATCGTCGTGTAGAGGTTTACATGTATGCTAGCCAGGCTATGATTAACGCAGCCAACAATGGTACATTGAAGTAATAACTTTCATGATCCTGGAAGGGAAAAAGCAAATAGATGATTTTGAAGAAAATCAAGAATATAGTAAAATGGGTGGTGGTGCTGTTTTTCAGTACCACCATTCTTGCTGTAGTGGCATATAGGTTCATTCCTGTATATGTCACTCCTCTGATGTTTATCCGATGCTTCCAGCAAGTAGCTGATGGAGAGAGTATTACCCTGCATCATCATTGGGTTTCGATGGATAAGATTTCGCCTCACATGCCAGTGGCGGTAATGGCGAGCGAAGATGCGAGATTCCTGAAGCATCACGGTTTCGACTTCAATGCCATCGAGAGTGCGGCGAAGAATAATGCACGTGGCGGAAAGGTGCATGGAGCCAGTACCATCAGTCAGCAGACCGCTAAGAATGTCTTCCTGTGGCCTGGCCGTTCATGGACCCGCAAGGGATTTGAAGTCTACTTTACCTTCCTCATCGAAATGATGTGGAGCAAGCAGCGCATCATGGAGGTTTATCTCAACAGCATTGAGATGGGACCGGGTATCTATGGTGTGGATGCGGTTGCAGAATATCATTTCGACAAGAAAGCGAAAGATCTGTTTCGTGGCGAGTGTGCGCTGATAGCAGCTACACTTCCTAATCCGCGCAAATTCAGTTCGCTGCATCCTAGCGCTTATATGAAGAAGCGCCAGCGACAGATAGAACATCAGATGAGATTTATCCCTACCTTCCCTCGTGAGGGTGAAGATTTCGACCCGGGCACGGCTGTGGGAGGATATAGGGGGAAGTGAAGAATGAAGAGTGAAGAATGAAGAGTGAAGAATGAAGAGTGAAGAATGAAGAGTGAAAAATCTGGTAAATATTGATTAATGGATTTACTGAACGACTTGAACGAAGCGCAGCGTGCTGCGGTAGAATATATTGACGGACCTTCGCTGGTGATAGCCGGTGCAGGTTCGGGTAAAACGCGTGTGCTTACTTATAAGATAGCTTATCTCCTTAGCCAGGGCATGAAACCCTGGAGCATCATGGCGCTCACCTTTACCAACAAGGCGGCAAGGGAGATGAAGGAACGTATCGGAAAACTGGTGGGAAATGATCTTGCCCAGCATCTCTATATGGGTACCTTCCACAGCATCTTCTCCCGAATCCTGAGAGCGGAGGCTGAGCATATCGGCTTCAATAACAACTTTACCATTTATGACGAAAGTGACTCGCGCTCGCTGATCAAGGCGATAGTGAAGGAGATGGAGCTGGATGATAAGAAGTATAAGCCTGCTGCCGTTCATGCCAAGATTTCGATGGCGAAGAACAACCTGATGAGTGCTGCGGCTTATGAGAGCGATGCGGCTATCTTCGAGCAGAACAAGCGTGCGCAGATCCCTGAGGTTGGTAAGATTTTCGTGGCTTACGTGCAGCGCTGCAAGCAGGCCAATGCCATGGATTTCGATGATTTGCTGACGCTTACCTATCAGCTCTTCAGGGAGCATGAGGATATTCGCCACAAATATGCCGCCCGCTTTGATTATGTCCTGGTGGATGAGTATCAGGATACCAACCACGTTCAGATGTCTATCGTCATGCAACTCTGTCAGGAGAAGCAGCGTGTTTGTGCCGTGGGTGATGACTCGCAGAGTATCTATAGCTTCCGTGGTGCCAATATTGATAATATTCTCAACTATCAGCGCCAGTTTCAGGGAACGCGTCTCTTCAAACTGGAACAGAACTACCGCTCTACCCAGACCATCGTTGAGGCGGCTAACAGTCTGATCAAGCACAACCGCAACCAGATTCCTAAGGATGTGTTCAGCGAGAATGCGAAGGGTGAGAAGATTCAGTATAAGCCTGCGTACAGCGACAAGGAAGAGGCGGTGATTGTGGCGAAGGACGTGAAGCGTATCCGGCGCGAGGATGGCTGCCAGTATAGTGATTTTGCCATTCTCTATCGTACCAATGCCCAGAGCCGCAGCTTCGAGGAGGAGTTCAGAAAGCAGGGTATTCCTTATCGCATCTATGGCGGACTGAGTTTCTACCAGCGCAAGGAAATCAAGGACATCATAGCCTATTTCCGTCTGGTGGCGAATCCGGATGATGAAGAGGCTATCAAGCGTATCATCAACTATCCGGCACGAGGAATAGGGGCTACTACGGTGCTGAAGATTGCTGACTGTGCCCATCAGAACCAGGTGAGTTTCTGGGCGGTAATCGGTACCCCTGAGCAGTATGGACTGGCGGTTAACAAGGGTACGATGAACAAGCTGGAAACCTTCAGATTGCTGATTTCTTCGTTTATCGAACGGGCTCAAACTACGGATGTCTATGAATTGGGTGATGCCATTATCAAGGAGAGTGGTATCAGTCAGGATATCATGTCGGGCAAGGATGCCAATGATCTGGCACGTCAGGAGAACCTGGAGGAATTCTTGAGCGGTATGTTGGCTTTTGTGGAGGAACGCCGTGAAGAGGGTAGGTTTGATGAACTCTTCCTGCAGGATTATCTGCAGGATGTGGCGCTGCTTACCGATGCTGACAGCGATGGTGATAAGGATGAACCTCGTGTTTCTCTGATGACGGTTCATGCTGCCAAGGGTTTGGAGTTTCCTACGGTCTTCGTGGTAGGATTGGAAGAGAATATCTTCCCGAGTCCGCTTTCTGCTGCTTCGCTCAGAGAACTGGAGGAAGAACGGAGATTGCTTTATGTAGCCATTACGCGAGCTGAGAAACATTGTATTCTGACGAACGCCAAGAACCGCTGGAGATATGGCAAGATGGAGTTTGATAATCCGAGTCGGTTTATCGATGAGATTGACGGCAAGTTGATAGATAGTCAGGATGAGGCTGGTGGAAACTTGTTTGGCTTTAGAGCAGAATCAAGACTTGGTTCAAGGTCTGGTTCAAGAGCTGATTCGATGTCTGACCAGCCGGAGTGGGCGAGAGCGCAACGTCCTCGCAGACCGTGGGAGGATGCTGAGCAGCCTAGATACAGTAGCAGGTATCAGAATTCCAAACCGGTAGCATCGCAGTTTGTAGCAGATCCTAAGCCTTCTCTCTTTGATGATGAACCAGAGACTTTACGTACTTCCGGACGCCCATCTCTCTCTGAAGGTAATTTCAAGTCTGTTAGGGCGCTGAATGCAGCTAAGCGTTATATGGAGACGCATTCCTCTCATCCTGCTTCTCGCGGTACTGGATTTTCTACAGCATCCGTTTCTTCTTCTACAGCTTCATCTGCTGGCAGTTCTTCTTGTGGTTTGCAGGAGGGAATGAAGATTGAGCATCAGCGTTTTGGACGGGGAACGGTATTGAAGATTGAGGGAACTGGTGAGAATACGAAGGCTACAGTAGAGTTCGTTCATTCTGGTACCAAACAGCTTTTGCTGAAATATGCCAAGTTTACGGTTGTAGATTAAGCCTCGTATTTTACATTAGTAAGTACGAAATACAGACATCTATTCTTATTTGCAACGAGTATGTCTTTTGTCTGTAATTTTAGTTTTTTTACAAGATGTTAGGCTCTTTAGTACGTAAAAGTATTAAAGAGCCTTAATTTTTGCCACTATTATTCGTTTTTCTTATAACTTTTCTTTACTTTTGCACTTGTGTTTAAGAACGATATGAAAAAAATAATTTGATATAAGAACTAAGAAACAGAACGATTATGAAAAAAATAATGATGGTGGCAGTAATTCTGCTTACTAGTGTAGGGAGTGTAATGGCGCAGAGCGATTACAAGCGCGGTATCTTTAACCATGTAGGTCTTAACGTGGGTGCAGGTACCGAGGGTATTAGTGTAGGTGTGGCTGCTCCTGTTACTAACTTCCTTGAGGTAGAAGCAGGTGTGAACATCATGCCATCTTTTAAACTGTCTGGCGATTTGGATGTAGATATCAATATGCCTCAAGAATCTGATATTCAGTACCCAACCAGTGGAACCATTCATGCAGAAGGCTCATTCGACCGTACCACCTTTAATGTAAAGGCTAATCTGTATCCATTCGGTGGTGGCAGCAAGTTCTTTATTGCTGCTGGTTTGTCTATTGGTGGTGAGAAGATTGCTGAGGTTACCGGTTCTTGTGATGAACTTCGTAAGTTCTCTGAGAACAACTTGCATACTCCTGAATTGAAGGATCAGTTCCGTAAGGCTATATCAGCCAACTTGGGTGGTTATAACCTGGAGCTCGATGAGAACTATAACCTTCAGGGCGATATCCGTTGCAAGAATGTTCGTCCATACCTTGGTTTAGGTTTCGGTCGTCTGGTTCCTAAGAACCGTATCGGTTGCCGCTTAGAGTTGGGTTGCCAGTTCATGGGCAAGCTCAAGGTTTACCAGAATGGTAACGAGATAGATATCAATAAGGCATTGGAAGATGCTGGCGAGGATGATCTCTCTAAGTTCGTAAAAGACTTGAAGGTTTATCCTGTTTTGAAGTTCTCTCTTACAGGTAGAATCTTATAATATAGATAAAGAGTTATAAAAATAGATTGGGCAAGGCCAGAGATAGCCTTGCCCTTTTTGTTTCTATATACTATAAATTGAAAAAGCGTCCCCGCAGTAGCCTCACGGTCACTACGGGGACTTATATTACTAACATCTAACTTTAATTTAAAACAAATTCTTTAAGAGAGAGTATAGTCTCCATTATCTATAAACATAAACCAAGTATCTCATATATTGCAAGTAACTTGTATCCTGCAAATATCTTGTATCCTTAAATGCAAGTTCTTAGAAAAGTTAAACCCATAGACCAGTATCTCTACTAATATCTCGATTATTTTTATTTTATTGCTTTTTGTCTGTTTAATATTTAATACTTTTAAGTTCACAATGCAAAGATATATAAAAAATGGGTAAACTCCAAATTAATTTTGCTTGATTTTGTAATAAATGGCTTTTATTGTACTTATGCGGTGGTTTTTAAGGATTAACCGGCAAAGTTAAGAGGGTGTATCATAAACATTCAAATGCTTTATGATACACCCTCTTTCTCAGGATTCTGAATATTTCGTGTTTATAACGCTTCGTCTTCAGGACGTGGCATCTGTGTCTGGGGCTTCTGTTTCTTGCCTGACTTCATGAATAGTTTCTTTTTCTTGAGCCATGCAGCCTTGCGTATTTCGTATTCTTCGCGATGACGCTCCAAAAAATTATCAGCCATGTTTCGTTTCCTTTTTTACTTTGCGTTATGAATGCTTATTCTTCTTTAAACTTACTGTAAATCACCTTTATCTGTATAGGACTTGTCTCCTTGCCGTTGCTGTCGGTGGTTATTACACCTCTTTTCAGTCGGGTAGAAGCGAGTGACATATCGTGATTAATCTTGGAGATGACGGTAGTATAGCCCTGTGTGGTTGTGATGACGTTTACAGGAACCAGTACTACTTTATTCCAGTTAGGATGCTCATTCATCCAGTTGGCATTCTTCTTCTCGCCCTCAGCCTTGTTCTTATACATGGCAGAAACCAGGTTGGCGATATTCTGGAATGTATAGGCATTCTTGTAGGTGCCGGTTCTGCTGTAGCTTGCCGTATAAGAAGTACGATTGTCTGCCAACTTGCTCTTTTCGAAGAACGACTGCAAACTGTCTTTCTGTACCATCAGGATGGTGCTTGGTGTAGCAAAGTTGTATGGGTTGTCTTCGTTTTCATTGTTGAGTCGTGGGAAAGAGATGGTAGCTGTGTTGAGCGTATCCTTCTCATGACCTTTCATGATATCTTCGATAGGGAGGGTAACCTCGGTGAAGATACCTGCTGGTGACTTGAGGTAAGTACAGTTCGGCTGACTTGCCAAGTGCTCCAGGTTTTTGGTATCATTCTCAATCTTGTTGAGCTGCAATACCTCTTCTGTACCATCAAAACGGTTGTATCCGATGCCTACAGCTGTACTGTCTGTAACGCCGTCCATTGCCTTGATGGTCTTGTGGCGGGTCCAGTAGAAGATAAGCTCTGTATTCCAGATTTTAGCCATGTTACCCGTACCGCCTACATTCTTGATGAAGAAGCCAGGGCAGACGTTGTGCAGGAACTTGTAATTGGTCTTGAAGTACTCAGGATGTTCTGCGTATGTTTGCATGATGTAAGAACCATAGTTCTTGTATCTCTTACCATCTTTCTTGTACTCCTTATTCAAGTAAATCTTGAAGTTCTTGACATCTGATGTATTGCTCAAGTTGTAATTACTGCTCCAATGCTGGTTGTTTTCGCTTACCCAGCCTTCCTTGAAGGCATCATAATCAGAGTAATACTCCTGATCTTCTGCCATCGGCTCTGTCATCTCATAAGCTGTCACCTTCATTGGGGCGATGGTATCACCATAGCTGGCATTGTATGAAATCAGGAGGTAGCATGAGTCTGCTTCGATAGAACCGTTGTTTGCCTGCTTGATGTAATCGAGTGTATCTACATCGAAAGTAGGCAATACGCTCAACTGGGTCATGTAGTCGCCCTTTACATAGTTGCCGGTTTCCGGGTCTTTCATCTTTCCGATGAGCCCCGTGTTGTTGCGGCTCAATACGGCACCTGCTACTATAGACTTTGTGGTAACATTGAACGCTGAGTCAGAAATGTTAATGTTGTCTATCTTATTAGTGATGCTACCACCGATTTCCTCGGTGGTATCATCACATGCAGCGAAAGTAAGCGCTGCTATTACTAATACTGTTAAGAGTCTAAAAATTTTCATTATCCTTGTATGTATGTGTCTCTGTTGTCGGAATTTTATTCTGCGTCAGGACAAACCTTGTTGATGAAGTCTGCGTATGGCTCCTGGATATCTTCTCCCGGATAAGCCAGTACAGGTTTGTTCTTCTCCTTCGCATAATCAAAGAGAATCTGGTTAGCTTCTTCTTCACCTTCTACCACACCGTCGCTATAGTCGATGGCGAGTTTGCCGAGCTCAATGAAGTCGAAGTCGTCCTGATAGCCGTCGAGCAGTTCAGGCTTGGCATCGCGGAAGGCAACGCAACGCTTGAAGTTGGTACCCAGTTCACCCTTGAGTTCGTTGGTATAGAGAGCGGTAATTACCTTTGATTCTGCAAATGAAGGCTCTTCGCTGTAGGCTGTCTTTACATAGAATGGTACTACTGCGCTAGCCCAACCCTGGCAGACGATTACGTCAGGCTGCCAGCGGAGCTTCTTGACGGTTTCCAATACACCACGTGCGAAGAAGATAGCTCTTTCGCCGTTGTCGGCATATTCCTTTCCGTTTTCATCGGTGCCCATCTGACGGCTCTTGAAATAGTCATCATTATCGATGAAATAAATCTGCTGTCGTGTTGTTGGTATAGATGCAACCTTGATGATCAGCGGATGGTCTGTATCATCGATGATAAGGTTCATACCAGACAGGCGAATGACCTCGTGCAATTGTCCGCGACGTTCGTTGATGGTGCCCCACTTAGGCATGAAGGTGCGGATCTCAAAACCTGCTTCCTGCATCTTCTGAGGCAGTTCGCGTCCCATGATTGACATGTGAGACTCGGCTACGTATGGGTCGATCTCCTGATTGATAAATAATACTTTTTTTGCCATAAAATTTAAATTTTATTCTTACGAATTACGTGCAAAGGTACAAAAAAAACTTCAAATAGGGGCATTTTTTCTCCGAAATTCATTATTTTCGGCAATAATTCGCATATTTTTAGGTTTTTTCTTTCTCATTTGAGAAAAAAGTTGTTATTTTGCACCCGAAAACAGATTATGACGATGAAAGTATTCAATAAGATTGTTGACCTCCAGAACGAACTCTTCATGTGTCGTAAGGAGGGAAAGGAAATCGGCCTTGTGCCAACTATGGGTGCGCTGCATGAGGGTCACGCCTCTCTTGTTAAGCGCAGTGTGAAGGAAAATGGCGTGACTGTGGTTTCTGTGTTCCTGAATCCTACACAGTTTAATGATCAGGGTGACTTGGATCGCTATCCTCGTACCCTCGATGCTGACTGCAAGCTCTTGGAGGCTTGTGGTGCTGACTATGTGTTTGCACCATCGGTGAAGGAGATGTATCCTACACCAGATACACGCCACTTTGAGTTTCCACCTGTTTCTACCGTGATGGAGGGTGCCAAGCGCCCGGGTCATTTCAATGGTGTATGTCAGGTAGTGAGCCGTCTTTTCTATATCGTTCGACCAACCCGTGCTTATTTCGGTGAGAAGGATTGGCAGCAGATTGCTGTCATCAAGCAGCTCGTGAAGTACATCAACAGCGATGTGCAGATTGTGGAGTGTCCTATTGTCCGTGATGAGGATGGTTTGGCTAAGAGCAGCCGTAATACTTTGCTGGCTCCTGATGAGCGTGCCATTGCGCCAAACATCTATAAGGCCCTGAAGGAGAGTGTGGAGTATGCCAAGACTCATACCGTACAGGAAACTCACGATAAGGTGGTTGCCGACATCAATGCTGTAGAGGGTCTGGAGGTAGAGTATTTCCAGATTGTGGATGGCGACAGCCTGCAGGATGTTTCTTCATGGGAGGATAGTGCATACGTGGTAGGTTGCATCACCGTTTATTGCGGTAAGAATCCTATCCGTCTCATCGACCATATCAAGTATAAAGGATAATTCCTCGATAGATATTCTTTATTAAGTTTAATCCGTAACAGATCAAGTAATAACAGAACAATGCAGATAGAAGTATTGAAGAGTAAGCTCCATTGTGTGACCGTAACTGAGGCTAACCTGAATTATATGGGTAGCATCACCATCGATGAGGACTTGATGGACGCTGCTAATCTGATAGCAGGCGAGAAGGTTCAGATTGTAGACAACAACAATGGTGAGCGCTTGGAGACCTATATTATCAAGGGTGAGCGTGGCAGCGGTTGTATCTGCCTGAATGGTGCTGCAGCCCGCAAGGTGCAGGTGGGCGATACCGTCATCATCATCGCTTATGCCCTGATGGACTTTGAGGAGGCTAAGACCTTCAAGCCAACCGTGGTTTTCCCAAAAGAAGGAAATAAGGTTTAAATATCGTATGATGATATAGAATTGTATAAAGAATGATTATCTCGTATGATAAAATAAAGAATATGCGTTCCTGTGGATAGATGAATCCGTAGGAACGCATATTTGTTTTGTGACGATAAACTTGCGTTTCGGTGTGGCGAAATAGCGGTAAGCCACATCGATGGTGATGCCCTGTTCACGGATGGATAATGTATGTGTACCCTATATATAATGGTGTAATTACTATTTTATGAAGGTATAATTACGATGGGTTAAGGATAGATCTCGATATGGCTGCTGCCGGAGTTGCCATTCTTGATAATCCTTATCTGGGTGGTGATGCGCTCGCTCATCGTGTCGGTATGACTGATGACGCCCACCTTCTTGCCTTGCGAACTTTGCAGCATGGCGAGGGAGTCGATGACGGTGGCTAGGGTATCGGGGTCGAGGGTTCCAAAGCCTTCATCGATGAACAGGTTCTCGAAGGAGATGTTGCGGGAGGATAATGCCGACAGGCCCAGGGCGAGACCCAGACTCACGATGAAGGTTTCGCCACCTGATAGGGAGGTGGTGTCTCGGATATCGTCGGCACGGTCGTGGTCGATGACTCGGATGCCCAGCGAATGCTTTACCTGTTGCAGTTCGTAACGGCTGTTGAACTTTCTGATTTCCTGGTTGGCGTGCGCTATCAGGAAACTGAGCGTATAGCATTGGGCTATCTTGCGCAGCGTCTTGCCGTCTGCTCCGATGGCATCCGTAATGGCTGTCCAGTCGTCCTTTTCCTGTGTTACGAGATTCAGAGCCTCAGCCTTGTCACCCAACAGCTTCACGGCTTCCTGATGGTTCTGCATCCTGGCGTTGGCAGCAATCAGTTCGTTGCGCTGGCTTCTTTCCTGATACTCCTGCTGAATGGCTAAGAGAGCATCACGGGTTTGGGCTGGCTGATGTTCCAAGTGCTGCTGATGCGCCTTTTCTGCACTCTGGTAAAGGGCGGTAGTTGAAGCCACGGCTTTCTCCTTTTCGTCCTTTTCACGTCGGATAGCGTTCCAGTCTTCGGCAGAGTGAAGCATCTCCCGGATGGTATTTCGGTCGATGAATGGTGGTTCGATGCTCTTTTCTTCAAGCTGCTTGTTATATTCCTCAATCCAAAGGTCGAGTTCCTTTTCCTTCTCTTGCAGATTCTCTTTCATCGTTTTGTTCTGAGACTGCATGGTTTGATGCGAACCTTTACTGTTGGCGAGTTCAGCCTTCAGTTTGTTAATATTCTCGTTCTGAGTATCAGCTGCTTTCGTTGCCTCATCCTTTGCTGCTGTCAGTCTTTGTTCAGCCGCGTCTGGTTCTTCGCCATTCAGAATTTGCTTATATTTCTCCTGCCATTCCTCCATTTCCTTCTTGGCGCTATTCCATGTCTGAAGGGCTTTCCCGTAAGCCTCCTCCTTGCTCTTTTGCTGTGAGATGAGGTTGGTTGTAAGTGCTTTTTGCTCAGCCAGTTTTGTGACGCAGGTTGAAGTGCTTTCTTGGGCTTTGTTCAGTATAGTAGAAGCCTTGCTTTCATAGGCAGCTTCATCCTTTACAGCCTTATCCTTGAGTTGGGTCAGCCGTTCTATCTCTTTCTGAATCTTGTTAAACAGGCTCAGTTTGCTGCTCGCATCTTTCGCCTTGTTTTCATAGATAGGCAAGAGCGATTTCAGTTCTGCCTCTGCCTTCGGAATCTTTGGATACTGGGCGATGAGCGCCTTCCAATCCTCTTCGTAAGTTGCTATTTCTCCCGACAGCTTTTCCTGTTGTTTCTGGAGCGTCTGTACTTCACCATCGTTCTGTTTTCTTTCGCCGGAAAGATCCTTCTCCTCTTTCTGCTGCAGTTTTAGCAGATTCTCCTTGGCTTTCAGAAGTTGAGAGAGTTCCGTGGTGGCTTCCTCAAACTGTCTGTTGTCGGTATGATAAGGATGGGTCGTGCTGCCACAGAGCGGACAAGGTTTGCCTTCGGTCAGGTTGGCACGATGAATCTCCCATTTCTCACTCACCATGAGGGTATAGGCATTTCTCAGCGTCAGGGACTCTTTCTCCAAAGCCTCGATGGACAATTTGCCCAGTGCCTCATCTATCTCCGCATTTCTCTTGCCCAAGACCTGGATCCGCTCCTCATTCTTCTGCTTTTCTGTTGTGGCAGTATCGAGATGAGCCACAACCTTGATGGCTTGCTGGACATCCTGCAGTTTCTTTTCGGCTGCCGATTTATGGCTCTGCAGTTCCTCTATATTCTGTCCGGCAGTCTTATTTCTTTCCTTCTCCCAAGCCTGTTCAGCGGCTTGCGTCGCTTCGTGCAGAACCTGTTTCTGCTTGGCAATCTCTTCCTTTGCCGTTTTGAGAGCAAGGTTCGCTTTCTCCGTTTCAGCTTCCCATTTTTGGATGTTTCGGGCGTTTTCCTCCACGTCTTTCAGGGCAGTTTGATTCTCTTTCTGAGCCAACTCCAATGCCTCTTTCTTTTCTTTCAGATTCGGCATTGCCGCTTCCATTTTTGTTTTCAGCGCCCTTGCTTCAGCGATGACCGGCAGCGCCTTTTCCTGCTGTTCCTGTGCCTTGCTTACTGCTTCCTTCAGACTGGCGAGAGCTTTCTCGCTTTCGCTGATGGCAGACTCTTGACTTTTGATGTTTCCTTCCGCTTTCAGGATGTTTTCTTCCTGTTCGTGGATGCTTTGCGTCTGTCGCTCTACTTCCTGCAGCTGGTTGACGGCTGGCTGTACTTCATCGTGCAGCTGCAGATGGAGAATCTGGGCTTGCATCGCTTTAATGGCATCTGCTGCTTGTTTCATATCTGACTGGCAGATAGCGATTTGTTTGATTTGCTTATCGTTTTCCTCAAACCATTGCAGGTCTTTCGAGATGGCTTGCAACTGGCTGTCGAGTTCCTTCTCAGCCTTTTCCAAGCGGTCGATTTCCTCCTTCAGTTGGGCGAGTTCTTCATCGTTCAGCAGGTTCTGTTTTACGGCTTCCACCGATGCTGCCATCTGGTTGTAGGCATCCGTCGCCTGGTCTTTCGCCTTCTTGATTTCAGTAGCGATGTTCGTATAAGTTTCCTCACATCCGATGAGTTTTTCCAGGAGTTCGTACCGCTCGTTTTCCTTTGCCGTCAGGAAGTTGGCAAACGAGCCTTGGGCGATGAGCACGGTACGGAGAAACTGGTCATAGTCGAGTCCGATGATGTTCGGCAGTTCGTTCCAGTCGGCAGTTTCCTCACTTATCTCTTCTCCGTTCCTCGTGATTTTATAGAGCGCAGTCTTGGCGTTCTCGTAGCGCACTCTCTGGAATCTGACGTGCCATTCTGCGCGGTAGATGCTGCCGTTGTTGGCAAGGAAGGTGAGTTTGCTGTAGCCCTCTTTCTTGCCACGGGTCAGGATGTTTCGGCTGTCGGTTGGAGCCAGACGCTTACTTTCGCTGGCATCGGCAGCCCCGAAAATCTCGATGCTCTGGTTCTTGTCTCCTTTCTTCCTGGGGTAGCGAGGGGCGCGGTTGTAGAGAGCCAGACAGATAGCATCGAGTAGGGTAGACTTGCCACTTCCCGTCGGCCCTACGATGCTGAAGATGGTACTCTCGCCTAAGGCACCTTCTTCAAAGTTGATGACCTCGCCTCCCTGTTTGTCAAGCGAAGCGAGGTTGAGTATTTCGAGTTGTAGGAATTTCATAATGATGATGTCGTTAATAAATCGGATAACATTTTCTCCTGTCTTTCGTTCATCGGAGCGTTGTGCCTGATGGCGAAGGCTTCTTTCAGCGTATCGAGCGGAGGACGGTTGATGATGTCTTCTATGCTGGTGATGTGCTGGGAACCCTGGATGGTGGAGAGGTCCAGTTGCGGGATGATGCGCTGGATTTTGCAGAGCACGGCATCCTTTTCGTTGACGAGTTTCTCCAGTTCCTTGATGTCATCGCTGGTCAGTTTCTCCTGTTTCACCTTCAGCATCACGTAGTCGAAATGGTCGCTCAGTTCGCCGTCTGTTCTCTCCGAGAGTTCAGAATTGATGAGCTTCTGCCATTTCTTGAAGGTCAGCTCCTCCTCATCTTCGGGCAGGATGCGGAGGGCGTGCTGAGGCTTGTATTCCAGAAAATCTACTTTCCATTCCTTGCTCTTGCCGGTTTCCTTTCCTTCCTCCTCTTCTCCGTGTTCTATGGTGATGAGGTCGATGCCGTGGGTGTAGTCTTTCTCGGCAAACGACATCGGGAGGATACTTCCCGTATATCTTGCCCAGTCGGTGTTCCAGATATGTTGCCGTTTGTGGATGTGTCCGCAAGTCATATAGTCGGGATGGTCGTTCCATCCTTCCAGGTCCACTTCCTCCTGTCCGCCGATGATGATTTTCTCGCTCGCATCCTTTTTGGCGATATCCGAACCCTTGGCGTACATGTGTGCCATCATGATGCACTTCCTGCCCGGGTGTTTCTTTCGAGCCTCAGCCGTCAGTTCTCTCAGAAAGTCGTTGACACCCTGTGAGTAACTGGCGTTCTGCACCACATCGCTTCTTAGGAAAGGTACGGCGAGTATGATGACTTTTTCTCCTTCCTCGTTGGTTACGGGGATGATGAGGTCATCGAAGGAATAGATCCAATGTCCGCCGGTTTTATCATCGTCCTCGCTTTCTCCCTGCTGCCAGATTTTCCTTACGTTTCCTCTTATTTCCACGTGGTATCGGGTGAGCAGCGGACGGGGAGCCTCCAGTCGGCTGGCGGAATCGTGGTTGCCGGCGGTAATGATGACTTGCATGTTCGGGTACAGTTGGGTAGCATCGGCAAGAAACTCGTAATAAACGGTCTGTGCCGCTGCCGATGGATTTCCGTTATCAAAGATGTCTCCTGCTATGAGGAGAGCATCGGGCTTTTGTTCAGCGATCTGTTCCAGGAGCCATTTCAGGAAATGCTTGTGTTCCGGCAGACGGTCGTTGCCGTGAAACAGGTTGCCCAGGTGCCAGTCGCTGGTTGCTAATATCTTCATACTCATAAGAATGTCTAATCTTAGTCTTTTTCTTTGTCTTTGGTTTGCAATCCTTTGGTCTTTGGTTTGCAATCCTTTGACCTTTGGTTTGCAATCTGACTACAAAGTTAACACAATTATTTGGGATACGCAAAGAAATAAGCTCAAAAAACGAAGAATTATGGCCGGAAAAGTAAAGATATTCAGGAAAAGTCTTGTTTTATATCTGATAAAGTTGTATCTTTGCAAGGTAGAAATCTTCGTTCACCGACGTTGAACCGACATTCACCGACGTTGAACCGCCGTTCGGCGACGTTGAACGGACATTCAGCGTCGGTGAACGGAGATTTCTCCTAGGATTAAATACTTTTCTTCCTAGGTTTGTGGTCTTTTCTTCTTAGGTATGATCATAAATACTGTAGGATGCAAAGGCTGCTGCAATAAGGAGTGATTACAATCTTAATAAGAAAGGAAACTGATATGGCTAAGTACAAGTTGCAAGAGTTGAATGATTTGCGTGATGAAGGCAAGCGCAGAGTTTATCCCAAGATGGTGACCAACCGTACACTATCCCGAAAAGAGTTCGTCAAGATGATGCAGAACTACCATCGCGGTATTTCGGAAAGTACAACGGAGGCTGTATTGACTGATGTGGTTGATATGCTGACAGACATGCTCTCCATGGGTTACAACGTGAATCTGGAAGGTTTCGGCACCTTCTCCCTCTCCCTCGCTTTCGAGGATGAGAAGCCTAGGGAAATTCTGAATCCAGATGATAAGATGACGTACCGCAAGGTGGGAGTGAAAGACATCAACTTCAAGGCGTCCCCAGAGTTTATCAAGGATGTGAAGCGTGAAACCGACCGTGACCTGGAGCGTGATATGGGTGGCGTAAAGGTGATTCGCAAGCAGCTGTATTCCAAGGAAGAGCGCATCGCCCGAGCCCTGGAGGTGATGGAGAAGAACGGAGTCCTCACCCTAGGCGATTATGCCTCCATCAACAACCTGAGCCGTACTGCTGCCTCTATGGAACTGAAGGAGCTGACAAATGACAAGACTTCGCCGATAGATTCACTAGGCCGCGGCAGCCATAAGGTTTGGGTGAAGAGGAAAGAATAAAATACTAGAGTGTGGCAATAGGTGGCAATAGGTGATAATAAAAAATGTCCTTATTGCCACGCTTAAAATGCTAAATACCAGAG
>OKSF01001860.1_pt1 | contig 15711 bp, 10 predicted proteins | sample 1606061 | NCBI WGS metagenome assembly OKSF01 (sample SAMEA3541567, study PRJEB24748) | human gut metagenome | biome: human gut; feature: human-associated habitat; material: faeces | place: China | collected 2012 | reverse complement strand
TTACATTAGCGTGCACAGAATGTCAGCGTCGTAATTACAACATGACAAAGGACAAAAAAACTCATCCGGACAGAATGGAAACCAAGAAGTATTGTAGATTCTGCAGAACTCATACAATGCACAAGGAAACAAAATAGTCTAGGAACTGAGTGAAGGAGTACATTATGGGACAGAATGAAAAAGTCGAAAAGGCTCCAAAGACAAGCTGGTTTTCAGGTCTGAAAGCTGAATTTCAGAAGATTATCTGGCCTGAGAAGCAATCGGTCATCAGACAGACCATTGCAGTGCTGGCGGTTTCAGTAGTTACCGGTCTTATTATTGCGCTTCTTGACTGGGGTATCCAGCAGGGCGTAGATTTCCTTATTGGTTTACATTTTTAAAACGGAGGCAAAGTGATTATGACAGAAGCGAACTGGTATGTAGTTCATACCTATTCAGGTTATGAAAACAAAGTCAAAGCTAATATTGACAAAACAATCGAAAACAGACATCTTGAGGACCAGATCCTTGAAGTACGTGTTCCGTTGGAGGACGTCACAGAGGTGAAGAACGGTGTTCGTAAACAGGTTTCCAAGAAGATGTTTCCAGGCTATGTTCTTATTCATATGATTATGAATGATGATACATGGTACGTTGTACGAAATACCAGAGGCGTAACTGGATTTGTAGGTCCGGGAAGCAAACCGGTTCCTCTCACAGAAGCCGAGATGAGACCTTTGGGTATTAAGACGGAAAACGTGGTAGTTGATTTTGCTGAGGGTGACATGATAGTCGTTATCGGCGGTGTCTGGAAGGATACAGTCGGTGTTATCACAGCTATGAATTATCACAAGCAGACAGTTACAATTAATGTAGAGCTGTTCGGTCGCGAGACACCGGTAGAAGTAAGTTTCGCAGATGTTAAGAAAACAAATTAAGGAGGCAATTCCAAATGGCAAAGAAAGTAGAAGGATACATTAAATTGCAGATCCCAGCTGGAAAGGCAACTCCAGCTCCTCCAGTTGGACCTGCACTTGGACAGCACGGTGTAAACATCGTAGAGTTCACAAAGCAGTTTAATGCAAAGACAGCCGATCAGGGCGACTTAATTATCCCTGTAGTTATTACTGTATATGCAGACAGAAGTTTCAGTTTCATTACTAAGACTCCACCTGCTCCGGTATTAATCAAGAAAGCTTGCAAGATTCAGTCTGGTTCAGGCGAGCCAAACAAGAAGAAGGTTGCTAAGATCACAAAGGCACAGGTTCAGGAAATCGCTGAGCTTAAGATGCCTGACTTAAACGCAGCTTCACTTGAGTCTGCAATGAGCATGATCGCTGGTACAGCAAGATCAATGGGTGTTGAGGTGGTTGACTAACACTTAGCGAAACCGAGCGCGCAACGCGATGGTTGAGGTTAGTGTGCAACCGTTCTCTGAGATTAGCGAAAGCGAGCCTGCCTTTTGGGCGAAGCTTGAACTTAGCGAAGAGAACATACCCCTAAAATAGTTGCAAATTTATGCAACCCAAAATAATAACAAAGAAACGTAAATGTGGGAGGGCCCTCTCCCGATATTACCACCAGGAGGTTATTTTTTCATGAAAAGAGGAAAGAAGTATCAAGACGCTGTTAAGGCATTTGATAAGAAAGAGCAGTACGATGTTGCTGACGCTATCTCTATCGTAAAGAAAAATGCTACAGCTAAATTTGACGAGACAATCGAGCTTCATCTTAGAACAGGCTGCGACGGACGTCACGCAGAGCAGCAGATCCGTGGTGCGGTTGTATTACCACACGGAACAGGAAAAACAGTTAAGGTTTTAGTTTTCGCTAAGGGAACTAAGGTTGACGAGGCACAGGCAGCAGGAGCTGACTTCGTTGGAGGCGAGGAGTTAATTCCAAAGATCCAGAACGAGGGATGGTTAGACTTCGACGTTGTAGTTGCTACACCTGATATGATGGGTGTTGTTGGTCGTTTAGGACGTGTCCTTGGACCAAAGGGCTTAATGCCAAACCCAAAGGCAGGAACAGTTACTATGGATGTAACAAAAGCTGTTAACGATATCAAAGCCGGTAAGATTGAGTACAGATTGGACAAGACAAACATTATCCATGTGCCAGTTGGAAAAGCATCTTTCACAGACGAGCAGTTAAACGACAACTTCCAGTCTCTTATGGGTGCAATTAATAAAGCAAAACCTGCTAGCTTAAAGGGTCAGTACATTAAGAGCGCAACTCTTACATCTACAATGGGACCTGGCGTTAAGTTAAACGTGGTTAAGATTACACAGTAAGATAGTTAAACAGTTACAGTAAAACAATTTACAAGACCTATCAAACGCCAAGCAAAAGTTTTGCGGAAAGTAATTGACATCCGTAATATAGTTTGATATAATTGCAATGCATATTGCCGAAGACAGTAGGTGCCGCAAGGCGTAAACGTAGAACCTACCGAGGGAATTTTCGAGATTTATCTTGAATTTTGACTTGTACCCTTCTGTCGACAGGCAGGAGGGTTTCTTTGATTAATAAATCAAATACCTCATGTCTTTTATGCGAAAATCTAAAAGGAGGTAAATGAATCGTGGCAAAGGTAGAACTTAAACAGCCAATCGTAGATGAGATTTCCGGTGTTATCAATGGTGCACAGTCAGTAGTAGTTGTTGATTACTTAGGACTCACAGTAGCAGAGGATACTCAGTTACGTAAACAGTTAAGAGAAGCCGGTGTAACTTACAAGGTATACAAGAATACTTTAGTAAACCGTGCAATCCAGGGAACAGAGTTCGAGGAATTAAAGGATGTCCTTGAAGGACCAAGCGCATTCGCTGTATCAGCAGAGGATGCAACAGCACCAGCAAGAATCTTAGCTAAGTTCGCTAAAACAGCTCCGGCTTTAGAGATTAAAGCAGGTGTAGTTGAGGGAACATTTTATGATGCTGAGGGTATGAAGGCAATCGCTGCTGTACCTAGCAGAGATGAGCTTCTTGGAAAATTACTTGGAAGCATTCAGTCACCTATCACAAATCTTGCTCGTGTACTCAATCAGATCGCAGAGCAGGGTGGCGCTGCAGATGTAGCCGTAGAGGCAGCACCAGCAGAGGAAGCTGCAGAGGAAGCTCCAGCAGCAGAATAATTCAAATATTATATTTGAACCTTATTATCATAATTAAATTTTTAAATGGAGGAAATTATAATGGCAAAGTTAACAACAGCAGAGTTTATTGATGCTATCAAAGAGTTAAGCGTTTTAGAGTTAAATGATTTAGTAAAAGCTTGTGAAGAAGAGTTCGGTGTTTCTGCAGCAGCAGGTGTTGTAGTTGCAGCAGCAGGAGCTGACGGAGCAGCAGCTGAGGAGAAGACAGAGTTCGACGTAGAGCTTACAGAAGTTGGACCAAACAAGGTTAAGGTTATCAAGGTTGTTCGTGAGATCACAGGTCTTGGACTTAAAGAGGCTAAGGACGCTGTTGATGGCGCACCAAAGGTTATCAAAGAGCAGCTTGACAAGGCTTCAGCAGAGGATGCTAAGGCTAAACTTGAGGCAGAGGGTGCAAAAGTTACTCTTAAATAGTCGGATAGGCTACGAGCGGAGTAGAAATAAAAAGGAGGCTGTGGACGAATTTATTCGTTCCACGGTCTCCTTTTTTATTTCTATTGCGCGACAGTCGGAGCGCGTCCCGAAAATGTCTAAGCATTTTTGAAACCTCTGCTCGTAGCCTATCCGACAGCGAAATGATTGCGCGACAGCACAATCACTTTTGGGGATTTTGGAAAAAAATAAAAAAGTACTTGCATTCGTGTTGGATTTGTTGTATAGTATACGTTGCACTATTGTGGTGCAGTGGCATTTTTATGCAATTTTTTAAATGATGCAAATTTGTCAATAGGTAAATTACACTAAAATGCATTCGCAAATATGTGCACAAGAGAAAAACCACAAGATATAGTAACTGGGGTGGTTTTTGAATCATTATCTAGATACTTGCTAGATTAAAATAAAAACGAGAGGTGAAACGTCAATGGAGAAAAACAGAATACGTCCGGTCACATCCGGAAAAAGCATGCGTATGAGTTACTCAAGACAAAAAGAGGTTCTGCAGATGCCAAATCTGATTGAGGTCCAGAAGGATTCTTATCAGTGGTTCTTAGACGAAGGTCTCAAGGAAGCTTTTGCGGATATCTCTCCAATCACAGATTACAGCGGAAAGCTTAGTCTTGATTTTGTAGATTTTACATTATGCGAAGATGATGTAAAGTATACAATTCCTGAGTGCAAGGAAAGAGATGCAACATACGCAGCTCCTTTAAAGGTTAAAGTCAGACTTCACAACAAAGAGACAGATGAGATTAATGAGCATGAAATTTTCATGGGTGATCTGCCTTTAATGACAGAGACCGGTACATTCGTAATCAACGGTGCAGAGCGAGTTATTGTCAGTCAGTTAGTTCGTTCTCCTGGTATTTATTACGGAATTGCTCATGATAAGCTCGGAAAGACCCTGTATTCTTGTACTGTTATTCCAAACCGTGGTGCATGGCTTGAGTATGAGACAGACTCTAACGACGTTTTTTATGTAAGAGTAGACAGAACACGTAAGGTACCTATCACAGTACTTTTACGTGCACTTGGAGTAGGTACAAACCAGGCTATTCTCGATATGTTCGGAGATGAGCCAAAGATCCAGGCATCATTCAGCAAGGACCCTGCAATCACAGAGCGTGAGCCACAGGGAAGCTATGAGGCTGGTTTATTAGAGTTATATAAGAAGATTCGTCCGGGCGAGCCACTTTCAGTTGAGAGTGCAGAGAGCCTTATCACAGCAATGTTCTTCGATCCTAGAAGATATGACCTTGCCAAGGTAGGACGTTATAAGTTTAATAAGAAGCTTGCTTTAAAGAACCGTATCAGTGGACAGGTTTTAGCTGAGGACGTAGTTGATCCTTCTACAGGTGAGGTTATCGCTGAGGCAGGTACTGTTGTTGACCGTGCGCTTGCCACACAGATCCAGAACGCTGCCGTTCCTGCTTTATGGATTCAGACAGAGACAAGAAATGTCAAGATTCTTTCTTCTATGATGGTTGACATCAGAAGCTGGATTCCTGAGCTTGAGGATCCTAAGTCTATCGGTGTTACTGAGCTTGTTTACTATCCGGTACTCGCTCAGATTCTCGAGGAGTATGATTCTCTTGAGGATAGAATCGAGGCTATAAAGAGAGATATATCTGACCTTATTCCAAAGCATATTACTAAAGAGGATATCTTCGCAACTATCAACTACAATATGCACTTAGAGTGGGGCGCAGGAACAGATGACGATATCGATCATCTTGGAAACAGACGTATCCGTGCGGTTGGAGAGCTGTTACAGAACCAGTACCGTATCGGTCTCTCAAGACTGGAGCGTGTTGTTCGTGAAAGAATGACTACACAGGACTTAGAGGGAATTTCACCTCAGTCACTTATCAATATAAAGCCTGTAACTGCCGCTGTTAAAGAATTCTTCGGTTCTTCACAGCTTTCACAGTTCATGGATCAGAACAACCCTCTTGGAGAGCTTACTCACAAGAGACGTTTATCAGCACTTGGACCTGGTGGTCTTTCAAGAGACCGTGCCGGATTCGAGGTTCGAGATGTACATTACACTCACTACGGCCGTATGTGTCCTGTAGAGACTCCTGAGGGACCAAACATCGGTCTTATCAACTCACTTGCATGCTATGCGAGAATCAATGAGTATGGCTTCGTAGAGGCTCCATACCGTAAGATTGACAAGACTGATCCTAAGAACCCGGTAGTCACAGAAGAGGTTGTATACATGACAGCCGATGAGGAGGACAACTACCACGTAGCACAGGCTAATGAGAAGCTTGATGCCGAAGGACATTTCGTACGTAACTCAGTTTCAGGTCGTTACAGAGAGGAAACTCAGGAGTACGATAAGTCAGCATTTGATTATATGGATGTATCTCCAAAGATGGTATTCTCAGTAGCTACAGCGCTGATTCCATTCTTGCAGAACGATGACCCTACACGTGCCCTCATGGGATCAAACATGCAGCGTCAGGCCGTTCCGCTTCTGACTACAGAGGCTCCTGTAGTTGGTACAGGTATTGAGACAAAGGCCGCAGTTGACTCAGGTGTCTGCGTAGTTGCAAAGGCAGACGGAGAGGTATTATCTTCAGAGTCAAACCGCATTATCATAAAAGAAACTGACGGAAACAAGAGAGAGTATATCCTTACAAAGTTCTCTCGTTCTAACCAGTCAAACTGCTACAACCAGAGACCTATCGTATTTAAGGGTGACAAGGTTAAGGCAGGCGATGTTATCGCAGACGGTCCTTCAACAAGTCAGGGAGAGCTTGCTCTTGGAAAGAACCCGCTTATCGGATTCATGACATGGGAAGGATACAACTACGAGGATGCCGTTCTTCTTTCAGAGCGTCTCGTAGAGTATGATGTGTATACATCAGTTCATATCGAGGAATATGAAGTAGAGTCACGTGATACAAAGCTCGGACCTGAGGAGATTACACGTGATGTCCCTGGTGTCGGCGACGACGCACTCAAGGACCTTGATGAGAGAGGTATCATCCGTGTAGGTGCAGAGGTTCGTGCCGGTGATATCCTTGTAGGAAAGGTTACACCAAAGGGTGAGACAGAGCTTACAGCAGAGGAGAGACTTCTTCGTGCCATCTTCGGTGAGAAGGCAAGAGAGGTTCGTGATACATCACTTAAGGTACCTCATGGTGCTTACGGTATCATTGTTGATGCCAAGGTATTTACAAGAGAGAACGGCGATGAGCTTTCTCCGGGAGTAAACCAGTCAGTACGTATCTACATTGCACAGAAGAGAAAGATTTCTGTCGGTGATAAGATGGCCGGACGTCACGGTAACAAGGGTGTCGTTTCCCGTGTGCTTCCTGTTGAGGATATGCCGTTCCTTCCAAATGGACGTCCACTGGATATCGTACTTAACCCACTCGGTGTTCCTTCACGAATGAACATCGGTCAGGTCCTTGAGATTCACCTGAGTCTCGCTGCAAAGGCACTTGGCTTCAATATCTCAACTCCTGTATTTGACGGAGCTAACGAGGTAGATATCGAGGACACACTTGAGCTTGCAAATGATTATGTAAATCTTCCATTCGATAAGGAAGAGCTTGAAAAGGATTTACAGGCTGAGCATCCATACTGGAGCGCAGATGCTGAAATCTTCTATGATAAATATGTTGATACACTCCGTGAGGATGTTATGGAATACCTTTCAACAAACAGGGCTCACAGAAGCTTATGGAAGGGCGTTCCGATTTCAAAGGACGGAAAGGTACAGCTTCGTGATGGTAGAACAGGTGAGTGCTTCGATGGAAAGACAACTATCGGACACATGCATTACCTTAAGCTGCATCACCTTGTTGACGATAAGATCCATGCACGTTCAACAGGTCCTTACTCATTAGTAACACAGCAGCCACTCGGTGGTAAGGCACAGTTCGGTGGACAGCGTTTCGGAGAGATGGAGGTTTGGGCTCTTGAGGCATATGGTGCTGCATATACACTTCAGGAGATCCTTACAATGAAGTCCGATGATGTTGTTGGCCGTGTCAAGACCTACGAGGCTATCATCAAGGGTGAGAATATCCCTGAGCCTGGTATTCCAGAGTCATTCAAGGTACTTCTCAAAGAGCTTCAGGCACTTGGTCTGGATGTCAAGGTACTTGATGAGAACAGAGAAGAGGTTGAGCTTATCGAGACAAGTGAGTATGGTAATACAGATATCAACTCAATTATCGGAAACGATAAGGACTATGCATTCGAGGACAGTGAGTCATTCGCAGAGCATGGTTTCTCAAAGAAAGAATTTGATGACAACGAAGAGCTTGTTGACATAGAAGAGGAAGAGTCTCCTGAGACAGCGGATGACGATATTTTTGCTGATGAAGTTCTTGATGACGAAGAATAATTAGAAGGGAGTGCCAAAATGCCAGAAACAAATAATATAGAAAATAATCAGGCAATGCAGTTTGATGCGATTCAGATTGGATTAGCATCTCCTGAAAAGATCAGAGAGTGGTCACATGGCGAGGTTAAAAAGCCTGAGACTATTAACTATAGAACATTAAAGCCTGAAAAAGACGGTCTTTTCTGCGAGAAGATTTTCGGACCAACGAAGGACTGGGAGTGTCATTGTGGTAAATACAAGAAGATACGTTATAAGGGTGTTGTCTGCGACCGATGTGGCGTAGAAATCACAAAGTCAAGCGTTCGTAGAGAGCGTATGGGACACATCGAGCTTGCTGCTCCTGTATCTCATATCTGGTATTTCAAGGGTATCCCATCACGTATGGGACTCATCCTTGACTTATCTCCACGTGTACTTGAGAGAGTGCTGTATTTTGCTTCATATATTGTGCTTGACCCGGGCGAGACAAAGCTTGCATACAAGCAGATTCTCAACGAGTCAGAGTACCAGGAGGCATGCGATACTTATGGCCGCTCAGCATTCCGTGTAGGAATGGGTGCTGAGTCTATCCATGAGCTTTTAGCAGCAATTGATCTCGAGAAGGATTCGGCAGAGCTTAAGGCTGAGCTTGAGAATGCTACAGGTCAGAAGCGTGCACGTATCATCAAGAGACTTGAGGTTGTAGAGGCTTTCCGTGAGTCAGGAAACAAGCCTGAGTGGATGATTATGACAGTTATTCCTGTTATTCCACCGGATCTTCGTCCAATGGTTCAGCTCGATGGAGGACGTTTCGCAACAAGTGATCTTAACGACCTTTACAGACGAATCATCAACCGTAACAACCGTCTTAGAAGACTTCTTGATCTTGGAGCACCGGATATCATCGTTCGTAACGAGAAACGTATGCTTCAGGAGGCTGTCGATGCACTTATCGACAACGGCCGTCGTGGACGTCCTGTTACAGGTCCTGGAAACAGAGCACTTAAGTCTCTTTCAGACATGCTCAAGGGAAAGGGAGGACGTTTCCGTCAGAACCTTCTCGGAAAGCGAGTTGACTACTCAGGCCGTTCGGTTATCTGTGTAGAGCCAAAGCTTAAGATTTATCAGTGTGGTCTTCCAAAGGAGATGGCTATCGAGCTTTTCAAGCCATTCGTTATGAAGGAGCTTGCCGCTAACGGAACCGCACACAACATAAAGAGTGCAAAGAAGATGGTTGAGAGACTTCAGCCGGAGGTATGGGATGTCCTTGAGGATGTCATCAAAGAGCATCCGGTTATGCTTAACCGAGCTCCTACACTCCACAGACTTGGAATCCAGGCCTTCGAGCCAATCCTTGTAGAGGGTAAGGCAATCAAGCTTCATCCACTCGTATGTACAGCGTTCAACGCCGACTTCGATGGAGACCAGATGGCTGTACATCTTCCACTGACTGCTGAGGCACAGGCTGAGTGCAGATTCATGCTTCTGTCACCTAACAACCTGCTTAAGCCTTCCGATGGTGGACTTGTAGCCGTTCCTTCACAGGATATGATCCTTGGAGTTTACTACCTCACAATGAGAAAGCTCGCTGATTACAAGGATGATCCAAAGATGGTTGCACAGGTGTCATCAGACACTGTATACAATGATATTGAGGAGCTTAGAAAGCTTACAACTCCTGATGAAAATACAGGAAAGGCTGAGCTTGGCTTATATGACCTCATCTGGTTTGAGGATGTCACAGACGGAAACCGTCGTGTGCTTTGCAGACCGATAGATCTTCTCGGCCGTTACTATGGAAGTGTTAATCTTGCAATGCTCGCTTACGAGAACAAGGAGATTACTCTTCACCAGAATATATTTGTACACCGTACAGTAAAGCTTGCTGATGGCACGGAGGTTTCAGGTTTTACAGAGACAACAGTAGGACTTTTGATATTCAATGAGAACATTCCTCAGGACCTTGGCTTTGTAGACAGATCAAAGGCTGAGAATGCACTCAAGTTTGAGGTTGAGTTCCACGTTGGTAAGAAACAGATCAAGCAGATACTTGAGAAGGTTATCAACACACACGGAGCTACAACAACAGCAGAGGTTCTTGACAATGTCAAGGCTATGGGATACAAGTATTCAACCCAGGCTGCCATGACAGTTTCGATTTCAGATATGACAGTGCCACCACAGAAGCCACAGATGATCGCTGATGCACAGGACACTGTAGATAAGATTACAAGACAGTACAAGCGTGGACTTATTACTGATGAGGAGCGTTACAAAGAGGTTATCGAGACATGGAAGGATACAGATGATGCCCTTACAAAGGCACTTCTTACAGGTCTTGATAAGTACAACAACATCTTCATGATGGCAGATTCCGGAGCCCGTGGATCTGATAAGCAGATCAAACAGCTTGCAGGTATGCGAGGACTCATGGCTGATACAACAGGTCGTACAATCGAGCTTCCTATCAAGTCATGCTTCCGTGAGGGTCTTGACGTACTCGAGTACTTCATGTCAGCACATGGAGCTCGTAAGGGACTTTCAGATACAGCGCTTCGTACAGCCGATTCAGGATACCTTACAAGACGTCTCGTAGATGTTTCACAGCATATGATCGTTCGTGAGTCAGACTGCTGTGCAGGCACAGGACGTGAGATTCCGGGAATGGTTGTAAAGGCATTCATGGAGGGTCGAGAGGAAATCGAGAGCCTTCAGGAGAGAATTACAGGTCGTTTCTCTTGCAATACAATCTGCGATAAGGATGGCAATGTAATCGTTAAGGCCAACCATATGATTACACCAAAGCGTGCAGCAAAGGTTATGGCAGAGGGTGTTGATGAGAACGGTAATCCAATCACACAGGTTAAGATCCGTACAGTGCTTACCTGCCGTTCACACATGGGAGTATGTGCTAAGTGTTACGGTTCAAACCTTGCAACAGGTCAGGCAGTACAGGTTGGTGAAGCAATCGGTATCATCGCAGCACAGTCAATCGGTGAGCCTGGTACACAGCTTACCATGAGAACCTTCCATACAGGTGGTGTTGCCGGTGGAGATATCACACAGGGTCTTCCTCGAGTAGAGGAGATTTTCGAGGCACGTAAGCCTAAGGGACTCGCTATTATCACAGAGTTCGGCGGAATTGCCACAATCAAGGATACAAAGAAGAAGCGTGAGGTTATCGTTACAAACAACGAGACAGGCGAGACAAAGGCTTATCTCATTCCTTACGGCTCACGTATCAAGGTTGTAGACGGACAGGAGCTTGAGGCCGGCGACGAGCTTACAGAGGGTTCTGTAAATCCACACGATATCTTAAAGATTAAGGGCGTTCGTGCGGTTCAGGATTACATGCTCCGCGAGGTACAGCGTGTTTACCGTTTACAGGGTGTTGAGATCAACGATAAGCATGTCGAGGTTATAGTTCGTCAGTGCTTACAGAAGATCCGCGTAGAGGAGCCAGGAGATTCAGATTTACTTCCGGGCAGCATGGTTGATGCCCTTGACTTCTTAGAGCTCAACGAGAAGCTTGAGGAAGAGGGCAAGGAACTTGCAGTTGGCTCACAGGTATTACTTGGAATCACAAAGGCATCTCTTGCAACCAACTCATTCCTGTCAGCAGCTTCATTCCAGGAGACCACAAAGGTTCTTACTGAGGCAGCAATCAAGGGCAAGGTTGATCCACTTATCGGTATGAAGGAGAACGTAATTATCGGTAAGCTCATCCCGGCAGGAACAGGTATGAAGATTTATCGTAACATCAAGCTTGACAGCGATGTAAACGATGACGATACACTTGATTTTGATGATGATGATTTCGCGGATTTCGCAGAGGAAGAGGCAGTCGGAATCATTGATACAGATGCTGAATCAGTTGATGTAGAATAATTACTGATGTTTGTACTTAAGCTACAGAAGCTGTTGCAAACCAAAAAGAAAGAAGTCCGGGAAACCGGACTTCTTTCTTGTATTATATTGAAAACAAAATTGGTCTTGACAAAACAGACAAGGATTTGTATAATATTTTAGCGTGCATAAGATTGCACTGCTTAAAATAAAACAGGAGGTGAAAATAATGCCAACATTTAACCAGTTAGTAAGAAAAGGACGTCAGACATCTGTAAAGAAGTCTACAGCACCAGCTCTTCAGAGAAGCTTTAACTCTCTCCAGAAGAAGCCAATCAACACTTCTTCTCCACAGAAGCGTGGTGTATGTACAGCTGTTAAGACAGCTACTCCTAAGAAGCCTAACTCAGCTCTTAGAAAGATCGCCAGAGTTCGTCTTTCAAACGGAATCGAAGTAACTTCATACATTCCTGGTGAGGGACACAACTTACAGGAGCATAGCGTTGTTCTGATTCGTGGTGGCCGTGTTAAGGATTTACCAGGTACACGTTACCATATCATCCGTGGTACATTAGATACTGCAGGTGTTGCAAACAGAAAACAGGCCCGCTCTAAGTACGGCGCAAAGAGACCAAAAGCTGCTAAATAATTTAGCAACATTGTGTATCACAAACAGAACTAAAGTAGGTTAGTGTTGGGATTAGACCTGCAGATGCAGGATTTCACTTTATGAATACAATTCCGCACGAACACATTAGAGAGACACATGTGAGTACCGATGAATTAATCCACAAATATCATGATTAAGGAGGGAAGTAACGTGCCACGTAAAGGACATACTCAGAAAAGAGACGTATTAGCAGATCCAATGTACAACAGCAAAGTAGTTACAAAGCTTGTTAACAGCATTATGTTAGACGGTAAGAAAGGCGTAGCTCAGAAGATTGTATACGGAGCATTTGCTACAGTAGAAGAGAAGACAGGAAGACCAGCTCTTGAAGTATTCGAAGAGGCTATGAACAATGTAATGCCAGCTCTCGAAGTAAAAGCAAGACGTATCGGTGGTGCCACATATCAGGTACCAATCGAGGTTCGTCCTGATCGTCGTCAGGCTTTAGGTCTTCGTTGGTTAACAGCATTCTCACGTGCCAGAGGAGAGAAAACTCAGGCTGAGAGATTAGCTAACGAGATCATGGATGCAGCTAACAACACAGGCGCATCTGTTAAGAGAAAAGAAGATATGCACAAGATGGCAGAGGCAAACAAGGCATTCGCACATTACAGATTCTAGTTTCTGTAAGAAGCTTACAGCTTTGCTTTTGATTCATGCAGCGGACCGGATTTGTAACAGAGTCCGGTTGTGCATAGGACACTAAATATAGGAGGAAAAAACCTTGGCTGGAAGAGAATATCCACTTGAGAGAACCAGAAATATTGGAATCATGGCTCATATCGATGCTGGTAAAACAACACTGACAGAGCGTATTCTTTATTATACTGGTATTAACTATAAAATCGGTGATACTCATGAAGGTACTGCTACCATGGACTGGATGGAGCAGGAGCAGGAAAGAGGTATTACAATTACTTCTGCCGCTACAACATGTCACTGGACACTTGAAGAGTTCACTAAACCAAAGCCAGGAGCACTTGAGCATCGTATCAATATCATCGATACACCGGGTCACGTTGACTTCACAGTAGAAGTTGAGCGTTCACTCCGTGTACTTGATGGAGCAGTTGGTGTGTTCTGTGCAAAGGGTGGTGTTGAGCCTCAGTCAGAGAACGTTTGGCGTCAGGCTGACACATACAATGTACCTCGTATGGCATTCATCAATAAGATGGATATCTTAGGTGCAAACTTCTACGGAGCTGTTGACCAGATCCGTACAAGATTAGGAAAAAATGCTATCGTACTTCAGTTACCAATCGGTAAAGAGGACGATTTCAAAGGAATTATCGACCTTTTCGAGATGAAGGCTTATATCTACAATGATGAGAAGGGTGACGATATCACAGTTACTGATGATCTTGGAGATATGGCTGATCAGGCTGCAGAGTACCGTACAGAGCTTATTGAGAAAATCTGTGAGTTAGATGACGATCTCATGATGCAGTATCTTGAGGGTGAGGAGCCATCTGTAGAGGATATGAAGAAGGTTCTTCGTAAAGCAACATGTGAGTGTACAGCAGTACCTGTATGTTGTGGTTCTGCATACCGTAACAAGGGTGTACAGAAGTTACTTGACGCTATTGTTGAGTATATGCCAGCTCCTACAGATATCCCTTCAATCAAGGGAACAGATCTTGAGGGAAATGAGATTGAGAGACATTCATCAGATGATGAGCCATTCTCAGCACTTGCATTCAAGATCATGGCAGATCCATTCGTAGGAAAGCTTGCATTCTTCCGTGTTTACTCAGGAAAATGTAAGGCAGGTTCTTATGTATTAAATGCAACAAAGGATAAGAAAGAGCGTATCGGACGTATTCTTCAGATGCATGCAAATAAGAGACAGGAATTGGATGAGGTTTACTCAGGTGATATCGCTGCTGCTGTTGGATTTAAATTCACAACAACAGGTGATACAATCTGTGATGAGCAGCATCCGGTTATCCTTGAGTCTATGGAGTTCCCAGAGCCAGTTATCGAGCTCGCTATCGAGCCAAAGACAAAAGCTGGACAGGGTAAGTTAGGTGAGGCTCTTGCAAAGCTTGCAGAGGAGGATCCTACATTCCGTGCTCATACTGATCAGGAAACAGGTCAGACAATCATCGCTGGTATGGGTGAGCTTCACCTTGAGATCATCGTTGACCGTCTTCTCCGTGAGTTCAAGGTTGAGGCAAACGTTGGTGCACCTCAGGTTGCTTACAAGGAGACATTTACAAAGGCTGTTGATCAGGAATACAAATATGCTAAGCAGTCAGGTGGACGTGGACAGTACGGACACTGTAAGGTTCGCTTCGAGCCAATGGATGCCAATGGAGAAGAACTTTTCAAGTTCGATTCAGAGGTTGTCGGTGGTGCTATTCCAAAGGAGTACATCCCATCAATCGGCGAAGGTATCGAGGAGGCTACAAAGGCCGGCTCTCTTGGTGGATTCCCAGTAGTTGGTATCCATGCAACAGTATACGATGGATCTTACCATGAGGTCGATTCATCAGAGATGGCATTCCACATTGCCGGATCTATGTGTTTCAAAGAGGCTATGGCAAAGGCATCACCTGTATTACTTGAGCCTATCATGAAGGTAGAGGTTACAATGCCTGAGGAGTACATGGGAGACGTTATCGGTGACGTTAACTCTCGTCGTGGACGTATCGAGGGTATGGACGATCTCGGCGGTGGAAAGATTGTACATGCATATGTACCACTTGCAGAGATGTTCGGTTACTCTACAGACCTTCGTTCTAAGACACAGGGACGTGGAAACTACTCAATGTTCTTCGACAGATATGAGCCGGTTCCAAAGAATGTACAGGACAAGGTTCTTGCTAACCATGCAAAATAATTGCAAATTAGCAAACAATTTATAGTACAAATGATGAAATATATACTATATATGGTATAAAAATCAAAAATAAAGGCATTTCCCCTTGAAAAAAGGGGGATTTGCCATAAAATTTACTTGAAAAAACTTTGATTATTTCGTATAATCAAAGCAGTCGGTAGATTATAAAAATAGCCCATGGGGCATAAAAGTTTAAGGAGGACGTTTCAAAATGGCAAAGGCTAAATTTGAAAGAACAAAACCACATTGTAATATTGGTACCATCGGTCACGTAGATCATGGTAAAACAACTTTAACAGCAGCTATTACAGCAGTATTAGCAGCTCGTGTTGCTGGTAACACAGCTACAGATTTCGCTAACATTGATAAGGCTCCAGAGGAGAGAGAGCGTGGAATCACAATTTCTACAGCTCACGTTGAGTATGAGACAGAGA
>OKSF01001859.1_pt1 | contig 15716 bp, 10 predicted proteins | sample 1606061 | NCBI WGS metagenome assembly OKSF01 (sample SAMEA3541567, study PRJEB24748) | human gut metagenome | biome: human gut; feature: human-associated habitat; material: faeces | place: China | collected 2012 | reverse complement strand
GTTTGGCAATGTTTTTAGCGTAGAGGATCCCGTTTTCGAGATTGAGCCAAGCGTGTGGGTCTTCTTTTCCCGCTTGGTTTTGGCCTTCTAGGTAGATGACGTCGACTCCCTCGCTCACTGCGAAATAGTCCTTGTTTTCTACTTTATTGGCATTTTTGACCAATTTAGTGAACCAAGCATTGCCACCAGTTTCAAGGTTGATCCCGTTGTAGAAGATCAGGTCTGCTTGTGAAGTTTTTTTGACATCTTCTGGTAGCGGTTCGTATTCGTGGGGATCTTGACCGACAGGGACAATACTGTGGAGCTCGATTTTGTCCCCGGCGATATTTTTGGTGATATCTGCGAGGATGGAGTTGGTGGTGACCACTTTCAATTTGCCAGAAGCTCCAGAAGAAGCCCCCTTGCTACAGGCTAGAAGGCCAAATAAGAGCGCCACAAAGAGGGCGAGGAAAGAAGCGATTTTTTTCATGTGTTTCTCCTTTAATGAGGTTAGAGAGCATGACCTGTACGTCAAGATAGGTGGAAAGCGCATTGACAACCGAAGAACCGACACCGTGCAGACCGCCGCTTGTCTTGTACGCATTGTTGTCGAATTTACCGCCGGCGTGCAGGGTTGTAAAAACGAGACGCTCCGCCGGAACGCCTTTTTCATGCATGCCGACCGGGATTCCGCGGCCGTTGTCGGTCACGGTCGCCGAGCCGTCTGCTTCAAGTGTTACGTGAATGGTGTCGCAGTAGCCCGCAAGATGCTCGTCCACCGCATTGTCTACAATTTCATAAATCAGATGATTCAGGCCTTTCCGCGAGGTACTTCCGATATACATACCAGGGCGCTTACGCACTGCTTCGAGACCTTCCAGCACGGAAATACTGCTGGCATCATACGTTTCTTTTTTTGGCATAACTGTTCTATCCTCACTTATGTGTTACTGTCTTTTTCTCTTAAAAATACTTCTGTCTGTCCCATTTTGGGGGCACAGTATTTTATTATATCATTTTTCTTCCAGGAATAGCAAGATTTTCTTTAGAAGAAAGAATCTCCTCCGTTCATCAACTCCTTAAAAGAAGTCACGTAGCGGTCTGCTTCCTGCTCCATCTTTGCGCGGTTTCCTTCCCCGCTTCTGTCATACACGCCCACAGCCGCAAATCCGCCCATTTTGGCGCCGCGGATTCCCGTTAGGATATCTTCATATACCACACACGTTTCCGGCGGAAGAGACAGCTTTTCAGCCGCTTTCTCGTAGATATCCGGAAAGCCCTTGCCGCGCTTTACTTCCGAGACGGTGACAAATGCTTTAAAATACTCATAAATCCCATTTCTCTTTAAGGCCGGCTCATACAGCTCCGGGCTCGATGAGGTAGCAACCGCCATGCGGATTCCTTTTTCTTTTAAATAGCGGAGATATTCTGCTGCCCCGTCTTTTAACTCCACTTCATACGTATAGGCGTCGACCGCCATCTGATGCCACTCCTGAATCAGCTCTTCCGGCGTTTCCGGAAAGCCGAACCGTCTGATCGTGTAGCGGGCAGCCTCCAGAAAGCCGAGCGGTGTAATCGCCTCCTGATAATCCGGCGGAACCTCAAGTCCTCTCTTCTTTAAAAATGCAACATCGATGTCATCCCAGACCCGCATCGAGTCGAGCAGTGTTCCGTCCAGATCAAAAATGGCTCCTTTGTACTGTTTCATTTGTCTTCTCCTTCTCTATTCTAATCTTTTTTCTTTCTTTTTAGAACGTATTTCTGTTTTTTAGAACATTTGTTTGTTTTATCATACCATAACTGGCAAAAAATGCAAGTAAAATGCGAATTTCGCTACTTTTTGAAATTTTTTAAATTTTTTTCAAAAAAACACTTGCATTTTCTCCAGACATCGTGTATTATAAGCGAGTACGGTTCGTTGGTCAAGAGGCTAAGACGTCGCCCTCTCACGGCGAAAACAGGGGTTCGATTCCCCTACGAACTGCTTTTAATCGGAGCCTGCATGGCTCCGTTTTTTGCTATGCTGATTTTTTTCTTCCTATCATAAACGCCAGCAAAAAAAGCCCGGCAGTTTTCTGCCGGACTTTTCCTTTTTTCTGACAACTCTTTTATTCTGCGTAGATCTTAACCAGTTCTTTCAGCATTGCCATCGTCTTTTCCATCCCCTCAACGGTAATATGCTCATACGGTCCATGGCATGCATATCCGCCGGTTCCGATGTTCGGGCACGGCAGACCCATGAAGCTTAAGCGTGCGCCGTCTGTGCCGCCGCGGATCGGAAGAACGATCGGCTCTATGCCGGCTCTTCTGGCTGCCTCTTCGGCATTCTCAATCAGATGGTAGCAAGGACGGATCTTCTCAGCCATGTTGCGGTACTGCTCTTTGATCTCCAGTTTTACCGTTCCCTCGCCGTATTTTTCATTCATTGCTTTTTCAATCCGGCGCAGATTCTCTTCTTTTGCTGCAAATTTCTCTACATCGTGATCACGGATGATGTACTCGGACTCGGCATGTGCCACATCGCCGGACATACTGGTCAGATGATAGAAGCCTTCATATCCTTCGGTATTTCTCGGGGACTCTGCTTCCGGCAGAAGAGACTGGATCTCGCTTGCAACAGCGATTGCATTGATCATCGTGTCTTTTGCTCCGCCTGGGTGGATGTTAAATCCGGTCACCGTGAATTTCGCTCCGGCTGCATTGAAGTTTTCGAATTCGATTTCTCCCTCTGTGCCGCCGTCCACGGTATAGGCAAACTCTGCGTCAAAGCCTGGAACATCAAAAAAGTCAGGGCCTTCACCGATCTCCTCATCCGGTGTAAATCCGATGGAAATCGGACCGTGCGGGATTTCTCCAGCAAGAAGGGCTTCTGCCAGTGTCATAATCTCTGCCACGCCCGCCTTGTCATCTGCACCGAGCACCGTTGTTCCATCGCTTGTGATCAGCGTTCTTCCGGCCAGGGATGGAAGATGCGGGAATACTGAAACTTCCAGTGTTCTTCCGCTGTCAGCCAGCTTCAGATCCTTTCCGTCATAATTTTCATGTACGATCGGATTTACTGCATGATCTGCAAAATCAGATACCGTATCCATGTGTGCGATAAATCCCAGTTTTGTCTTTCCTTCGTATCCTTTTGTTGCCGGAATTTTTCCATAGACGTAGCATTTATCCTCTACACGGACATCCGATACGCCGAGCGCTTTCATTTCTTCTGCAAGCTGGTCTGCCAGGACTCTCTGACACTCGGAAGACGGATGGGTTCCGCTCTTCTCATTGCTCGGTGTCGGCACTTTAACATAATTCAGTAATCTTTCATATGCTTTCATTTTCTTCTTCTCCTTCTTATTTCATCAGCTTCTGGATGGTTTTGCAGAGCTCATCCACGGCGCCTTCTTTTCCCTGCCGGATATCCTCCACAACGCAGGATTTGATGTGGCTGGAAAGCAGTACCTTGTTGAAGCTGTTTAATGCAGACTGGATCGCGGATACCTGGGTCAGGATATCGACGCAGTAGCGGTCGCTCTCCACCATTTCCCGTATTCCGCGCACCTGGCCTTCAATTCTCGAAAGACGGTGGATCAGATCTTTGTATTCTTTTTCGTCCCGCACTTTTTTCCGGTCGCATTCACTACAGTGTGTACAACATTCACCCATGAGGTTTCCTCCTTGTGTTCCGTCACTCTATATACCCCGTCTGGGTATAAATTTATGATACTCTTTTGCCCAGGCTTTGTCAATCTTCGATTTTTGCCGCAAGCGCGCCGTACAGCTTCTGGTTTACCAGACTTGCCGCGCTGCACTCCGCCTCCGGCGCGTTCGCCGACGGCTCTCCGCAGAGATCGACCGCGAGCACCTTTCTCCCCGCAAGACAGTCCTTTGCAAGGGACAGCAGCTCATCCACACGCACATTTCCCTGATCCCAGTTCGTATCAAGCTCCTCCTTTGACAGAATGTCCTTATCGACCGACAGATATACCGGAAATGTTCCCGCATGGGATGCAAAAACCTCTTTGATCTTCGCCGCTCCGCTTCCGTCGTCGAGCTCTTCCTGTGTCACAAACCAGACATGCTCCATCGCTTCTGTTTCCCGCACCGACGCCTCCGGCGGGCCGATCACACAGATTCCTTTGATGTTTTGATACGCCCCGGCAGCATCCCGGATCCAGGAACCGCAGGAGAGCACCGGAAGAAGCGCCGGCGGCTGCATATCGGTATGGTGGTCGAATACGGCTAAAAACAAATCTTCTTTTTCAAGTCCCAGCAGCAATTTGCTCATATAGTGATAATTGCCGGAATCCAGAAGGCGGATCCGCGGCAGCTCTTTCATTTCTTTTTTTCGGCCAAGTTCCGCTTCCAGAAACTGCTCCGTCTCTGGATCGAGATAACCGTCAGTTCCCCGGAGCTCTCTCAGATCCCAGATCTTTCCCGCCTGCTCCCAGGCATATCCTTCGGACTCATAAATTCCGGAAAGGCTAAAACAAAATGGTTTCATCTTCTCTTTTACTCCTGTTATTTATTTAATGGATTCAGCTTTCTTCCCGCCGTCACAAGAAGAACGGCTGATATCAGAAGCTGCAGAACGGCACTCGCCTCCGGCAGATAATGGATCAGCGGATTCTGTCCGTAATTTCCAAGCAGATAGCAGAGCTGTTCCATCTCTCTTCCATTCCCAAGCTGGCGGCTGATGATCCCCACAAACGAGGTAAACGGATTGAAAAGAAGAAGGTAAATTACACCTCCTACATCGATCTGCTGATAAGCTGCCGTCATCTCCTGCTGCAGCAGTCCTGCGTAGTAGGCAAGCCCCGTGCAGGCGCATATTCCTACGACCAGAAAAACGACAATGACATAGGAAAGAACGGTCGCCAGTGTGGTCCGCTTAAAAACAATCGAACAGAAAATGCCGATACTGCCGACAAAAATTCCGGTCAGAAGAAGGCCTCCCGCCATCAGAAGCAGTCCGCCAAGGCCGATACCGCCGAACACCACAACAAGGGACAGCACCGGCAGTGCCGAAACCGTCAGTATCAGAACAACGCCAAGCGATGCCTCCAGCTTTCCCGTAATGATTCTCCACGGGTTCAGGTTCGTCGTCAGCAGCACATCCAGCGTTTTTTTCTCACGCTCCAGCGAAATGCTTCCTCCCGCAACCGCCGGAACCGAAAGGACGACGAGAATAAACAGAAGATACGTCATCAGAATATAGCAGTTCATCGGAACGCTGTAACTGACCGGTGCCAGATAGCCAAGCTGGCTGCTCTCCCCGAAATAGCAGACAAACGCAACCACGGCAAGCAGCAGATTGCAGACAAAAATAATCCAGGAAATCCGCGATGACCGCGAGTTCCGCTTCATTTCTTTTTCAAATACAGGATTTAACCGCACGTTTCGTTCCCTCCTTATCCGATCGTGTTTCCGAACGTTTCTGTGTTTCGGCTCTTCTGTTCCGTTTCCCCGGTCAGATGGAAGAACAGGGACTCCAGGCTGTTGTGTTCCCGTGCAAACGAAACCACAAGGATTCCGGCATCCACCAGTTTCTGCAGCAGATACGCCTCCTCCTCCCGGCTTCCCGAAAACCAGGCCGCAATCTTGTTTTCATCCACAGAAAGGCGGCTGACCTGCGGATCCTGCCGCAATAGTTCCAGCGCCTTTGGCACCTGGTTCAGCACAGTGATGCGCAGCGGATTGGAGCTGTCGATCGCAAGCATAATGTTTTCCAGCTTTCCCTGCTGTACCATGACACCTCCGTTGATGACACCGATGCTGGTGCACAGATCTGCTAATTCCGAAAGAATATGGGAGCTGATCAGAATCGTATAATCCTCCCGCGCCAATCGCTGCAGGAGAAGCTGAAAATCCTTTCTCGAACGCGGATCCAGACCGGAATTCGGTTCATCCAGCACCAGAAGCTTCGGTTTATGGATCATCGCGCGTGCCAGACAGAGCCGCTGCTGTATGCCCCTTGAGAGCGAATCCACCATCTGCTCCTCTTTTTCCGATAGTTCGACCATCTCCAGCACTTCCCGCGCACGGACGGTTCCTGCCCGCCCGTAAATTCCATACGATGCGGCAAAAAATTCCAGATACTCTATCACGCTTAAGTTTTCATAGACGCCAAAGAAATCAGGCACAAAGCCGATCAGGCTTTTCTGCTTCAGAATATTTTTTGTCGTCCGCACGCCGTCCAGCCACAGATCGCCGCCGTCGCTCTTTAAAAGCCCTGAAATAATGCGCAGCGTCGTTGTTTTTCCCGCACCGTTCGGTCCGACAAAGCCGTAAATATCGCCTTTTTTTACTTCCATATCAAGACCGTTCAGGGCATATGTTTTTCCGTATTTTTTGGTCAGTTTCTCAATTTTCAGTATCGGCATTTGGCTCCTCCGCTAACAGGTTCTCCAGATATTGCTCCGGTGGGATCTCTTTCGCCTTTACGATCAGATTCGGTGCCTCATAGTATCCATAATTTTCATGATACTCTTCTCCCTTTTCTTCTTCGGAAAGACGGTACCGCACACGGATCTGGTTGTCCGCATTCACATACTGCGCCTCCAGCGCCGGATCACTCGCAAAATCGATCTCCCAGTCGGAAATTTCATCATACGTTCCCGTCTGAAAATTGTACAGCTCAATGATTCCATTGAAATTCCGGATCTTGGTCCCATCCTCTGTGCGGGCTTTCTCGAAAGCAAGCGAAAGAATGGTTCCCCGTTTTCCTCCCCCGCCGGTTTCTGCCGCCTGGATCTTATCTTCTAACGCCGTCATCGCATACGGCCAGAATGCAGGATCATAGATTCCCTCAGAATCCGGCTGCATCACGCCTTTAGCATACATTCCATACAGACACCAGATGTTGTTGTTTTCAAAGACACCGTTCAGATAATACGTTACTTCTGTTTCCTCTTCCGAGATTCCGCCGGAATTCGGTCCCATTTCAAAGCTTACCGTGTTTCCGCCGTCCCATCCGCTGTACTCCTGCGCATACGGACAGTACACAACGCCGGCCTCTTTCATGTCCACAGACACTTCCTGATAGTAATACGAGATTCCATACGCTTCGTATCCGCTGTCAAGCTGGAACGTATCGTCATTGCCTGCCAGCTTTCCAAAGAAAAGGCAGTTGTCACTCCGGTTCGGCATGTGATTATAGATGACACCGTCCAGATAATTTTTCTCTATCTCCGGCAGATCTTCTGCCGCACTCCAATTTCCGAACTCCCGCACGCTGTCCGCTTCTATTCCATCCAGCGTGATCGTCTCCCCGTTTTTGATGTCTCCAATGAGGGCACAGTAACCTGGAACGGCGATCACACAGCTCTCCAGATCATAGCCTGTCTTATTTTCCACGGTTCCGCTGATCTTCTGATCCCAGAAATGAAACGTGCCTTTCAGTCCTTTGCCTTCATCCAGCGTTTCCATCCGCTGCATGCCGAACTCATTCAGGGCAAATGCAGCCTGATTGGAAATTTCTGCCCTGTTTTTCTGTTCTCCGAAACTGATCTCCGTCTTTTCATATTCCGCATCCTCCGTTTCCGGCTGTGCCGTGCTGTTGGACATATAGTCCATACGGTTGTACATCACCAGATCGTAGGACGGATCCAGATACAGCTCATAGGAAGCATTGTACGGCGCCTGTGCACAGAAATTAATGTAATCTTTCTGGTATGTATCGTACTGCCAGATTTCTCTTACATACGTCAGCACCGGGGCCTTGAGCCTCGTGCTCTGGCCAAACAGACTGATCAGCATAACAAAGATGGCCGAGCAGACACAGATCGCCCCCCAGAGATACTGACGTTTTCCTGTTTTTTTCAAAAAGAAATACAATCCTGGCCCTGCCAGAACCAGATAGACCAGAATCAGACCGCCGTACAGCACCGTATTCGGACGGTTCCGGATCTTAGTGTTTTCCAGAAGATCGGAAATCGTATAGTATTTCTGATAATTCGTATTTCGTTTTGCCAGAAGGCGGCTGGTGGTCTCTTCGTCCAGAATATTTTTCAGAAAATCTACCGGCGCTTCTTTAAACGCACTGCGCTGGCTTTCCGCAAATGTCTCGTTTCCCGAAAAGGTAATCAGAAGACCTCCCTCTGCCTGCCAGAGATCAATTTCTTTCTGGATTGTCTCATCCAGTTCTTCTTTGGACTGCTCCAGAAGGATCAGCACATCCGGCGAATACGACTCCGCAAGCCCGACAAGCTCCTCTGCCCGGACAGATGCAGCTTCCACCTCATAAATCCCGTCGTTCAGCGTAACTCCATTCAGCTGCTGCCCGTAATTAGTTTCTTCTTCCACAACGCAGACTTCCACCTTGGACTGGAAGAAGCCTTCACTCGAAATCGTTTCTTCCCGACTGTACACCGTGTCCCTCTGGCTGTTCTCCAGGCGCAGGACACAAAAAGACGTATTTTCCACCAGAAGCCCTGCAGAAAAAGTCTTTGTAACGGTTCCGTTCGCCGGAATATAGATTGGAAAACGGTACGTAAAAAGGCTGTTTCTTCCATCGCCCGACCGCTTGACCCCCGGAAACAGTTTTGAGAGAATGCCTTCTCCACTGTTTCCGCGGTAAATCGATTCCGCGGCGTTTTTTATCTGAAAAACAAAGTATCCTTCAAATTCAACAGCGCTCTCATTTGTGATTGTCACACGAATCGGTACGTGATTCCCATCCTGATAGTTTCCTTCGAATCCATAAGAAAAATCAATCTGGTATTCCCCTGCGTAGCTGTTGGCAAGAAGCTGCTTTTCTTTCCCGCCGCTTCTTCCGCCATCCGACGGCGTGTTCTGATAAAGTTCTGTCCGCGTTGTCATCGCAGACACCCTCTGAACTCCCGCCAGAAGCAGAATCAGCAGCAAAATACCGGACAGACAGCAGATTTTGCTTCTTCTTTTCCTGTTCATCGCTTTTCGTCCTCTTTCTTCCCCTTTGGCATTCCGACCGGCAGTTCCACCTCAAAGACGGTTCCCTGCAGATCACTTTTTACCCGCACCTGTCCGTGATGCAGTTCCGCAATCTGCTGTACAATCGCAAGTCCAAGTCCCGTCCCACCGGTATCGCGGCTCCTCGACTGCTCTGTCCGGTAAAATTTCTGGAAAATATGATCCAGTTCCTGTTTTGGAATGATCCGTCCGTAGTTAATGACACGCGTGACCACATATTCGCCCTCTTTTTCCATTGAGACGCGGACCTGTTTTCCCTCTTTTCCGTATTTGACAGCATTGTTCAGCAGATTTCCAAAGAGCCGTGCCAGCAGCTCACCGTCCGCCTCGAGAAAAATCGCATGTTCCGCATGCAGAAATTCCACCTGAAGCTCATTTTTCACAAAAGACGGCGTCATCTCGTCGAGCATCTGCTCCATCAGCTGCACCAGATCAAGTTTTCCGAGATGCAGCTGCATCTCTTTGTGCTCCAGCTTGACGAATCCAAACAGCTCGTTCGTGAGCTGCTCCAGACGGAGTGCTTTCTGATAGGCAATATCGATATAATGATTTCTCATCTCCTCATCCAGATCCGTCCGCGTGCGCACCCAGCCGAGATAGCCGATAATCGAAGTCAGCGGCGTACGGAGGTCATGTGCCACGGATGAGACGAGATCGTTTTTCGTATGCTCCGCGATCCGTTCCCGTTCCATAATTTCCTTGATATTCTGCTGCATCGTATTTAAGTTCTCCGCCATCACAGAAAACTCGTCATTTCCCTTTACCTCGATCGGATGATCAAAATCCCCTGCTGATATCTCCTTTACCTTTTCCAGAATCTTCCCAATGTATCGGATGGGTTCGCGCATCAGGAAATAAAAGGTCAGGCAGAACGAAAGCAGCGCAGCCGCCGTCAGAATCATCGTCCGCACCGATGGGCGGAGGCCTCCCGGTCCGATCCAGGCGCTCCGGTAACCGATGTTCATCAGTCCATTGCCGAAAAAGGTCAGAATCCCGTCGGTAAGCATCACTACAAGTACCGTGACAAGTGCACTTACAATCAGATCAAAGACCATCCTCTGGCTGAAGTTTTTTATAAAATCAGGCTTCAATTTTGTATCCCACTCCCCAGACTGTTGTAATAATCTTATCTTCTCTTGTGTCGTCTTTCATTTTTCCGCGCAGACGGCGGATATGTACCATAACCGTGTTGTTCGCCTCATAGAATTTTTCATGCCAGACGCGCTCGAAAATTTCGTCTGTACCGAACACGCGGCCCGGGTTGGAGGCCAGCAGATACAGAATATCAAATTCGATCGGTGTCAGCTTGATGCTTTCTCCGTAGCAGACAACCTGATGGGTTACCTTGTTGATTTCCAGATGCTTTAAGGAAATCACTTCCTGGCGCTCGTGCGGCTTCGACGGATTCAGTTCGCGATAGCGGCGGAGCTGGGATTTTACACGCGCCATCAGCTCCAGCGGATTGAACGGTTTTGCCACGTAATCGTCTGCTCCCGTTGACAGGCCGACGATCTTGTCGATATCCTGCGTTTTGGCACTTACCATGATGATCGGAATGTTGTTCGTCTCCCGGATGCGGCGGCACATCGCAATACCGTCCATATCCGGCATCATCACATCGAGCAGCACCAGGTCGATTTTTTTCTCCTCCAGAATGCGGAGTCCCTCTTTTGCACTGTACGCTTTTAATACCTGAAATCCATCGCTGATCAGATAAATTTCCAGCAGATCCGCGATTTCTTTTTCATCATCCACAACTAAAATATTTGTTTCTTCCACGTCGTTTCCATCCTCTCTGTTTTTAACTACCGTAATGGTACCATGAATATTCAAAAAAATCTTTACTTAATTCTTACGTCTGTATTATCTATTATAAAAAGAAAAGCCGCCTTCCACAAGAGGCCGCTTTTCTTTTCTTCTTATATTTTTTATCTTCGTACTGCGCGGCGGTATACCACAAGAGAAACCGCTGCGGAAATGACCTCTGTGATCCAGAAGGCGTGCCATACGAAAACGCCGCCTCCCAGATGGGACAGCAGGTAAGCTGCCGGGAGAATGACAATGACATTTCGGCAGAGGGAAATGATCAGGGAAGATCCGCCTTTTCCGAGTCCCTCCAGCGCACCGGAGGATGTGATGGAAACTGCCGAAATCAAAAAGCCCGCGCTGATGCGTGTCAGTGCCTGTCCGCCAAGACGGATGGTCTCCGGATTGCTGCTGAACAGTCCGATCAGCTGTTCCGGAATGGCAAGGCAGATGCCGGTTCCAATAAGCATGATCACCGCACACATAATCAGGGTGATCTCATAAATCTTCCGCACACGCTTATGCTCGCCTGCGCCGTAGTTGAAGCCGATAATCGGGCGCATGCCCTGTACAATGCCGTTTGCTGTCAGATAAATGAACGTCTGCAGCTTGTAGTAAATGCCGAGCACGACAACGTAGCTCTGGGAATACACGGCCAGGATTCCATTCAGTGCGGAAATCAGAAGAGACGGCAGCGCCAGGTTCAGGATCGCCGGAACGCCGATCGCGTACAGTCTTCCGACCAGATTTTTTCCTTCTTTTAAATATTCCAGACGGATTTTGACCGAAATCGGGCGGATCTTGTAAATGATCCAGTAAATCACGACCGGTGTCACCTGACCGATACCGGTTGCAAGCGCCGCACCCTCAATTCCAAGACGCGGGAACGGTCCGATTCCGAAAATAATGAGCGGATCCAGAATGATGTTGACAATACAGCCGATCATCATACCGGTCATCGTCACTTTCATCCGGCCGACCGCCTGAAAGACCTTTTCAAAGTAAAGGTTTGCCATGATTGCTATGGTAAACAGAAAGATAATCCGTGAATACCGGACACCAAGATCGATGACAGTTTCGGAAGAAGAAAACATCCGCAGGAAACGCTCGATGACCAGAAGGCTTCCGATCGTTAAAATAACCGCATGCAGCATGGTAAGGGCAAGACCCTGCGTTGCAGCACAGCCGGCTGCCTTTTTGTCACCTGCTCCCAGATAATACGAAATCACCGCATTCAGTCCGATTCCAAAACCGATGGCAACGGCATTTACAAAATTCTGTACCGGATAAACCAGGGAGAGCGCCGTCATGGCATCTTCGCTGATCTGTGCGACAAAGAAGCTGTCCACAATGTTATATAAGGAATTGACCAGCATCGAGATTACCATTGGAAGCGCCATCGAAACCAGCAGTGGAAATACTGGCTTTTCTTTCATAAAGTTTTCGTTCATTATTACCTCCATTTGTGATCTTTTCTGTTGGTGGGCTTACGTGCAGGCACGGACTTTGCTTCATTGCCCACAAAAAAAGCCACGCAATTATCTGCTTTCGATAATTGCGTGGCGAAAAGAACTTTATTACAAGTTGAAAAATCCACACCAAGTTTGAGAGCAATATACCACACTTTGCCCGGACTTGTCAAGATTTCTCCTGTAACTTTTTTTATTCTACATTTTTCAGTGCCTCGTCCATCGGAATCTTTTGGATGTGGCGGAACTGCAGCACAGCGATAACAGCATACGCCGCAAGGCCCATCAGATACATTTTTCCGTAAATTGCCGGATCAATATAGTATGTCAGCCAGCCGCTGTACTCGGAAAGCATAATGACATAAATCAGGCGGATCAGCGCGGAGGCAATGATCAGGCTGACACCGATTGAGATGATCACAACCCAGGTTGTCGCCGTCAGATACAGACTCAAAATTTCCCTGTTCTCGTAACCGAGAATCTTTACCATCGAAATCGAAGTCGTATTCTTCTCGATGATCAGCTTCGTCAGCAGATAAATCAGCAGCATGAACAGTACAATCGAGAAAACATTGATCAGCTGGAACATTTCTCCCATCGACACATTGAGCTGCCGTGAAATCTTTGTCATATCATCTTCCGTAATTTTCGTCGTGATATACGATTCCTCCAGGTCCGTGATCGGCTCGTTGGAGAAATAGCCGTTAAAGTAGTCCTCTGGATGATCGAATTTCTCGCAGAAGACATCCATCGGCAGAAATACCGCAAGGGCTCCCGGGTAGGCATAAATGCTTTTTACCTCAAAGCTGTACGTTTTGTCCTCATACGGCTCTTTCAGTTCCAGTGTATCGCCGACTTTCATTCCATATTTTTCGGCATAACCGTCGGAAATCGTCACGCCGTCCTCAAACAGTTCAGCGGAAACATATTTGCTGTCTTTCTGAATTCCATATACCGAAATGCTCTCGCCCTCCCGGTTTTTCGGAATATTCTTCAGCGATGTGACGGCAAACGTTTCCACGCCCTCCGTATTTGTCTTCAGCGACGGCGTCAGAAGCTTCTGCACAATTCCCATCAGCGTGTACTCATCATCCTCATCGATCGGATCCGGGACATTTAAAATATACTGGTAATCTGCCAGCATATTTTCCACCGCCTCCGTCTGGTAATGTGACAGCAGCGGTTTCATCATCATACCGAACAGCAACAGAATATTGGCAAATACGATACCGAGAAACAGGGTAAAGTAACTCGATTTGTTCTGCAGCAGGATCCGCAGACGAAACCGCGAGAAGAACCGGAAGTTCGGAAGACGCACCGCATGGCTTTTTCCTTTCTTTGCAAAATCGTGGCGCAGAAAACGCAGCGGTGACAGACGCAGACGGCCGGAAATCAGCACCGCGTTGATCACAAACATCAGAATTGCCGGAATTACGGTCGTGAGCAGAAATGCATTGGCATTCCACCGCGTCTGATACGTCGGCAGACTGTAGCTTCCATAATACATACCGGCGCAGATATCTTTAAACACGGTGTATCCCAGAATATTTCCAATCACCGCCGACAAAATCGTAATCAGTACCGGCAGGGACAGATAATGCAGCAGAAGTTCCCGTCTCGTATAGCCGGATGCGCGCAGCGTTCCGATCACCGACGCTTCTTTTACAATCGTATTGTTTGTCGTAACTGCAAAAATGAACGCCATGATGGCAATCAGGATGTACAGCAGTACCTCTACCATCGCCTTGTCACCGCCCATATCGTCGCCGGTAAATTTGATTGCCTGATTGCCGTAGCGCGGCAGATAACCCGTCAGCGAGGAATGAGCCGCCAGAACCTCGACGAAATCATCGGACCATTCTTTTTCCTCGTTTTCATCTTTCGGTTCCGTATCGTATTTCCAGGAATAGCAGTATTTGATATGGTCATCGGTAATGGCATCATACCCTTCTTCGGTCATGATTCCCACACCGAATTTAACCGCATCGAACATCATGTCACTCGAATTGCTGAACAGCGCACTGTAATCCGAAAGTGCCACAAGACCGGTAACCGTCAGTTCTTTTTTATCAACCGAGATCACATCACCGACCTGCAGGTCATTATTGTCCGCATACATACGGTCAATTGCAATTTCATCTTTCTGCTGCGGCATTTCGCCTTTCATCAGGCAGACCAGATTGACCTCTGTTCTGGTTTTAAAAAGACGGATCGTGCTCTCTGGTTCCGAATCCAGATCCGTGTCGGCATCTTCGTCTTTATAGAAATTCTCGTAAATCGTTACCTTCTCTTTTTCCAGCCGTGTTCTCTGGTTGTCGGTGAGCTTCTGTTCTGTTGTAAAATTTCCGTTTTCCACGTTGTATTTTTCAAAGCTTTCATCGTAAGCATACAGCATGCTCTCATCCGCAACGAGAAAACCGGACACAAAGCCAATCGTCGCCGTCATAAACAGAAAAATAACGAGATATTTTCCAATATCGTTCTTCAGTTCCCGCAGCAGGCGTTTTCGTAATGGATTTTTCATACTTCCACCCCGCTTTACCAGTCCAGATCGCCGGCGGCGATTTTGGTCTCATTGACGTAGTTTTTACGGATCTGGCCGTCGCGCAGACGAATCACGCGGTCCGCCATGTTTTTGATCGCATCATTGTGTGTTACCATGATGACGGTGTTGCCGTACTTCTGATTGACGTCCTCGATCAGCTTCAAAATTTCTTTTGAAGTATGGTAATCGAGTGCACCTGTCGGCTCATCACAGAGCAGAATGCTTGGATTTTTGATGATAGCTCTTCCGATTGAAGTACGCTGCTGCTGACCGCCAGAGAGCTGGTTGGGCAGCTTGTTGCGGTGGTCATAGAGCCCCAGTGTCTTTAACAGATCGTTGATGTCGAGCGGATGATCGCTTAAGTATGCGCCGACTTCAATATTTTCTTTCACCGTCAGGTTTGGAATCAGATTGTACATCTGGAAAACGTATCCTAAATGTTTTCGTCTGTACCGTGTCAGCGTTTTTTCATTCATATCCTCAATTTTTTCGCCTTCAATCACGATCGAACCGCTGTCCGCCTCGTCGATTCCGCCGATAATATTCAACAGTGTCGATTTACCGGAACCGGACGGACCGAGGAGAACACAGATTTCACCTTTTTCCACAGAAAACTGGATCCCCTTTAAGACCTCCACACGGCTTTCACCGGTTCCAAAACTCTTCTTCAGGTTATTAATCTCAAGAAACATAACTTTCCTCCCTGCATCTTTTTCCTGAGTGTGTAAGAGTCTGTTTTGTGTTAGACTCTTCTAACCCCATAATACTGCTTTTTCTGTGAAATGAAAAGCGCTGTTAATGAGTATTTTTTCTCATTAACAGCGCTCTTTCTTTTATTTTTTAACAGCAAAAAACCACCGGATCTCTCCGATGGCCTTTCCGATATACCTTCAAAACCGCATACACTTTACATCTATCATTCCATTTTTGTGAACACAACCATTCAGGTCAAGCCCTCGACCGATTAGTAACAGTCAGCT
>OKSF01001840.1_pt1 | contig 15858 bp, 16 predicted proteins | sample 1606061 | NCBI WGS metagenome assembly OKSF01 (sample SAMEA3541567, study PRJEB24748) | human gut metagenome | biome: human gut; feature: human-associated habitat; material: faeces | place: China | collected 2012 | reverse complement strand
CACCAACATGGTCCACGCCGTGGCGAACCTTGAGCTGGTTCTGAAGGAGAAGCTGAGGCACTCCCGATTTTTCTCAACAGCCTTTTTTATTCCGTCTTCCCAAAATTCTGCAGCAGCAGATCCAGGAACCCCTGGACGGCCGGGGTGAACAGCTGGCCCCGTTTCCAGATCAGGCTCATGGTATCCAGAAGGGGAGGGCTGCAGGGCCGGAAGCAAAGGGGACTGCCGCTGGTGTTGATGAGCCCGTCCAGCCCCATGGCCAGCCCCAGCCCCCCGGCCACCATTTTGGCCCCGTTGGTCAAGAGGGTGTAGGTGCCTGCAATATGCAGATGGCCCAGGTCCCGGCCCAGCCATTCCTGGGGGATCCCGGTAAGCATGGCCTGCCGGGACAGGATCAGAGGCTGGTCATGGACCTGTTCCGGGGTCAGTTCCGGGTACAGGGCCAGGGGATGGGTACGGGGCAGAAGGAATCCCCAACGGTCCACTGGGGTCAGGGGAATCACCTTGTATTTTCCCGGATCCGAAGGCCCGTAGACCAGACCAAAATCCACCAGGCCCTTTTCCAGCATTTCCCGTACTGCTTCTCCGTCTCCGCTGCGGATATGGAACCGGAGCTGGGGATGGAGCTGGGCAAACTGGCTGGCCACCTGGGATATCTGCCGGATTACGTCGGTTTCTCCGGCACCCATGTAAATGTCCCCGGCAATCTCAGAAGAGGTGTGGATCTCCGAACGGGTCTTCTGGAACAGCTCCAGGATCTCTTCCGCCCGTTTCCGGAACAGCTGGCCTTCCGGGGTCAGGCTCAGGTGCCGCTTTCCCCGGATCAGCAGGGGACGGCCTAGTTCCTGTTCCAGATTCTGCATCTGCCGGGACAGGGTAGGCTGGGTAATGTGGATGAACTGGGCAGCCCGGGTAATGTTCCCTTCCCGGGCCACCACTAAGAAGTTTTTCAGGGTTTCACTGTCCATCAGGATCCCTCCTTTGTATTTATTATATCATGCAAAAAGTGTATTATAAAGGATAAAAACTAACTATTTCACATGAATTCTATTTTCTGTTATACTCAGAACCATCAGAAACAAACCACATGATCTGGAAGAGAAAAGGAGAAAACCATGTTAGGAAATTTTACATACTGCAATCCCACCAAACTGTTCTTCGGCAAAGGGGCCCTGGAAAACATCCGGACGGAGCTGGACAAATACGGCAGCCGGGTGATGCTGGTATACGGCGGGGGTTCCATCAAACGGAACGGCATCTATGACCAGGTGGTCCGGGTGCTGGCGGAAACAGGCAAGCAGGTGGTGGAGATTTCCGGGGTCATGCCCAACCCGACGGTGGACAAGCTCCGGGAAGGCATCGCCCTGGCCCGGCAGCACAAGGCGGACTTCATCCTGGCCGTGGGAGGCGGTTCCTGCTGCGACTATGCCAAGGCTCTGGCCGTATCCATCCATTGTGAGGAAGATCCCTGGGAAAAATACTTTGTGAAGTTCGAAGAACCTTCCTGCCCCATTGTTCCCGTGGGCTGCGTGCTCACCATGGTGGGGACCGGATCCGAAATGAATGCCGGGTCTGTGATCACCAACCCGGAACAGAAACTGAAGATCGGCCATGTGTTTGCCAGTGAAGAAGTGATGCCCCGGTTCTCCGTGCTGGATCCCACCTACACTCTGACCCTGCCCCGGTACCAGATGGTGGCCGGTATCTACGACATTTTCAACCACATCTGCGAACAGTATTTTTCCGGGAACGATGACAATACCAGTGATTACTTGGCGGAAGGCCTGATGCGTTCGGTAATCCATGCCAGCCGGATCGCCAGCCAGGATCCTCAGAACTATGAAGCCCGGAGCAACCTGATGTGGGATGCCACCTGGGCATTGAACACCCTGATCGCCAAAGGCAAGACCACCGACTGGATGGTCCATATGCTGGGCCAGTCCGTAGGAGCTCTGACCAATGCCACCCATGGCATGACCCTGGCTGCCGTATCCCTGCCTTATTATCGGTACATCCTGCCCTATGGGCTGTGCAAATTCAAACGGTTTGCGGTCAATGTGTGGAATGTGGACCCTCAAGGCAAAACGGACCGGGAAGTGGCGGAAGCTGGACTCCAGGCCATGGAAGACTGGATGCACGGCCTGGGTCTTGTGATGAAGACTTCCCAGCTGGGGGCCACCGAAGCCATGATCCCGGATCTGGTCCGGAGCACCCTGATCCTGGAAGGGGGCTACAAAGTCCTGGACCAGGAAGAAATTGCCGCCATCTTCCGGGAAAGCCTGTAAAAACCAAAATGGAGAAATCCCCTGACGATAAAGGAGAAATTGTATGAAACAAGATCTTGGAAAAATCCTGGCGCTGTATCCCACGCCTGCGGTACTGGTTGGTTCCCTGACAGAAGGCCGGGCGGACTGGACCATGGTGGCCCATGTGGGAATCATTGCCCATGACCGGCTGCTGGTGAGTATGATGAAGGAACATTATGGAGCCCAATGCATTGAAAAAAACGGTATTTTTACCATTTCGTCCGTAACGGCAGATTTCCTGGAAAAAGCAGATTATGCCGGGCTCCATTCCGGCAATGACACAGATAAATCTCGGCTGATGGCCTGGCATCCGGGGGTAACCGGAGCACCGGTGCCGGAAGAGGCCAAGCTGGTCATTGAATGCAGGGTGGTGGACAATTACCCTCATCCGGTCTTCGACAATTTTATTGTGACCATTGAAAAAGTCTGGGCGGAAGACAGCATCCTGGATGCCAAAGGAAAAATCGATTACAGGGTGTTCAAACCTGTACTGTTCGAATTCCCCACCTACCAGTATCTGGAAACTGGGAAAATCCTGGGACACTGCCGGCAGTTGGGCAAGAACCTGGGAAAGGAAGGGGAAAAAGCATGAAAACGATAAATCCTAAAAAGATCAGTACCCTGGCCAGTGCCCTGCTGCTGGGACTGACTCTTTTCGGAAGCACCGTGGCAGGAGCTTCTGAACGGGTGGCGGATCAGTCCAAAGATCCCTGGTTCGCTCCTCTGCCCAAAGTAATGCCGGCTCCCCGGTATGCGGACCACGGGGCGGACAATTTCTACAAGAGCAGCAAGGTGACCATGAAGCCGGTGACCTTCAAGAACCAGTTCAACATGAAGGTGGCCGGGAACCTGTACATCCCCAAGACTTACCAGAAGGGCCAGAAACTGCCGGCGGTGATCGTGGGCCATCCCATGGGGGCCGTGAAGGAACAGAGCGGTACTCTCTATGCCCAGAAAATTGCGGACCAGGGCTTCGTAACCCTGGCGGTGGATACGCCTTACTGGGGATCCAGTGAAGGGACGCCCCGGAACAGTGTGCTGCCGGACATTTATTCCGAAGCCTACATGGCCGCCGTGGATTATCTGGGGACCCGGGATTTCGTGGACCGGGACAACATCGGGGCTTTGGGGGTATGCGGCAGCGGCAGTTTCATCATCAGCGCCGCCAAGATCGATCCCCGGATCAAGGCCATCGCCACCGTTTCCATGTACAACATGGGGGCGGCCAACCGGGACGGACTCCATCATTCCCAGACCCTGGAACAGCGGGAAGCCTATATTGCCGATGCGGCCCGGCAGCGGTATGCGGAATTTGAAGGGGAACCCCGGAAGCTGCTGGGGGGAACCACCCATACCCTGAATGAGCAAACCGATCCCATCCAGCAGGAATTCTACGATTTCTACCGGACCACCCGGGGGGCGGCAGCAGGCAAAGGGCAGGATATGAACACCACCACCCATCCCACCTACACCAGCAATGTGAAGTTCATGAACTTCTATCCTTTCCAGGATATCGAGACCATTTCTCCCCGTCCCCTGCTGTTCATCACCGGTGATCAGGCCCACTCCAGAGAATTCAGCGAAGACGCCTACCGCCGGGCCAAGGGACCCAAGGAACTGTATTATGTGAAAGGGGCCGGCCATGTGGATCTGTACGATAAAACCGAACTGATCCCCTTTGACAAGATCACCTCTTTCTTCAGCCGGTATCTCCATTTAAAAAAATAAATAAAGGAGCTGTGAAAAAATGAGAAATCATTTTTTCACAGCTCCTTTTCCTTTTTCTCCTTCCCCACTCCAGGCACCGTATCCACATTGGGTCCGTGGACCGTGTGGCAGGTGCCTGCGGGGGTGTGGGGAACCCCCGCAGACACCGGTGCGGGATGGGGACCGTGGTAGGACAGGTTGTTTTCCAAGATCCCATCCGGATTGGTGGCCACATGGGGATGGACATAGGTGGTACCCCCGTCGGAGGAGGATCGGAAATAGCCGTTCACAGGATGGACCGGGACCGGGTGGCCGTCTGCCGGGACATAGCCCTCTCCCGTGCCGTGGAATCCCTCCCCGCCCATGTGTCCAGTGTGGCCGGTGTTGGAGAAGGCGGCTCCGTCGAAGGCTCCCAAAATCTTCAGGAACGGCAGCAGGAAGGAAATCACCACCAGGGGCAGGCCAAACAGCACCGTAAGAGCGGTGCGGCTTTCATACCCTTTCCGGTAGGCCATCCAGAGAAACAGATGGACCAGGAGCACCGGCAGCCCGGCGGCCAGGAGCAGGGTGGGATAGACCAGCAGCTGCCGGAGGGGCCAGGGGGGACGATGAGATGGCCCAGGGTCAGCAGTCTGTAGCAGACTTCCACCAGTTTCCCGCCCAGCCGCATGTGATCGGCGAAGAGATAATAGTATACCAGGTACACCAGGAAGCCGCTGGCCAGCAGCTGGGCGTTCTGGATCACGTAGCGGATCCGGAGGATGAAGAACACGATGCCGATGATGATAAAGATAATGGCCGCCGGTGGAAAGATCCGGGACAGGAACAGCATGGCTCCCGCAAAGGCCAGCATGGTCCACAGCATGGGGGCGGTTTCCACCAAAAGGAACAGACCCCAGCCTGCCATGGCGGCGGTCATATGCCCCCGGCCTGCCCAGCCCAACGTGTAATATCCCAGTCCCCACAATGCCAGCATACTCCCCCAGTGCCAGGGGCTCCGTATCTGGCTCCGTACCCATTCCGCCCGCGTCATCCCAAACCAGCTCCCTTCGAAAAAGTCCGTCCCCATGGTAGCACGGGGAGGAGGGGAAGACAAGATGAAATTGACAACGGGGAGGGGGTATGTTAAAATTTTTACGATTTGAAGATTCGGTCACGGGTTTTCAGATCCATCACAGGACCACTGGACAGGAGTCCTGCCCTTTAGGGGCAGCTGTCCGGTCAAGGCCATACGGACAGCCGGGTCCACTGCCGAACTGGCGGCAACTGGTTTGCAGCCTTATTGATTGAACCTGCAGGTTCAACTTTTATAAGTTGGTTACTTCATAACCGCAATGCGTCTGTGCGCAGACTTGTGAAACGGTCAATAAGAGTCGTTCGTAACGGGGATTCCCAGAAAGAAGCAAACCGAAATACCGGGTGAGACCTTATAACGCAAGCTGCAAGGGGGCAGCTTGCGTTTTTTTGTACAGGAGTAAAAAATACTGGGGAGGGAAAGAGCTTGGAAAAGCAATATCGGTTGAAACAGGAGCGGGCACCCATCTATGAAGCCCTGGAACGGTTCCGGAAGATGCGGGTGGTGCCCTTTGATGTGCCCGGCCACAAACGGGGCCGGGGCAATCCAGAACTGACGGAGTTCCTGGGAGAAAAATGTGTGGGAGTGGATGTGAACAGCATGAAGCCCCTGGACAACCTGTGCCATCCGGTTTCGGTGATCCGGGAGGCGGAACAGCTGGCCGCCGATGCCTTCGGCGCCAGCCGGGCTTTTCTGATGGTGGGGGGGACCACCAGCGCCGTCCAATCCATGATTTTGTCTTCCTGCAAACGGGGGGATAAGATCATCCTGCCTCGGAACGTCCATAAAAGCGTCATCAACGCCCTGGTGCTCTGCGGGGCCATCCCGGTCTATGTGAATCCGGATGTGGACAAACGGCTGGGAATCAGCCTGGGGATGAAACGGGATCAAGTGGCCAGGGCCATCCGGGAAAATCCTGATGCGGTAGCCGTCATGGTGAACAATCCCACCTATTATGGAGTGTGCAGCGACCTCCGGGCCATTGTGAAGATGGCCCACGATGCAGGGATGCTGTGCCTGGCCGACGAAGCCCATGGCACCCATTTCTACTTCGGCAGCGGACTGCCTGTTTCCGCCATGGCTGCGGGGGCTGATATGGCTTCTATTTCCATGCACAAGAGCGGGGGCAGCCTGACCCAGTCCAGTTTCCTGCTCACCGGGCCCAAGGTCCATGCAGGCTATGTACGCCAGATTATCAACCTGACCCAGACTACTTCCGGCAGTTATCTATTGATGTCCAGCCTGGACATCAGCCGTCGGCGGCTGGCTCTCCACGGACGGGAAATCTTCCACAAAGTGGTGGACATGGCAGAATATGCCCGGCAGGAAATCAACAACATTGGAGGCTATTACGCCTTTGGCCGGGAACTGATGAACGGAGATTCCGTGTTCGATTTCGACAACACCAAACTGAGCATCCATACCTTGGACATCGGCCTGGCAGGCATCGAAGTGTATGATATCCTCCGGGACGACTACGACATCCAGATCGAATTCGGGGATATTGGAAATATCCTGGCTTACCTGTCCATGGGGGACCGGATCCAGGATCTGGAACGGCTGGTCAGCGCCTTGGCAGAAATCCGCCGCCGGTACCAGAAGGATCCCACTGGTATGCTCACCCAGGAATACGTGGAACCGGTGGTTGTCACCAGTCCCCAGGAAGCCTTCTATGCGGAGAAGGTGAGCCTGCCTCTGGAACAGTGCGAAGGCCGGGTGTGCAGTGAATTCGTCATGTGTTATCCCCCGGGGATCCCGCTCTTGGCTCCCGGGGAAAAAATCACCAAAACCGTGCTGGAACATATCCAGTACGCCAAAGAAAAGGGCTGCAGCATGACCGGTTCGGAGGATCCGGAACTGAAGCACCTGAATGTATTAGCATAAGAGGGGGATATAACCAATGGAAATGTGGTTCAGTGAATTTCATACCCCGGATGTGAAGCACAGCCTCCGGGTGGACCGTCATCTGTTTTCCAAGCAGAGCGACTTCCAGCGGATCGATATTTTCGAAACGCCGGAATTCGGGCGGGTCCTGACCCTGGACGGGAACGTGATGCTGACAGAACGGGATGAGTTCATCTACGACGAAATGATGACCCATGTACCTATGGCCGTCCACAAGGGCATCAAGGACATCCTGGTGATTGGCGCCGGGGACGGCGGCGTGGTCCGGGAACTGACCCGGTACGACCGGGTGGAAAAGATCGACCTGGTGGAAATGGACCCTATGGTGGTGGAAGCCTGCCGGAACTATCTGCCTGGGAATGCCTGCCGGATGGATGACCGGCGGGTGCATATCTATTTCGAAAACGCTCTGAAATTCATCCGCCACCGGGAAAATTCCTACGATCTGATCATTGTGGATTCTGTGGATCCCTTCGGTCCTTCGGAAGGGTTCTTCACCCGGGAATTCTACGGCAGCTGCTACAACGCCCTCCGGGAAGACGGAATCATGGTGAACCAGCAGGGGAGTCCTTTCTACAAGGAAGATGCCATTGCCATGCAGCGGAGCCACCAGCGGATCGTCAGCACTTTCCCCATCAGCAAGGTGTACCAGGCCCACATCCCTACGTATGCAGCCGGGTACTGGACCTTCGGCTTTGCCAGCAAGAAGTACCATCCCATCAACGACCTGGACGCTCCTGCTTGGGAAGCCTTGAACATGCATACCCGGTACTACACCACCCGGCTCCATGTGGGCGCTTTCTGGCTACCGGCCTTCCTGGAGGAAATGCTGAAGGAAGTGGAAACGGAAGAAGGAGTCAAGGATGCTGAAAAATAATGTGGAGACGTTCCTGGCCTGCGACGCTCCCTATGAAGAGGCCAAGATTGTCCTGTTCGGGGCGCCCTTTGATTCTACCACCAGCTTCCGGCCCGGCACCCGGTTCGGATCTTCCGCCATCCGCCACGAAAGCTTCGGACTGGAGACCTACAGTCCCTACCAGGACAAGGACCTGACCGATTGCGCCGTATTCGACAGCGGGGATCTGGAACTGTGTTTCGGCAGTTCGGAAATGGCCCTGAAAGACATCGAAGACCGGACCGCTGCCATCCTCCAGGATGGGAAAATGCCCTTTATGATCGGGGGCGAACACCTGGTGACCTTAGGAGCGTTCCGGGCGGTGCTGAAAAAGTACCCGGATCTCCAGATCGTCCACTTCGATGCCCATACGGACCTGCGGGACGACTACCTGGGGGCGAAACTGAGCCACGCCTGTGTGATCCGCCGCTGCCACGATTTGATCGGGGACGGGAAGATCCACCAGTTCTGCATCCGCAGCGGGGAACGGGAAGAATGGCAGTTCGCCCGGCAGCATACGGACCTGCACCCCTTCAGCTTCGGGGGATTGGAACAGCTGGTCCGGGACCTGGAAAAGAGCCAGGCTCCGGTGTATTTCACCATCGACCTGGACTGCCTGGATCCATCTGTGTTCCCAGGCACTGGCACTCCGGAAGCCGGGGGCATCACCTTCATGCAGCTTTTGAACGCCCTGCGGCTGGTGGCCAAAACCAATGTGGTGGCCGCTGATGTGAACGAACTGGCTCCCATGCTGGATGCCAGCGGCGCCTCCACGGCGGTAGCCTGTAAAGTGGTCCGGGAGCTGCTGCTGGCGCTGTTGTAAGATGGGGGCGCTGCACAAAGCAGCAGCCCCTGTCACTGGTCTTAGGTCACTGGTCACTGGCCTATGGAAGGAACCCGGGCTGCGGGTTCCTTGAGTCATGTAAAACCAGAACTGTACTGGATATAGGAATGATAATTCCATTCAGTAGAAAACCAGTTTTTACAGATTCAAAAATTTGCCTGCAAATTTTATCCTTCGACCAGTGACCAGTGACAAGTGACGGGCAGCTTTGCTGCCCTTAGACAATTTATTTTATCCAAGGAGGAAAATATCATGAGCAGAGTCCTTGTTATCGGCTGCGGCGGAGTTGCTTCCGTGGCCATCCAGAAATGCTGTCAGGTCAGTGATGTGTTTACCGAGCTGTGCATTGCCAGCCGGACCCAATCCAAATGCGACGCCCTGGCAGAAAAACTGAAGGGGAAGACCGCCACCAAAGTCACCACTGCCCAGGTGGATGCGGACCAGGTGGACCAGGTGATCGCCCTGATCAAAAGCTACAAACCGGATCTGGTGATGAACATCGCCCTGCCTTACCAGGATTTGACCATTATGGATGCCTGCCTGGCCTGCGGGGTGAACTACATGGATACCGCCAACTACGAACCGGAAGATACCGATGATCCCCAATGGCGGGCCATCTACGAAAAACGCTGCAAGGAAGAAGGGTTCTCCGCCTACTTCGACTACAGCTGGCAGTGGGCCTACAAAGAGAAATTCGAAAAGGCCGGCCTTACCGCTCTCCTGGGCTGCGGGTTCGACCCGGGGGTGACCCAGGCTTACTGCGCCTATGCCCAGAAACATGAATTCGACACCATCGACACCATCGACATCCTGGACTGCAACGGTGGGGACCACGGGTACGCCTTTGCCACCAACTTCAACCCGGAAGTGAACCTGCGGGAAGTGTCCGCCCCCGGCAGCTACTGGGAAAACGGCCACTGGGTGGAGATCCCGGCCATGAGCATCAAACGGGAATACAACTTCGACCAGGTGGGAGAAAAGGATATGTACCTGCTCCACCATGAAGAGATCGAAAGCCTGGCCAAGAACATCCCCGGGGTGAAACGGATCCGGTTCTTCATGACCTTCGGCCAGAGCTATCTGGACCATATGCGCTGCCTGGAAGATGTGGGTATGCTGTCCACCACTCCCATCAACTTTGAAGGCCACGAAATCGTTCCCATCAAATTCCTCAAGGCCCTGCTGCCGGATCCTGCCAGCCTGGGTCCTCGGACCAAGGGCAAGACCAACATCGGCTGTATCTTCACCGGGAAGAAAGACGGGAAGGAAAAGACCTACTACATCTACAATGTGTGCGACCATCAGGCCTGCTACCGGGAAGTGGGCAGCCAGGCCATTAGCTACACCACCGGTGTGCCGGCCATGTGCGGTGCCCTGATGCTGCTTACCGGGAAATGGACCACTCCTGGGGTCCACACGGTGGAAGAATTCGACCCGGATCCCTTCCTGGAGGCCCTGGACAAGCACGGCCTGCCCCGGAGCGAATCCCATGATCCGGTGCTGGTGAAATAATGGACTGGAACAAGGTGCGGGAAGAGCGGCCCGCCTTTGCAGGGCTCCGGGGGAAGACCCCGGAAGCCGCCTTCGGCCAATTGACCACCCCCTGCTACATCCTGGACAAGGCAGCCCTCCGCCGGAACGGGGAGATCCTCAAAGGGGTCCAAGACCGGACCGGCTGCCGGATCCTCCTGGCCCAGAAGGCCTTTTCCAACTACGACCTGTATCCGGTGCTGGAGCCTTATTTGGCAGGCACCGAAGCCAGCGGCCTCTATGAGGCCAAACTGGGCCGAGAAAAAATGCTTGGGAAGGAAGTCCACGTATTCTGCGGGGCTTATCGGGCAGATCAGATGGAAGAAGTGTGCCAGGTGGCGGACCACATCGTGTTCAATTCTCCCCGGCAGCTGAAGACCTACGGCCCCATGGCCAAACGAGCCGGGAAAAGCGTGGGGCTCCGGATCAACCCGGAATGTTCCACCCAGGAAGGCCATGCCATCTATGATCCCTGTGCTCCCGGCAGCCGGATGGGCACCACCCGGGCCCAGTGGGATGCCTGGATGACCCCGGATCTGGTGGAGCTTCTGGACGGGATCCACTTCCACACCCTGTGCGAACAGGATGCCCAAGATCTGGCAAAGACCCTGGACGCGGTAGAAGCAAAATTCGGAGATATACTGCCCCGGATGAAGTGGGTGAACATGGGGGGCGGCCATCACATCACCCGGCCGGGCTACCACATCCCCCTGTTGGAAGAATGCATCCGCCGGGCCCAGAAGGCCTGGGATGTCACCGTGTATCTGGAACCGGGAGAAGCCTGTGCCCTGAACGCCGGGTATCTGGCCACCCGGGTGCTGGATATCGTGGAAAACGGGGATGTGAAGATCGCTATCCTGGATACCAGCGCTGCCTGCCACATGCCGGACGTGCTGGAAATGCCCTACCGGCCCCCTCTCTACGGTGCTGGGGAACCGGGAGAGCGGGCGATGACCTGGCGGCTGGGCAGTGGCACCTGTCTGGCCGGAGATGTAGCTGGAGACTACAGCTTCGATGGGGACCTGGAAATCGGGGACCTGCTGCTCTTCGGAGATATGGCTATCTACACCACCTGCAAGAACAACACCTTCAACGGTATGCCCCTCCCGGACATCGACCTGCTGGAAGAGGATGGGACGGTGAAGGTGCTGAAACGGTTCGGGTATGAAGATTTCAAGATGAGGTTGGGAAGGTAAAGGGGCTGTTGCATGAGCAACAGCCCGGTAGCGACCCCCAAAAAGACTGTTGCATTTGCAACGGTCTTTTTTTTACAATTCTTTACAAAACTCTGCTCTTACTTTTTACATGGCTCTGGTATCTTATAGCCATAGCCAAAAGCAATACAATCATCAAGGATTCTATGTAAGGGAGCGATGAGGATGATGTTGAAAAACAAATGGAAAAAATTAGCCGTGACGGTCCTGGCAGGGATGATGGTCATGGGTGCTCTGGGCTGCGGCGGCGGCCAGAAGCCAGCCGATACCAAGAAACCGGCTGCTGTCAGCGGGAATATCACTGGGTCTGGTTCTTCCGCTCTGCTGCCTCTGGTGAAGGATGCGGCAGAAAGCTTCAAGAAGCAGCATAAGGAAGTGAGCATCAGCCTGAACGCCGGCGGTTCCGGCATGGGCCTGAAGCAGGTTTCCGACGGTTCCGTGGACATGGGGAACTCCGACGTGCCGGCGGCTTCCAAACTGCCCAAAGATAAGGCTGACAAACTGGAAGACCATAAGATCTGCGTGATGACCGTAGCTACCATCGTCAACAAGGACGTGGCGGAAAAAGTCAAGAGCCTGACCAAACAGCAGCTCACTGATATCTTCACCGCCAAGGTTACCAACTGGAAAGAAGTAGGCGGTCCGGATGAACCCATCACCCTGGTGACTCGGCCTAAGACCTCCGGTACCCGTGCTCTGTTCGCCAAATACGCCATCGGCGGTGCGGAAGAAGCTTCCAATAAATCTCTGGAAACCGATAACTCCGGCCTCTTGGTCCAGAGCGTAGCCCAGAACAAAGGCGCCATCGGTTATGTGGCTCTGCCTTACCTGACCAAGAATGACACGGTAGCCACTGTTTCCATCGATGGTGTGGCCCCGACTCTGGAAAATACCTATTCCGGCAAGTACAATGTTTGGGGTTATGAACACATCTACACCAACAAAAATCCGAAAGCTGCTGTAAAGGCCTTCCTGGATTACATCCTGTCCGCCGATTACGGCAAACGGATCGAAGAACTGGGCTATGGTGTCAGCAGCAAGATGCAGGTTAAAGATACCGCTCATGATTAATGAAAAGGTAACACAAAAACTGGTGCAGGTACACCGCAAAGAGACCTTGTCACAGTCTGTCATCACAGCCTGCGGCATTGCAGCGGCCCTGCTGCCGTTCCTGATGGCCGCTTTCCTTCTCGTGAAGGGAAGCGGCACCTTTTGGGATTTTGGGCACAGCATTACGGAATTCCTGTTTTCTGCCCAGTGGAAACCCAGTGACACCATGGAAGGCGGCGGCCAGGTAGGAGCGGCCATGTTCATCAGCGGCTCCCTGGTCACCTGCTTCCTGTCCCTGGTATTTGCCCTGCCAGTGAGTCTGGCGGCGGCCATCTACATGTCGGAAATGGCTTCTCCCGCCGTGCAGCGGCTGATCCGCCCGGTGGTGGAAATGTTCACCGGGATCCCTTCCGTCATTTACGGCTGGGTAGGGCTCACCGTATTGGTGCCTTTCCTGCGGAAGATCTTCCCTATGCCCTTTGGCTTCTCGGTACTGGCGGCATCCCTGGTGCTGGCTGTGATGATCTTCCCGGTAATCACTACCATGGCGGCTGATGCCATGCTGGCCGTGCCCAAAAGCTGGCGGGATGCTTCCTATGGTTTGGGAGCTACCCGTTGGGAAACCATCCGCAACGTGATCCTGCCGGCGGCCCAGAGGGGCATCTTCACCGGCGTGGTGCTGGGCTTGGCCCGTGCCCTGGGGGAAGCCCTGGCAGTGGCCATGGTCATCGGCCAGATGAAACGGTTCCCCACTTCTCTCTTCATGCCGGCTTCCACCATGACCACGGTGATCGCCAACGACATGGGGGGCGCCATGGAAGGCGGGGAATACAGCGCAGCCCTGTGGACCTTGGGCCTGCTGCTGTTTGTGATTTCGTTCATCCTGATCTTTATCATCCATACTTTTGGTAAAGATCCCCTGAAACTGAAAGAGGAGGACTGACCATGGGAGATATTGCCAAGAAAAAAACCATGGACCGGTTCATGAGCCTGCTCTTTACGGCCGGAGCAGCCGGGTCTGCAGTCCTGCTCTTTGCCTTCATCCTGGATGTGGTAGGACTGGGGCTGGGGGCTGTGACCGGGGACATCCTGATGAGTCTCCGGGATATGTTCTTCAACACCCTGTACCTGGTGTTCCTGGCCCTGGTGATCAGTGCCCTGTGGGGCATCCCCGCCGGGATCTATCTGGCAGAATACGCCCAGGACGGGAAAATGACCAACTGGGTGCGGATGGCAGTAGAGACCTTGTCTTCCCTGCCTTCCATCGTAGTCGGCTTGTTCGGCTATCTGGTGTTCATCGTCATGACCGGTTCCCAGTGGAACCTGATGGCCGGTGCCCTGTCTGTTTCCATCCTGACCCTGCCTCTGATGGTGTCCGTGACGGAAAATGCCCTGAAGGACCTGCCACCTGAATATACTCTGGGCAGCTTGGGACTGGGGGCTTCCAAATGGCAGACCATCTGGAACGTCCTGCTGCCGGCCTGTCTGCCCCGGATCATGACCGGTTTGATTTTGGCAGCAGGCCGTGGTTTCGGGGAAGCCGCCGCCTTGATGTTCACTGCCGGGATGTCTACGGACATCGACTGGGGCAACTGGGACTTCAGCTCCACCACCTGTCCCCTGAACCCCTTCCGCCCTGGGGAAACCCTGGCCCTCCATGTGTGGGTCATGCGGACGGAAGCTCTGAGCCCGGATGCGGCCAAAATCGCCGGGGTCACTTCCGCCATCCTGATGCTGGTGGTGGTCCTGTTCAACGTCCTAGCCCGGTATATCAGCTGGAGACTGGAAAAGAAGATGGAGGGAACTGCAGATGAGTGAGCAAGGAAACGGACCCGTTTCTCCGGAAACGCTGGTCTTCGATGTCCAGCACTTGGACCTGTACTATGGGAAACACCAGGCCCTGAAGGACATCAATATGCAAGTGAAACGCAATGAGATCACCGCCCTGATCGGGCCTTCCGGATGCGGCAAGAGCACCCTGCTGAAGACCCTGAACCGGATGAACGACTGGGTGTCCGGCTGCCGGGTGGAAGGGAAGATCCTGTTCGAAGGAAAGGATATCTTCAAGGAAGTGGACCCTTTGGCCCTCCGGTATCGGGTGGGCATGGTGTTCCAGCAGCCTTCTCCTTTCCCCAAGAGCATTTTTGACAACGTGGCCTACGGTCCCCGGGTACAGGGCATCACCAACAAGGCCCAACTGGCAGAGATCGTGGAAAAGAGCCTGCGCCAGGCGGCCATTTGGGATGAACTGAAGGACCGTTTGGACAAGAGTGCCCTGGGCCTTTCCGGCGGGCAGCAGCAGCGGCTGTGCATCGCCCGGACCCTGGCTGCCCAGCCTTCGGTGATCCTCATGGACGAACCCACTTCCGCCCTGGACCCCATTTCCACCCAGAAAATCGAAGACCTGGCCTTGGAACTGAAAAAGGACTACACCATCGTCATCGTCACCCACAACATGCAGCAGGCCAGCCGTATTTCCGACAAGACCGCTTTCTTCTATCTGGGAGAACTGGTGGAAATGAACGATACAGAAACCCTGTTCACCAATCCTTCCGAACCTCGGACGGAATCTTACATCACCGGCCGGTTCGGCTGAGAGAGGAGCCATTATGAGAGATGCCTATGTAAAGACCCTGGTGGAGATCCAGGACGATGTGCGGGTGCTCATCGGCAACCTGGAAAAGACCCTGGAAGAGACCAAGACGGCCCTGTTCACCCAAAATCTGGACAAAGCCCGGATGGTCCGGGATGGGGACGACAAATTCGACGAAGAGATCCGGTCCATCATGCGGAAGGATTTGACGGTACAGGTACTCCAGTCTCCGGTGGCTTCCGACTGGCGGAGCCTGATGGGGACCTTCCGGGTGCTCAGCGAACTGGAGCGGATCGCGGACCATTGTTCCGACATGGCTCTGTACATTGCCCGGATCCTGGAACGGAACCCGGTGGTGAAGCCGCCTGAAGGCTTCAAGGAAATGTACGAAGACATGCAGGCCCTTTTGGAAGAAAGCTTCCGGTGTTATCTGGAAGGGGACGACGAAAAGGCCCGGTACATCGGGGACAAGGACGATATCGTGGACGCGGATTTCGAACGGCTGCTGCCCAGACTCACCGACGAAATCAAGAAAGATCCGGACGACGTGGCCTCTTACGTGGACTATGTGCTGCTCCTGAAATATATGGAGCGGACCGCCGACCACGGCACCAACATCGGCAACTGGGTGCTGTATATGAAGAAGAACCTCCTGAAGGGGGACAATGGATTTACCATGGACTGATACTTGTAGCTCCAGGTGCCGCCATTGGCAGTTGTCATAGAGATCATCTGCCCG
>OKSF01001813.1_pt1 | contig 16035 bp, 10 predicted proteins | sample 1606061 | NCBI WGS metagenome assembly OKSF01 (sample SAMEA3541567, study PRJEB24748) | human gut metagenome | biome: human gut; feature: human-associated habitat; material: faeces | place: China | collected 2012 | reverse complement strand
GTCTTTGTTCATAAAATACAATACCTCCAATGTTTTGATGGTATTGTACCAAAGGAAATCGGGGAATAACAGATACGGATGATTACCTACTTACGTCGTAACGCGCCGTCCATGACGCGATTCTCCTTGAGCTCCCATCCGTGGCAAGGAGAAACCGCGCCATGGACGGCGCGGTTCGACGGTTTCGTCAAGCATAGAAACCCTAAAAAGCATAATTTGTACAGTATCTTAGCTGCGTAGCGTTAGCTCGTCGGGAGCACCTCTGCCGGGCGGGCAAATTCCCCGTGCGCCGGTCGTCTTCACGTATTATGAAATATGAAGAAATCCACATTTACTGCGCAGCATCAGGAGCTACATACGAGTATGCATTGGACATCTTTGCAGCATTGTTTGTCAGAGTGACAGCCTCTCTGTAGTAGGCAACAACAGGAGTGCCCTTATCCACAGCGTTGAACAGCTGCTCTGCAAAAGCAGGCGGCACATTGATACATCCGTGTGAGCCGGAGGTTTTGTAAATTGTTCCTCCGAAGGTATCACGCCAGCTGGCATCATGGATACCTATATTGTAGGCAAACGGCATGAAATAGCTGACAGGAGAAGAGTATCCCTCGCCGACAAGAGTAGCATTTCTCTGTTTGTAAACAATCTTGTATACACCGTCTACAGAGCCATTCTGACGGGCGAGATTACCTGACACGAAATCAGACTCCATCTGGAGAGCACCATCCTTGTAATACCACATGTGCTGCTTTGTGTAGTCAATCTCTATGTATGTATTACCTATGTCGTCAGCACCGCGGTGAAGAGCAGTCTGCTCGTAAACAGGCTCTCTTTCTACAGGCTTGCCTCCCTCTAAATCTGAAAGGAGCTGGGCTTTCTCATTTTTCTTGCTGACCACCCATCCGTAGTCTCCACCACCTATTTCAATAGTGTCACCGGACGATGTCTTGAATGAGCGTTTGCGTCCGAAGGTATTGTACTTGGAAGCAAGCTGCTGGACATATTTAGTGACCTTGGCATCATCTATGCTCACGCTGCCGTCATCTGAGATGCTTAGCATATCAAGGATTTTGGCTGAGTCAAGCTTCTCGTTTGCACCTTCAATTTTGTAAGTGACGGTTGAAGCAGTGTATTTGTCGAGGGCTTCTTTTTCATTTTTGATTGTATCACTGTTTTTTGTGATTTTTGGAGCTTCATAACAGTCATCACTTAAGGCAAGCTTTGGAAGCTCGTTGTCCAGGGCGTCCTTTACCTCGGCAAGGATGCTGTCATATATCGGCTTGCAGCCTTTTTTCTCTTCAATCACATCGTATTCGCCGTCTTTTATCTCGATATGGGCATTCTCCGGATTTTCAATGTAGTCATCACTGAAAATATCAAGAGCCTTGAGCTTTTCCGCCAAAGCGGCATCGTCATATTTGGACGAACCCTTTAGAGTATAGTTTTGAGCTTTGAAGAGACTGACAGGCCATGTAAAAGCATTCTGGCTTTTTAGGATTTGCTCCTCGTCACCGTTTGAGACATATTCATAGGAAAAATCAGGTCCCTTAAGTGAAAAGCTGTTGCCTTTTCTGTCAGTGATTGTGAGCAGATAGTCGCGGCTTAGGGCTGTATTTTTTTCTAATGCCTCTTTTGCAGTTTTCCCTGCGTATTTTACAGAGTTAATTTTTGTGTTGAACAGATAGTGGCTGCTAAAATAAAAGGCAAAGCCAAGATAAACAGCCAAAAGCACACCAAGCACAACGGCGCAGGTTATAAGCACTTTTTTCTTCATGTAAATCGACCTCCTTGGAGATATGCTGTTGCTGCCCACACCGGGGGGAGACAGCAGCTAAAATCAGTTACATTTGTGAAGATGTGACACATCCATATAGTCAGGCAGACCATTCTTGTAGACTACAGCGGTTTCTCCCTGAATAAGTGGCTTTAAGTATTCGATAAGCTCAGGCTTCACATCATTGCCAGCATCATTGATCCACTCTCTTGGCACAGACTTGGCCTCGTTTGCGATATCCTTGATAGCCGAATATGTGTATTCCACCTGATAAGGATTATTTGAGATGCGCTTCAAGCATACCATTGATGCGGTCACACCCTCCGCTGCAATCATGACACCCTTTTTACCCTGAGCAAAAGATTCCTCGATATCGGTTAATGATGCAAGATGTGAGGCACAGCGCTGGAGCACATTTACCTCTACAGAGCGCACCTTGACACCGATGTTTTCCTTTACGATGAACTCAAGAGCTTTTCCGGCACCGCTTAGCTGCTGGTGTCCGAACTGGTCACATGCGGCATTTGATGATGTAATGTATGAGCCGTCTGCGTCATGTATTCCTTCAGATACGGCAACTATTACATTGTTAGTGTGCTCGAGGGCTTCTTTTATATCGGCAACAAATTTGTCCTTGTCGAAATCCACCTCAGGCAGATATATGAACTGAGGCGCTGTATTGTACTCATTACGTGCGAGAGCGGAAGCGGCAGTGAGCCATCCTGCGTCACGTCCCATGATTTCAACGATTGTCACACTCTTAACAGCATAGATAAAGGTATCATGGGCTATCTCGAGCATGCTTGATGCGATATATTTGGCGGCAGAGCCAAAGCCCGGAGTGTGGTCTGTCATGCACAAATCATTGTCGATGGTTTTTGGAATCCCTATAATTTTCACATCACTGTTGATTTTTTTTGCATAATCGGATAACTTTAATACGGTATCCATCGAATCATTTCCGCCGATGTAAAAGAAAGCTTTTATAGAAAGCTTATCGAACTGGTGGAAGATGTATACATATGGTGAATCATCATCCTTGTAATCAGGGAGCTTGTGACGGCATGAGCCAAGATACATGGCAGGTGTGGTCTTAAGCTTTTCAAGATTAGCATCATCTGCAAAAATATCTGACAGATTGAGATAATTCTCATTTAATATGCCGAGTATTCCGTTTACGGCGCCATAGCAGATATCGTATTTCTCAGAGCTTTTTACTCCTGCGATGACTCCTGCAAGGCTTGCGTTGATTGCAACAGTTGGGCCGCCTGACTGGGCGACGATACAGTTTGACTGATTCATTGTAATCTCCTTATTGTGTATTTTAACTATTCTCTTCTGTAAGAATAGTTATGATATAATTTTAAAATGACTACTGAAGGCGCATGGCATATGCACCGCATAATCATATAGATTGTAGTATCAAACATTATTTTTAGCAAGGGTTAAAATGAAAAATATGAATAAATACGAAGATTGTTTATTGTGTCCCAGAAAATGTGGCATAAACAGAAGCACCGGACAAACAGGTGTATGTGGCGTTTCATCTGAAATAAAGGTGGCGCGAGCAGCGCTTCATTACTGGGAGGAGCCGTGCATATCAGGAAAAAGAGGAAGTGGGGCAGTTTTTTTCTCAGGCTGCAGCCTGCACTGCGTGTTCTGCCAGAACAGGGAGATTTCTGACGGAAAAGCGGGAAAGGTGATCAGTAAAGAGCGGCTGAGTGATATCTTTATGGAACTGGCGGTCAAAGGCGCAAATAATATCAATCTGGTCACACCGGGGCAGTATATCCCTGATATAGTGTGGGCGGTAAACGATGCAAAAAGCCGCGGCATGAAGCTTCCTATTATATACAATACGAGCGGATATGAAAATGTGACAGAGCTAAAGCTGCTTGAGGGCATAGTGGATGTGTATCTTCCGGATTTTAAATATATGGACAGTACGCTTTCGGCAAGGTATTCAAGGGCAAAAGATTATCCGTCTGTCGCAAAGCAGGCGCTTTCAGAGATGGTCAGGCAGCAGCCGGATGTCGTGATTGACGATGCGACAGGACTCATACAAAAGGGAGTTATTGTGCGACAGCTTCTACTGCCGGGACATGTGAATGATGCAAAGGCTGTACTTAAGTACCTGTATGATACATATCATGATCACGTATATATAAGCATGATGAGCCAGTTTACGCCGATTGCACTAAAGGATTATCCTGAGATAAACCGCACAGTGACAAGGAGAGAGTATGAAAGGCTTGTTGACTATGCCCTTAAAATAGGAATCACGAATGCATTTATACAGGAGGGTGACGTGGCAAAGGACAGCTTCATTCCGGCATTTGACTGTGAGGGAGTATGATATTTACCGTTTTTCTTAATAAAATAGTAAGAATTGGCAGGCAAAAATGACTGGATTTTGTGACGCCGGTGTAGTACTATGGTTATGTGATATTTTTTAACTGTGAAGGCACTGAACAGTTACGATATTTTGTTATTACTCACATCCCGGTGTGACAGATGATAATGTTTTTAATCACACAGGATACATTATTCAATAGAGGATACAGTGATGAAAAATATAGAAGAACAGCAGATAATAATTGAATGTCCGAATACTATCTTTCATCTATACATTGACAGTGAGGATGAGCTTTCAAAGGTTAAGGTGTTTATGAACAATATGAAGCATGTTGATTCGATAAGTCTGCATGATATATACAACTGGTGTAACAGACAGCATGTGCAGTACACGACGACATTTAATTATGACAGTAAAATGACCTTGACAGAAATGATAAAATCCTACATATTTTACTTTAAACAGAAGCTTAGATATGTAAATAACAGTGATAGGATGATAGAAACATGAGATACCCTGAATTTCTAAAGGATAGAGGAACAATAGGCTTTGTGGCGCCTTCGATGGGCTGTACAACAGAGCCGTACAGGAGTGCCTTTGACAATGCCATTAAAAGGTTTCACAGCATGGGTTATAAGACGATAGAGGGACCTAACTGCAGGTGCGACAGTGGCATAGGTATCAGCAATACACCTAAGAAGTGCGCGGAAGAGCTGAACGAGAGCTATGCTTCTGCTGATAGTGATGTGCTTATATCCTGTGGTGGTGGCGAGCTGATGTGCGAGGTAGTGCCTTATATTGATTTTGAGCGCGTGAAGCAGTCAAAGCCGAAATGGTACATGGGCTATTCCGACAACACGAATTTCACATTTTTGGAGGCTACTATTGCAGATACAGCAGGTATTTACGGGCCGTGTGCGGGCAGCTTTGGCATGGAGGTGTGGCATGAGTCACTTACCGATGCATTTAATCTGCTTTGTGGCAGGAAGCTTTCATTTACCAATTACCCTATGTGGGAGAGGGAATCGATAAAGGATGAGAATGCTCCGTTTGTGGGCTACAACCTGACTGAAAAGTCGTGTATCAGCTCTATTCCTGCGGTGGCAAAGGAAAGCAGGCTTACCATGAGAGGCAGGCTGCTTGGTGGCTGCATGGATTGTCTTATCAATCTGCTTGGTACATCGTTTGACCATGTAAGGGAATTTAATGAGCGCTACAGTGATGATGGTATCATATGGTTCCTTGAGGCTTGTGACCTTAATGTGATGGGCATGAGAAGGGCTATGTGGCAGATGAAAAATGCAGGATGGTTTTCAAATGTAAAGGGCTTTCTTATCGGACGCCCGGCGCACTTCGGAGAGGAAATGTTTGGCATAGACCACAGACAGGCGCTTTCATCACTGCTTAGAGAGTTTAATGTGCCAATCATCATGGATCTGGATATAGGTCATATGTCACCGATGATGCCTGTGGTATGCGGAAGCATGGCAGATGTCAGCTTCGACGGAAGTAACTTTACAATTTCGTATGATATAGAGCAGTAGATTGGAGGAAAAATGATTAGATTAATAAAGAAAAAAGCAAAGAGTATTGTATGTAGCGTGCTTGCTGCGGTGACACTGTTTACGATGAATCCGGCTGTATTTGCAACAGAGACAGCTACGCAGACTGATACAGTTTCAAGCGTTGATGTATCAGGCAGTGACAGCAGTGACGCAGCTGATAAGAGTAACACAGACAGTACTGCAGACAGCACAACGACAGCTGGCAGTGAGGCAAACGACAAGGTGACCATCAGCAAAAATGATAAGCCATACTTAAGTCTTGGAGCAGACCTCACACCGGAGCAAAGAGCGACAGTGCTTGGATTTATGGGAATCGAGCTCACTGATCTGGACAAATACGATGTGGTCTATGTAAATAATGATGAGGAGCACAAGTACCTCGATTCATACATCAGCAAGAGCGAGATTGGCACAAGGTCACTTTCCTCAGTACTTATTACAGAGGATAAAAAGGGTGCGGGTCTTAGTGTTTCCACGCACAATATCAATTACTGTACGGTAGGAATGTACAAGAATGCGCTTGCCACAGCAGGCATAGCTGATGCTAAAATCATAGTCGCAGGACCTTTCCCTATTTCCGGAACGGCAGCACTTGTAGGCACACTAAAGGCATACGAGGAGATGACAGGCAAGAAGCTTGACGACAAGGTGACAGACGCAGCGATGGATGAGCTTGTCACAACAGGAGAGCTCAACAAGAGCATTGACGGCGATTCGCAGGATATCGAGGCAATGATTGCAGACCTAAAGAAGCAGCTTGCCGATGGAAGGCTCAAGGATGAGAGCCAGATAAAGGATGCGATAAAGGAGGCTGCAAAGGATTACGACCTGAAGCTTTCTGATGATGATATTGCAAAGCTGACATCGCTTCTTATGAAGCTAAAGGATGCCAATATCGACTGGGATTCAGTAATTAACCAGGCACAGGACTGGGCATCAAAGCTTGGCGATAAGATAAATGACCCGGGCTTCTGGGAAAAGATTGGTAACTTTTTCATGGATTTATGGGATAAGATAAAATCCCTGTTCAGCTAGAAAAGGCTACAGGAGACAGTAAGAATAAGCAGAATATGAATCAGACAACTCCCTGAAACGTAAGCATGAGCTGCACGTTGAAGGGAGTTTTTTATATTATTAATAAAAAAATAATAAATTTCTGCCGAATACATTGATACAAAGGCCATATTCTATTATAATTAAATGGATAATGGATTAATGTAAACAATGCACATAAGAAAGATGGGATTTGATGATAAAGATAAATAAATTTCTGGCAGTTTCTGTAGTTACATTGTCATTAGCCGCATGTGACCTGGCACCATACAGCAGCATAGCAGTCTATGCGGATCAGGCGGCTAAGGTTGTGTGTGATGAGAGATACTGGGTAGCGGCGAGAAGCGGACCGGGCACAGAGTATGAGCTGGAGCACAAGCTTTCAAACGGCAAGGATATTACTATTCTTGAGCAGACCACAGGTGCAGACGGCAAGGTGTGGTACAAGGCAAAGTACAATCTGGCAGCAAATAACGAGGAGTGTGTCAGCTATATCAGGTCTGATTTTGTATCAGCAGGTACCGGCACAGCTGCATCAGACAATGCGCAGACAGGGGATGCTTCGGCAGACACCGGCAATGCGGATGCCATACAGCAGAATAATGAGGAGCAGCTTGCCCTTGCAACCGCATCGGGAGCATATGCTACAGGTACGATTACAGGTGGCAATGTGTATGTCCGCAATGCAGCAGGCACATCCGGCACTACAAAGGTTGTCTCGCTCGACTGGAACCATCAGGTTGACATAATAGGAGAGACCAAGGTAAACGGTTGGGTATGGTACAATGTCAAGGGTACTTTAAACGGCAAGGCATTTACGGGCTGGACTATCAGCAAATACATAAAGGTGACATACAATAATAGCGGAGACAATACTGATTTTGTCACGGCTATGAAGAATGCAGGCTTTCCTGACAGCTATATTCCAAACCTTACAGCTCTTCACAATAAGTATCCAAGCTGGACATTTGAAGCTGTAAATACAGGTTTGAATTGGGATACGGTGATTGAAAATGAGAGTGTAAACGGACTTAATCTGGTATCCAAATCAGCAGACAATGCCAAGAAATCCACAGCTTCCGGAGCATATAACTGGTCAACAAATACGTGGGTTGAGTACGAACCGGGATGGGTGTCAGCAAGCAGTGCCTATATTGCTTATCTCATGGATCCAAGGAATTTTCTTGATGAGACCAATATTTTTCAGTTTCAGAGTCTGGCATACAGTCCGAATGAGGCACTTGAAGGTGTCAAGTCCATAGTAAAAGGCACATTTATGGAGGGAACAAAGACCTATTCCAACAATGGCGAGAAAATCAATTATGCAAGCACATTCATGGATGTGGCAAAGAGCAGTGGAGTAAGTGCATACCATATAGCATCGCGTATAAAGCAGGAGCAGGGACAAAAGGGAACGAGCCCTCTTATTTCGGGTACATATTCCGGATACGAAGGATATTATAATTATTTTAATTTTAGTGCAACCGGAAGCACGAAGGCTCAGATTTACAAAAATGGTCTGTCTTTTGCCAAGAAGCAGGGCTGGAATACAAGAGTAAAGTCCATAAGCGGCGGAGCTGTAAAGGTGGGCAGCAATTATATAAATAAGGGTCAAAATACACTGTATTTTGAGAAGTTTAATGTAGTAAATACAAGCTCGCTGTATTTCCATCAGTACATGGGCAATGCCACAGCGGCTCTTACTGAGGGACAGAGTCTGGCTAAAGGATATTCAGACAAGAATCAGGCTTTTGTATTTAAAATACCTGTATACAACAATATGCCATCGTCAGCAGTGGGCTTCGATAAAGCAGGCGATACCAATAACTATCTGCAGTCGCTTGCGATAAGCGGTGTAACACTCACACCGGCCTTCAATGGAGCGACAACAAGCTATTCAGCAGTTGTTTCAAATGCTATAAGCTCAGTGACTGTTTCGGCAGATGCAGTTTCAGGAAACAGTGGTGTTTCAGGCACAGGAAGCTATTCGCTTGCTGTCGGAAATAATACAATTAAGGTATATTGCAAGTCGCAAAGCGGTGATACAAGAACATACACTATCAATATAAACAGGCAGGCGGCATCTGCAAATAATGCAGGTGGCAATAATAATCAGAACAATAATAACCAAAATAATACTGATGTAAACATAACATCAGGTAAATACAGTATAGGCACTTATATTACAGGCATTGAGCCCGGAACCGGTGCGTCTGATTTTGTGAAGAATATAGCAGTATCAGCATCAGGAACTGTAAAGCTTCTGACAAGCTCAGGCTCAGAAAACAGCGGAAAGATTGCAACAGGCAATAAAGTGGCTGTTTATGATGCTTCAGGTAATCTGAAAAAGACATACGATATTGTTATATATGGAGATATCAATGGTGATGGTGCTGTAAATGCTCTTGATATGATTAAGCTCAACAGACATATTTTAGGAAAGGGAACACTCACAGGTGCTTATCTGGAGGCAGCTGATGCTAACAGAAAGCGTGATGGTGGAAATGCTCTTGATATGATAATCATGAACAGACACATACTGGGCAAATCAAAGATATCGCAGAATTAGAAATGTGAGGAAAAATATGAAGAAATTATTTGGATGTATATTATCACTTGTTATGGCGGTTATGCTTATTTTCACACCTGCCGAGCATGTGTATGCGCAGGGACTTGGACTAAGTGTCAGCTCGAGCTCTGTAGCTGTTGGAAAAACAGTTAAGGTGACGGTTTCTATGCCGTCGGGATATTTTGGTACTGTAGTTATCTCAAGCTCTGACGAGGGAGTACTGAGTAACGGAGGGGATGGTGTGACCAATATTGGTGATGCTGCAGGATATCCGACATCGCAGTCATTTTCATTTACGGCAAAGGGCACAGGAAGTTGTACTATAAAGGCATATTGTACAGTTGTAGGAGATGCAGAGGGCAACGATGCCGGGGGTGTAATCACCGGTGCCAGCACGAAGGTGACGGTAACAAGTGCTTCATCAAACAATGATTCAAACAGCAACAAAGATAACAAGGACAATACCGGCAATGACAGCAATTCAAATAAAGATAATGAAAACAAAGAGGAAAAGAAATCTTCAAATGCATCTCTTGGCTCACTTGTTATCTCAGCAGGTACACTTTCACCTGAGTTTTCTGCTGCGACAAAGGATTACACAGCTACAGTAGATTACAGCTGTTCAAGCCTTGCTGTTACAGCCAATCCCGCTGATTCCAAGGCGAGTGTAACATCTGTCACAGGCAATGATTCACTTGAGGTTGGAGAGAATACGGTAAGCGTTGTTGTGACAGCAGAGGACGGCAGCACAAGCACATACAATATAGTTGTTACCAGAAGAGCCGAGGATGATCCGGAGAATGCGGATAAGCAGGATAACTGGAAGAAGTTTGATATAAATGGCACAGAGTGGAATATGGTAAATGACATTCCTGAGGATGTTGTTCCTGAAGGCTTTGAGCACTCAAAGACGGTAATTGACGGCCTTGAATACAATACCCTTCATGGCACCTTTGGTGATATCACACTTGTGTATTTGCAGTCGGAAAGCGGCAATGGGCTGTTTGTATATGATGCGGCACAGAATGCAGCATATGAGTTTGTCCGTATCAATTCAGAGTCGCATTTTATAGTGGTTTTACTGCCTAAGGTGGATGATGTGCCTGAGGGATACAATGAGGTATCACTCTCCATAGAGGGCAAGGGTGTGGCAACAGCCTACCAGACCAAAGCCGAAAAAACCGATGATAAGACAAAGGATTTTTACCTCGTATATGCCATAAATGACAATGGTGAGAGTGGCTGGTATACATATGATAGCGTAGATGGCACATATATGAGAACCGAGCTCAGTACACCTACAGTGGCACAGGAGGAAAACGATACAACAAAGAGCGAGCTTGTCCTGGGAATTGCCAATAAATATCTTGTTTTAGCTGCAATACTGGTTCTTGTTATCGTTATTCTGTTACTGTTGCTTATTGTATCAGCTGTGAAAAACAGAAAATATAAGGCAATGGACTATCATGATGACGATGATGATGTAGATGATGCAGCAGAAGATGTATCAAATGAAGATTTGGAAGAAACAACTGATGAAACTGCGGACGAGATAGCAGATGAGCTGGAAGAAGAGGTTACAGAAGAGCCGTTAGATGAAGTGGAAGAAGAAGCTGCAGAAGAGTCGGTGGATGAAGTGGCAGGAGCTGCAGAAGAGTCGGCAGGTGAAGCCGCAGAAGAAACAGCAGATGAAGCTGTAGAAGAGCCGGCAGGAGAAGCTGCAGAAGAAACAGCGGAAGGTGCTGCAGATGAGCAAAAGATGGCTACGGATGAAAATATATCAAATGCATCCTATGTCGGAAGAACCGTAGAAATTACATCCGATTTAAAGAAAGCTGCTGAGAATAAAAAATCAGATTTTGATTCAAAAGAAGAATCAAAAGAGGCTTCAAATCAGGAGAATGCTGCAGATGATGATACCTTGAAGAATCAGGTTCAAATGGCACTTGATGGTTTTGTCAATGAGGGAAATAAGCCGTCTGAGACTATAGACAGCAGTGCAAGGGATGACAATGAAGATGACAGCGAAGATGATGATTTGCAGTTCATCGACTTAAATTAGTGAATATGACTGGAGGATATGACTTGAAACCATATACAAGTAAGGCTAAAAAAGCAATAGATTTGGCTGCACGTATATCAAAGAAAATGAATTACAGCTATGTTGGAACAGAGCACATACTGGCTGGCCTTATAAAAGAGGGCACCGGTGTGGCAGCTGAGGTCCTAACAGCCTGCAATGTGGAATATGATAAGCTTATTTCGATGATTGAAGACCTGATTTCACCGGGGGATAACATCGAAGTGATGGACAGGGATGGCTATTCACCAAGGACACAGAGAGTATTGGAGCGTGCATCGGAGGAAGCCGATAGATTTGAGTGCAATGAGATAGGTACAGAACACTTGCTGATGGCTATAGTACTGCAGGGAGACTGTGCAGCTGCAAGACTTTTAAACACCATGGGTGTTAACAGTCAGAAGATGTTTATAGATATTCTTGGTGCGATGGGTGAGGATCCGTCTGCATACAGGGATCTGATGAAAAGCTACAATACATCATACAATTCTGCGACTCCTGTATTAGATCAGTATTCCAGAGATTTGACAGATATGGCAGAGGCAGGGCTTCTTGACCCTGTTATAGGCAGAAAAAAGGAGATGGAGCGCGTTATCCAGATACTTTGCCGCCGTGGCAAAAACAATCCATGTCTGATTGGAGAGCCGGGAGTGGGCAAGACCGCTATAGTAGAAGGACTTGCACAGGATATAGTCAGTGGCAATGTTCCGGATATTCTTTTGGGAAAGAGACTGGTTTCTCTAGATATGTCCGGGCTTGTAGCCAAATCAAAGTATCGTGGTGAGTTTGAGGAGCGTATCAAGAAGGTGATAAGCGAGGTTTCAAATGCCAAAAATGTACTGCTTTTCATTGATGAGCTTCACACTATAATAGGTGCAGGAGGAGCAGAAGGCTCGTTAGATGCATCTAACATATTAAAGCCTGCGCTTGCCAGAGGCGAGGTACAGGTAATCGGCGCCACAACCATAGAAGAGTACCGCAAATACGTGGAAAAAGATGCTGCGCTTGAGCGCCGTTTCCAGCCGGTGATGGTTGAGGAGCCTGGTGTGGATGAGACAATAGAGATACTCACAGGATTAAAGGGACTCTATGAAAAGCATCATGGTGTCATCATCACAGATGAGGGTGTGAAAGCAGCAGTAAACCTTTCTGCACGATATATAAACGACAGATTTTTACCTGATAAGGCGATAGACCTGATGGATGAAGCGGCAGCCAGGATAAGGCTTAAGAATCTGACATCATCTGACGAGCTGCTTGCTCTGAAAAAAGAGATAACAGATAAGCAGGACCGGGTGGAAGATGCTTTGTCGAAGGGAGATATCGCAGCTGCCGGCGCGCTTATGTCAGAAAAGGAAGTGCTTGAAAATAAACAGCAGAAGCTTATCAGGAAGAATCACCGCACAGGAGCCAAAAACCAGCCTGTAGTCGGCGAAAATGAGATAGCGGATGTAGTATCGGGGTGGACCAAAATACCTGTAAATAAGCTTACAGAGTCAGAGGCAGGACGACTTGCAAAGCTTGAACAGATACTTCACAAGCGTGTAATAGGACAACAGGAGGCTGTTTCTGCTGTCGCAAAGGCAGTCAGACGAGGCCGCGTTGGTTTAAAGGATCCTAAGAAGCCGATTGGCTCATTCCTGTTTTTGGGACCGACAGGAGTAGGTAAGACGGAGGTGTCAAAGGCGCTTGCTGAGGCTGTCTTTGGCAAGGAAGATGCCATGATACGTGTTGACATGTCAGAGTACATGGAAAAGCATAGTGTTTCAAAGATGATTGGTTCACCACCGGGATATGTGGGCCATGAGGAGGGCGGACAGCTCTCAGAGAAGGTCAGACGCAATCCTTTTTCTGTTATACTGTTTGATGAGATAGAAAAAGCACATCCTGATGTGTTCAATATACTTTTACAGGTGCTTGATGATGGTAGAATCACTGATTCACAGGGGCGCACGGTTGATTTCAAGAATACAATAATCATCATGACATCAAATGCAGGAGCTTCTTCTATTATAGAACCAAAGCGCCTTGGCTTTGGCGCTGGTGATGATGAAAAGCAGGATCACGAGCGTATGAAGAACAGTGTCATGGAGGAGGTCCGCCGTATATTCAAGCCTGAGTTTTTGAACCGAATCGACGAGACTATTGTATTTAGAGCTCTCAACAAGGATGACATGAAGCATATAGTGACACTTCTTGTAAAGGAACTTAAGAAACGCTGTAAAGAACAGCTTGATATAGAGCTCACAGTGCGCGACAGTGCAAAATCCTTTATCGTGGACAAAGCCTATGACAGAAAATATGGCGCAAGACCTCTTAAACGAAAACTTCAGGAGGAGATTGAAGACCGCATGTCAGAGGATATTATTACCGGCAAAATCAAGCGAGGTGATAAGGTAATAATTTCTACGAAAAACAAACAAATTTCATTGACTGTTGAGTAGCATTAGATTTATAATTAATATATCAAATATAGCTACGGGAGGATAAAAATGGCTGTAATAAGTGAATTGATTCGTACTGAGGAAAACGGAAAGCTCAGCTTCGGAGATTATACATTGGCTGCAAAGGCAAAGCTTGATAATTTTGAGAAGGATGGAGATATCTACAAGGTAAAGACCTTCAAAGAGATTACAAAGCTCGAAAGAAACGGACTCTTTGTATACGAGTCTGTTCCTGGAACAGCGGTTATGGATTTCGAGGAGACTGCTGATACAGTGACATTTACTGTGGAGGGACCTGAGGATGCTCAGATTACTCTTGGCCTTGAAGAGGAGACAGAGTACGAAATTGATATAGCTGGAGCTGTTGCAGGTACTATGAAGACAAATCTCGGCGGCAAGCTCAGCTTAAGCGTAGAGCTTGAGGGTGTTGATTCAGTCGATATCAAAGTATCAAGAAAATAGAGCATATTTTTAGCCCGGTGAAAGCCGGGCTTTTTGTATTTTATAAAGGAGAACAATATGGCAAAAGGAAAGACCTCTGTATTTTTCTGCCAGGAATGTGGTTATGAATCGGCAAAATGGATGGGACAGTGCCCGGCCTGTAAGGAATGGAATACATTTGTAGAGGAAACCATAGATAAAAAGTCGATAAGCTCATCGGGAAAAGTGAAAAAAGAATCAAAGGAGGCACAGGTTCTGCCTCTTTCGGCAGTAAAAAGCGAGAAAGAGGAGCGTATAGTGACAGGAATAGCCGAGTTTGACAGAGTGCTCGGTGGAGGAATAGTGAGGGGCTCACTTGTGCTTGTGGGAGGAGATCCGGGTATAGGAAAATCTACGCTTCTGCTTCAGGTATGCAGGGAGCTTTCGCAAAAAAAGGTGCCATTACTTTATGTGTCAGGTGAGGAATCCCTGCATCAGATAAAGATGCGTGCCGACAGACTTGGCGATTTTACGGATTCGCTGGAGCTTTTATGTGAGACAAGTCTTGATATAGCAAAGGACGTGATTCAACGAAAAAAACCGGAGGTTGTTGTGATAGATTCCATTCAGACCATGTATAACGAAGAGATATCATCTGCACCGGGCAGTGTCTCACAGGTCAGGGAGACAACCGGAGTGCTTATGCAGCTTGCAAAGACTCTGGGTATTTCTGTTTTTATAGTAGGACATGTGACAAAGGATGGTGCGGTTGCAGGACCGAGGACGTTAGAGCATATGGTTGACACTGTGCTTTATTTTGAGGGTGACAGGTATGAGTCGTACAGGATACTTAGAGGCGTTAAGAACAGATTTGGTTCGACCAATGAGATAGGCGTATTTGAAATGAAGGCGGAGGGACTGGTTGAGGTAGAAAATCCGTCTGAGTATATGCTTAGCGGTAAGCCAGAGGGAGCATCAGGGTCAATTGTCACATGCTCCATAGAGGGAAGCCGACCGATACTTCTCGAGATACAGGCTCTTGTCTGTCACAGCTTTTTTAATAATCCAAGGCGTACAGCAAATGGTACAGATTATAATAAAGTAAACCTGCTCATGGCAGTCCTTGAAAAAAGAGCAAACCTGTCACTGTCAGACTGTGACGCTTATGTGAATATAGCAGGCGGTATCAGGATGAATGAACCGGCGATAGACCTTGGGATAGTGCTTGCAATCGCATCAAGCAAAAAGGATATTATAGTGCGTGAGGATACTATATGCTTTGGAGAGGTGGGCTTAAGCGGCGAGGTTCGCGGAGTTACCATGTCCGAGCAGCGTGTTGCTGAGGCAAAGAAGCTTGGCTTTAAAAAGTGTATTGTTCCCAAAGTGTGTCTTGCAGGAGTGTCGCATATCAGTGGAATTGAGATTGTCGGTGTGGCAAATATCAAGGAAGCGATAGAGGCTGTCAGATAGTAATTACGAGAATTGTATATAATAAACAGACAATTTAGAAAATTTATGTTTTTTAAGATAGTTTTACTACTTTAATTAATTGCAGTAAATCCGTTGACATATGTGTGCCGGGATGATATTATATCAAAGCTGACTCGCGGGACACATTGAGTTGTAGAGCCTGAGAGTTACGATTTACAAACATGGCTTTATGAATATATTTTGAAAATGATTATTGAAATGAGTCGTGAAAAAGTTCTTGACAAATGCAAAACATTTTGATAGAATAAACAAGCTGTCGCAAGACAGAGAACTTAAAACAGAG
>OKSF01001808.1_pt1 | contig 16072 bp, 20 predicted proteins | sample 1606061 | NCBI WGS metagenome assembly OKSF01 (sample SAMEA3541567, study PRJEB24748) | human gut metagenome | biome: human gut; feature: human-associated habitat; material: faeces | place: China | collected 2012 | reverse complement strand
GCGGCACCGAAGAAAATCGTCAAAACAGCGGGAAGGCCCGTACCGGTTTCACTTTTGTTTTGGTTACATTGTAGCAGTTTCACGTTGAGAGAACAAGAAAAATATGATAAACTGAGTAGGAGATGAAAAAATTCAGAAAGGCGGTCTTTCAGATGATAACAAACGAATATGTAACATTTACAATTGGAAAGAAAAAGAATATTGCCCTGATTGCCCATGACAATGAAAAGCCAAAGCTTATCCAATGGTGTAAGGATAACTACGATATTTTAAAAAATCATAATTTATACGGAACAGGTACAACGTCCAGATTGATTGCAGACAAAGCAGGACTTTGTATCAAAGGCTATAACAGCGGTCCTCTAGGCGGGGACCAGCAGATTGGCGCTAAAATTGTAGAAGGAGTCATTGATTTTATTGTATTTTTCTCTGATCCTTTGACAGCACAGCCTCATGACCCCGATGTAAAAGCGCTGATGCGTATTGCACAGGTGTATGATATTCCTATGGCGGTGAATAAAGCCACAGCGGATTTTATGATTAAATCCATTTATATGGATACAGAATATGACCACGAAGTGATTAATTTTAATAAGAATGTAGAAGACAGAGCAGAGTCTATGTAAAGAAGCTTATAGTAAGAAGATTTATAGATTTTCAGATAAAAAGGGAAATCCATAAATCTTCTTTTGGCTTTTTAGTAGGAGGCAGGACCGGAGACAATCCAAGTACTGTAACCGGATTTTCTGAGAGCCTGTTCCATTTTCACTGCATTGGAAAGGTTCTTGTACGCACCTACCTGTACCTTGAACAAGCCGTCTTCGTATAAAAGAAAGGCAGGATATCCCTGAGCCTGTAAGGTATAGAGCATATTGTTTGCATGTTCCCTATTTCGGAAACTGCCTGTTTGCACGCGGTAGAAATCATCTTGAGTTGCTGTTTGATTTTCTAAAGTTTCTTCATCTAAAGTTCCTAAAATTGCAGAAGAAATCGCCTGTGCAATTTCAGAAAATTGTGTGTCAAAACGTTCATTATCGGCATCTGTATTCAAAAATCCTGTTTCAATTAAAACAGCAGGCATTTTTGTTCTTCGAAGAACCACCAGACCGGGGCGTGCCTTTACGCCGATTTCTCGAAAGCCCAGTTCGCCCAAAGCACCGTTAATATTTTCTGCCATATCCAGCTTTTCACCGGATTTGTCGTATACCAAAGTTTCAACGCCTTCATATTGATTGGACTTAGGGCTGGAATTGCGGTGAAAAGAAATGAAAAAATCAGCGCCTGCTTCGTTGGCAAGAGCTGCTTTTTCAAAAGGTGTCTGGTATACATCTGTGGTACGGGTATAGACTACATCAATACCGTTTTGGGACAGGATATTTCCCACTGCCAGCGCCAAATCTAGATTATCGTCTTTTTCCTTTCTGCCGTTGTAGGTAGCGCCAAAATCGGCTCCCCCGTGTCCGGCATCGATTATTACTTTATAAGCCATGTTAAACTCCTTAAAAGCCTCTCTATTTAAGATATACATATCCTGAAAAAAGGTGAAAAAGTATAAAAAATATATAAAACATCTTGACATTCAGATGATATATGATACAATTTAATCGTTAAAAAAATAACGTTAAAAAAATAACATTAAAAAAATAACATAAATTCAAGGAGGAAGCAATATGGCAAGATTTACATTACCAAGAGATTTATACTGGGGAAAAGGTTCTTTGGAAAACCTGAAAACATTACAGGGTAAAAAAGCAGTATTGGTTTTAGGCGGCGGTTCCATGAAGCGCTTCGGATTTGTTGATAAAGCAGTAGCATATTTAAAAGAAGCAGGTATTGAAACAAAATTGTTTGAAAATGTAGAGCCGGATCCATCCGTAGAGACCGTTATGAAAGGCGCAGAGTTTATGCGTGAATTTGAACCGGACTGGATTATTTCCATGGGCGGCGGTTCTCCTATTGATGCGGCAAAGGCAATGTGGGTATTTTACGAATATCCGGAATGTACTTTTGAGGAAATTCTCACACCGTTTAGTTTTCCGGAGCTTCGTAAGAAAGCGAAATTCTGTGCAATTCCGTCTACATCAGGTACAGCCACAGAAGTAACTGCATTTTCCGTTATTACAGATTATGCAAAGGGAATTAAATATCCTCTGGCTGACTTTAATATTACACCGGATGTGGCAATCGTAGATCCGGAACTGGCAGAGACAATGCCAAAGCATTTAGTTGCGTATACAGGTATGGATGCTCTGACACATGCCATTGAAGCTTATGTTTCTACTTTACATGGAACATTTACAGACCCTCTGGCATTAAAAGCAATCCAGATTGTCAATGATGAGCTTACAAAATCTTATGACGGAGATATGGCAAGCAGAGAAGAAATGCACTATGGTCAGTGTCTGGCAGGAATGGCATTTTCTAATGCGCTTCTGGGAATTGTACACTCTATGGCGCATAAAACAGGAGCTGCTTTCTCAACAGGACATATTACACATGGTCTTGCAAATGCAATGTATCTGCCGTATGTTATTAAATACAATGCAAAAGAAGCAGAAGCAAAGAAGCGTTATGAGACAATTGCTGCGTATCTGGGACTGGAAGCCAGTGTGGACGCACTGTGTAACAGAATTGTAGAGTTAAATAACTACATGGGAATTCCGAATACATTAAAAGAGTTCGGTATTAAGGAAGACGAATTTAAAGAAAAAATCAGTGAAATTGCAAAAAATGCAGTTGGAGATGCTTGTACGGGTTCTAACCCAAGAAGTATTGACCCAGAGACAATGGAAAAATTGTTTACTTATATCTACGATGGAAAAGAAGTAGATTTTTAATTTCATAGGAAATTGCGTCCTACGAAATTAAAAATGCTCCGCGAGGATGCACAATCTCTTTAAATGAAATAAGAATTGATTTTTAAACCGGAAGTGCTTAGAATAGTAGAAGCTGTAAAGAAATTTACAAAGACAGGAGAATGAAAATGAAGAATTTGACAGAAGGAAATCCTGTAAAGCTGATGCTGTCCTTTGCACTTCCGGTTTGCATTGGGAACATTTTTCAGTTGTTTTACAGTCTGGCAGATACCAGAATTGTAGGAAGTGTTTTAGGTGGGAATTCTTTGGCAGCAGTGGGAGCAACCACTGCCATCAGTACCTTACTTATCGGCTTTTTGCAGGGACTTACCAATGGATTTGCAATTATTGCTGCCCGTAGCTTCGGGGCAAAAAGATGGGAAGAGCTTAGAAAGGCGGCAGCAGGAACTTTGCTCTTGGGCGGGGCAACCACAGCGGCGATTATGCTGCCGGTGCTTCTGGGACTAAAAGGGATTTTAAGATTGCTGAATGTTCCCGATGAGTTATTGCAGGAAGCCTACGGTTATATTTTTATTGTATTGGCAGGTATGATGATTACCATGCTTTATAATGCCTGTGCAGGAATTTTAAGAGCCATCGGTGATACCACGGCGCCGCTGCTGTTTTTAATATGTGCTGCATTTTTAAATGTAGGTCTTGATATTTTGTTTATGGCAGTCCTGCCCTTGGGCGTTCAGGGAGCTGCTCTTGGAACTGTTCTTGCACAGCTGGTTTCCGTGATTTTTTGTTTCCTTTATATATGGAAGAAATATCCGGTATTTCATTTGAAAAAAGAGGATTTTCGTTTGGAAATCAGTTTGGTAAAGCAAATGTATACATCAGGAATGTCAATGGGAATGATGATGTCTCTGGTGTTTTTTGGAACGCTGGCGCTTCAATGTGCCATTAACACCTTTGGTACAGAGATTATTGTAGCACATACTGCGGCAAGAAAGGTTTCCGAGCTTTATTTCCTGCCTATTTCTGTTATGGGAATGACAATGGCAACCTTCTGCGGACAGAATTTTGGAGCTGGGAAATATGACAGAATGAAAATGGGAATAAAAAATGCGCTTTTCATTACGTGGGGGTGGAGCGTGTTGGTTATTCTCATGAGCTACACGGTTGCTCCGTTTTTTGTTTCTATGGTAACAGGAAGTCATGAGAAAATTGTTATTGATACGGCTGTTTTATATCTGAAAATAAATGCGCCTTTTTATTTTCTGGCGGCGGGAATTAGCATTTTCAGAAATGCCCTTCAGGCAGTGGGAGACCACAAAACACCGGTTATTTCCAGCTTTATTGAGCTTTTGGGAAAGGTGCTGATTGCGGCGCTTTTAAGTCCTGTGCTGGAATATATGGGAATTATTATTGCAGAGCCTGTAATATGGATTTTGATGATTATACCATTGGTGGTGAAACTTGTGAAAAATCCGGTATTTCGGAAGGGGTATTTAGAATAGAATTAGTTTATAGTATAAAAGGTCAAAGCATGAAAATTGTTTTGACCTTGTCGTTTTTTTATGAAATAAAGTAATATATTCAAAATCAGTTCAAAGAAATTTTATAAAAACTTATCAATATATTTCTGGAAATTAAGGGTTGGAAGTATTATAGTAAATGATAATCTATTAATCTTTTTATCTAAGGCAATTCGCCACTATTTCAAACAAATTTAGAAATAAAATATTGGGAATGAAAAATACAAGGTTCAGCCAAAATTTTATGGGTAAAATCTTTTAACGGCGGTTGGACTATGTTAGAATAAAGGAGAATAAGCATGGCTAAGAAAAATATTGTACCATTAAAAGAGCTAAACCTTACAGACCGGTTTTTATTTGATGAAGTTATGGAAGAACCCACAATTCATCAAGAGGTTTTAAGCCTGATTTTAGGGAGGAAAATTTCCCTCTTACAGGAAAGTAAGACAGAAAAAGAAAGTAGAATTTCGCCATTAATCCGTTCCATACGTATGGATTTGTTTGCCATAGACAGTGAAGAACAAGTTTATAATACGGAAATGCAAAAAAAGAGGAAGGACGATTTACCTAAGGAAGCCGTTATTATTAGGGAATGATGGATACAGGGCTTTTAGAACCGGGAATACCAAGTTATAATCTTTTGAATGATTCGTATTTGATTATGATTATGCCGTTTGATTTATTTGGTTATGGAAAATATCAGTATACATTTGTGCCTCAGTGTCAGGAAGTAGCGGAGTGTAGATTGCAGGATGGAACAGTCCGTATTTTTTTTAACACAAAGGGAAAAATGATGATGAAGTACCCAAGGAACTGGCAGAATTTTTACACTATGTGGAGAATATCACGGACGAAGTGGCGCAGCAATCGGAAAGTGAGAAAATTCGCCATATTCATGAACGTGTCTGTGAGGTGAAAAGAAGTGAAGAAATCGGGGTGAAATATATGCAGGCATGGGAAGAGAAATATTATGAAAGAGAAGAGGGCAGGGAAGAAGGGATTAGGGAAAAATTAAAGGAACTTGTAGGAAAAAAGCTGAAAAAAGGAAAAACAGCAGAAGAAATCGCAGATATGTTGGAGGAAGACCCTCAAGTTATAAAAGAGTTGATAAAAGAAATAGAAAAAGAAGGGAGAAGCTGATGGATTTTTGTATACAAGATAATGAGATTTATTATATAAATGAAAATGGAGAGAAGGCAGCAGAAGTAACATTTCCAAGTATTGATGCAGATACGGTGGAGATTAATCATACCTTTGTGTCACCGTCTCTTCGTGGAACAGGCATGGCGGAAAAATTGATGCAGACAGCAGCAGAGGAAATTTCCAGACAGGGGAAAAGGGCAGTGCTCACCTGTTCTTATGCCATAAATTGGTTTGAGCATCATGAAGAATTTCAGGATATAATACGGAAGTAAGCGGAGGGATAATTAAATTTGAAAAATATGTGAAATGTGCATTTTCCACTTTTCCCGAACATGAAAAAGTGATAGAATTTATAGCAATGATAATTTTAGAGAAAAGGATAAGAGGATGAAAACAGAAAAAACAAAGGAAGACAGAAAGAAGAAGTGGGATAATTTTTGGTATTATTATAAATATCATGTATTGATTGGCGCATTTGCGCTGATTTGTATTATTACCTTTGCAAAGGATATGCTGGGAAAGGTTTCCTACGATTATGAAATCGGATTTCTGGGCGATTATTCTATGGTGGAAGAAGATAGAATAAAAATGGAAGACTGGTTTACAGAAAACGCAAAAGATTTAAATGAAGATGGAGAAGTTCATGTTCAGATTAGCGATTATTTTATTCCATCAGAAGGGGACCAGGGCTACGACCCACAGATGGTTATGGCAGGTCAGACAAAGTTTACGGTAGACGTACAGACAGCGACAAGTATGATTTTCTTTGTGAGTGAGAGAAGCTATGAGAAATTTAAAGAGATGGAGGTTTTCTCTGAAGACGAAAATCAGTTAATTGCAGTAAAGGATTGTAAAGCTTTTGAAGAAATGGGAAGTCCCGCATCTTTTCAGGACATGTATATTACCCTGCGTATTTTGCCGGAAGTGGCAGATAATGAAAAGGGAGAAGAAGCACAGAAATATTATGAAGAAAGTGAAAAGCTTTTAAAGAAATTTATCGGGGAGTGAGTTAAAACTCACAATATTCCCCGATTAAATTTTTTATATCCTGCATTTGGTTGTCGGTAGCAGTAATGGTGCGGGCACATTCGGTAAGCTTCTGTGTAATAAGCGCATATTGCTCATTATTGCCTAAATCCTTTTTATAACGAAGCTGATGCTCCAGACTGGCCCAGAAATCCATACCGATTGTACGAATTTGAATTTCTGCACGAATAGGAGTTTTGCCCTCTGCAAAGAAAACAGGAATTTCAATAATCATGTGATAGCTGCGGTAGCCGTTAGGCTTTGGATTTTGAATATAATCTTTAATCCGTATAATTGTAATATCATCCTGCTCTGCCAGTAGGTGGGCAACTGCATAGATATCATCAATGAAGGAGCAAATAACTCGAATTCCGGCAACATCATTTAACTGTTCACGAATATTTTGTTCTGTAAATTCATATCCCAGACGCTGAAGCTTATTGTAAATGCTCAACGGTGTCTTAATGCGGCTCTTAATGGAAGAAATAGGGTTTCTTTTATATTTTACAGAGAACTCGTCATCCAGTACCTCCAGTTTGGTGCTGACCTCACGAATTGCACAGCGATACATCATCATTAAGGAATTATAATAATCAGTATTTTTGATAAATCTTTCCGGAAATAAAATATCGAATTCTTCGGAAGCATCTTCTCTTATGCTGTTCTTAATTGTGTCTTTATGCACAAAATCACCTCTTTCGTAAATTCCGTATTATGCTACAAAGAAAGTATATCGGAAAAATAGCAAAACGTCAACAAAAGTGAAAATAAAGTAGAAATTTCAAAAAAGGTATAGTATAATTAAAAGATACGAAATTTATTCTATGAAAGAAAGGTTTTGGAAATGTTTGGATATGTAACGATTGATAAGCCTGAATTAAAGGTAAAAGAGTTTTATCGGTACAAGTCCTATTATTGCGGATTGTGCCGCACCTTGAAAGAAGAATATGGATTTCGGGGTCGTATGACACTTTCTTATGATATGGCATTTTTAGTGCTGTTTTTAACTTCTTTGTATGAAACACCTACAAAGGAATTACAATCCCATTGTCCCCTTCATCCTGTGAAGAAAATTCCTATGCTTCAAAATGAAATATCGGAGTATGGCGCAAAGATGAATATTTTGCTCGTATATTTCAAGTGTGAAGATGACTGGAAGGATGATAAAAGCCTGAAAGGAATTGCGGGAATGCACCTTTTCAGAAAGAAGGCAAAAGAACTTTGTAAAGAATATAAGAGGCAGGCGCAAGTTATCCAAAAGCAGCTTAAGGTTTTGGCAGTTTATGAAGAAAAACAGGAAGAAACTCTTGATTTGGCAGCCGGAGCTTTTGGAAAGCTTATGGCAGAGCTTTTTGTATATAAAGAGGATATGTGGGAGCAGGAGCTGCGAAATTTTGGATTTTATCTTGGAAAATTCATTTATATTATGGATGCCTATGATGATTTAGAGGAAGATTTAAAGACAGGTTCTTATAATCCTTTAAAAGCAGTAAAAAAGAACAGCAAAGATGACAATGATTATGAAAATACAGTACAGCAGATATTGGTAATGATGATGGCAGAAGCCACAGCAGCCTTTGAAAAGCTGCCCTTACTTTGGGACTCTGAAATTTTAAGAAATATTTTGTATAGCGGAGTTTGGGCAAAGTATAATAAAAAACAAAAAGAAAAACAGGAGAAACAAGAGAGAGATGGTAAATAATCCTTATGAAATCTTAGGCGTATCACCAAACGCCTCAAATGATGAGATTAAACGAGCATATCGCGATATGAGCAGAAAATACCACCCGGATTCTTATGTAGATAATCCGTTATCTGATCTGGCAGAAGAAAAGTTTAAAGAAGTACAGGAAGCTTATGACCAGATTATGAAAGAGAGAGACGGAGGGTACCAAAGCGGATATGGTGGTTATCAGAACCAGCAGTCCACATACAATCACAATGCGGCAAGTCAGGATGATATGCAGTATCAGGCTGCTTATAATTATATCAACGGCCGTCAGTATCAGCAGGCATTAAACGTATTATCCAGAATACAAAACAGAAATGCACAGTGGTATTATCTCAGCGCTTGTGCAAATATGGGTATGGGAAACAATGTAAATGCTCTGAATATGGCACGTCAGGCACAGAGTATGGAGCCGGGAAATCCGGAGTACAGTAACCTTGTGAACAGATTACAGTGGAACAGCAACCGCTATCAGGGCGGAGGTTATTCTTATTCAAACGGAGGCGGCAGTACCTGCGGTACAGGAAATACCTGCTGTGATCTCTGGTGTGCAGACAGTCTTTGTGAGTGCATGGGAGGCGATTTGTGCTCATGTATGTAAATACGAAAAAAATGGCAGTATCAGGACTTTTAATGGCTCTGGCTGTTGTATTTATTGTTTTAAGCGGAATTTTAGACTTTAATACTTTATTTTTCTTGGCAGCAGCGGCATTCTTTGTGGGAATTATTATACGTGAATTCGGACTGCGCTACGGAGCAGCTTATTTTATAGGTTGTCTGGTATTGGGTATTTTGTTAGCACCACAGAAATTATATTGCATTACTTATGCAATGATGGGAATTTATGTTCTGGGAATTGAATTTTTATGGCATTATCTTGGAAAGCACCCCCAGTGGGAAAAAAGAAAACGGATTTTCCAAATCGGAAAATTTGTAATTTTTAATGTGATGTATTTGCCCGTGCTGTTTTTCTTCCCAAAGCTTCTTTTTGAAGGTGAAATACCGGATACCATGCTGTTTGTGTTGATAGTTGCAGGGCAAATTGCTTTGTTTATTTATGATAAAGCGTATGAATATTTTTTAATTCGTATGTGGGGACAGGTACGAGTAAAAATCTTTGGAAAATAACAACAGAAAAGGAAGAATGTAAATGACAATACTTGAGATAATTGCAGGTCCTGCCATTGGGGCTGTTATCGGTTATTGTACCAATTATATTGCAGTCAAGATGCTGTTTCGTCCTTTAAAACCGATAAAAATCGGAAATAGAACATTGCCTTTTACACCGGGAATTATTCCAAAAGGACAGGGAAGAATGGCGAAAGCCTTAGGGCAGGCAGTGGGAGAGCACCTTCTTACAAAGGAAGACTTTGAGAAGATGCTTTTATCTGAAGACATTAAAAATGCAGTAGTGGATGCAGTGTCACGGAAGGCAGAAAAATTAAAACATACAGATGCTTCTTTAGAGGAATTTCTGTCACAGTATACGGGACAGGAAGAATATGACCTTATGCGTGACAAGCTGGAAGACTATATTACAGAAAAGATTACAGAAGGCGTTGAGAAGCTTGATATAGGAGCGATTATTGTAGAAGAGGGCACGAAAGAAATAAAAGAAAAGTTCAAAGGCGGAATGCTTTCCATGTTCTTAAATGATGAACTTATTCAGTCCGTTGCAGCTCCTATCGGAAAGAAGGTAGACGACTATATCAAGGAAAACGGGGAAGAGAAAATAAGGCCGGCAGTGGTCGCTCAGTTAGCGGCAGCAGAAAGTAAATCAGTGGCTGAATGGATAGAACTTCTTCCTGTAAGCGATAAGAAATTGCGCCAAATTGTAGAGAATATTTATGTGAAATTCGTAAATGAAAAGGCGGAAGAACTGGCAGAAAAATTCCATGTTGCAGAAATTGTGGAAGAAAAAATCAACGCAATGGATGTTCTGGAATTGGAAAATCTGTTGCTGGGAATTATGAAAAAAGAGCTCAATGCAGTGGTAAGCTTAGGGGCGGTTATCGGTTTTGTGTTGGGACTTTTAAATATTTGGATTTAAGAAAAGGGACTGTCGTATATCAAAGCGACAGTCTCTTTTGCGTTATAAAAATGGACAAGGAATATTTTGTATAAAGTATAAAAAGTAAGTCAATGCCAGCATATCTGCACTTCCGCCGGGGCTGATGTTTCTGGAGACAAAGAAAGCATCCAGCTTTGGAAGTATGGAAAGTTGTTCTTCGTAAGTAGCATGAGCCAGAAATTGCTGTAAATCCTTCTGTATCTTACAGGCAAGCTGATAATCAGAACGGATAATGAGATTGGTATCTTCTGTGCAAGCGATATAATGTAAAAGTGTTATCAAGCCTGCCTGCCACAGGGAAAATCCCTTCTTTAAAACAGCTTGAAAAAGAGGAAATCCTACGTTGAAAAGAAGAGGAAATCCTTCTTTTGCTTCTCCTCGAATGCCTGTAATTTTATACTTCAGATAGAGCTTCTCACCATTGGTTTTGGCTGTATCAGGTGTCAGTGTAAGGTAGTCGCTTAACAGTTCAGGAAGCATACAGCGGCATATCTCTGGCAGAGAAAGCAGGAAATTTTCAGAAGAAATATCCTTACTGTTTGTTGAAATATAATAGCCGATAGCAGCGCACAAAATCCCACCGGAAAAGACAATTCCCTTGTGAGTGTTTATTCCCTGCGTAGCGAAAAGCATGTTTTTTTCAGCCTGTTTTCCAATACCTCGAAGCTTTTGAAACAGCAGTGGAAGTTCTTTTTTGGAGCAGTCGCAAGACAGCCCTTCTTTTACACATTGGCAGAAGTAATCCGTGAGACTGTAAGCGCTGTTTATGAAGGTAGAAAGACGCATATCTTTGTGAGAACCATTATGCAGTCGGTCTACAAGACCCGGCTTTAAGGATGTATTGACTTCATAAAAAAGCGCTTTTTGCATGAGCAGTCCAATGTGATTGGATAATCGAAAAACAAAGAAATTTTCCATGATTTCAATCTCTTTTGCAAGAAGCTCTTGTGCGCTATGTGTTCTGGAACGACCGCAGAGAAAGGCAGGATTGCCGCATAAAAGGCAGGTTCTTTCCAAAAATCCAAGCTCCTGACGTGACAGCTTGCTTCCGTCAGCACGCAGTATATCAAAGTCGAAAAGGCGTCCCAAAGGGTGTTGCTCCTCCTGCTCTAAAAGGTAAGATTTCATATCTTCCGGGTGCAGATTTAAAGCGAAAAAAGCCTCCCATCCGGTATCTTTTTTTACTTCTTTTTGCTCTATAATAACGCCATTTAAAAGAGAAATTCCTTTTGAAATAATCGAAATCCCCACCTCATAAGTCCATTTTGTGTACGGAAAAACCTTCACAGAGCCGGGAATATTTAAGGTAAAGCTTAAAAGGCAGGATGGTGATTTTTGCAGCATTTCCTGTTGTATTTGCACTCGATTTTCTCTGGCATCTAGGATTTTCGCCATAGAGACATCCTTACCTGAAGTCCATAATTCTTGTTTCATAGTGATGCTCCTGATATTGTTTCTTTCGCAAGCAGGCTGTTTCGAAGCTCTTTTCCGGCAGGCGAAATAAGATAATTATAAGTGGATGGAGGGACAAATTCTTTTAACAAAGAATACTCTCCTTCCAGAAATTTTTGGCGTACAAAGGTGGCGCTGATAATGGTGTTGTCTTTTTGACATCTTGGAATTTCAGTTACTTCTATATCAAAAGAAGGAAGGATTTTCTTCATTTGTTCATTGTATGCTCTTGTAATTAGGGAGAAGGGTTCTTCTCCTACAAAGCGTCCGGTAATGTGAAAAGCATCCTTAAAATATGTGCCGAAAATCTGTAAATCCAAAACAGCAGCTTTTTCCGTGGCAGCAGCTTTATCCTTTAAAAAGTAATCGGGAAAAGTTGCATGGGAAATGAGATAATCCGAGCTTCCATGGACAAAAACATTTGGTAAATGGGCACATCCCTGTTCTACCAGCTTCAGACGCACATCGGAAGGGAACTCAGAGGAGTCTGTGGATAAGACAAATACGTGAAGGTAATCACAAGCTTTTGCGGCTGTTTCCACTAAATATTGATGTCCGCAGGTAAAAGGGTTTGCATTCATTACAATAGAACCGATGGAGCTGCCTTCATAAGCAGGAAGCTTTTTGGCTTCTTCCCGGAGATATTGAAGGATGCCGTTTTTTCGATTTTCCATAAGAAGCATGTCATCAGTTTCTGTAATGGTATAAAATCCCATATCGGAAAAAATTTGCTTATACATCGGTTTCGTAAATAAAAACAGATGAGAAATTCCCTGCTCAAAGGCATTTTTAACCAACTGTGTCATAATAAGCTGCAAACAGCCCTCCCCTTGAAAAGCAGGATTTATGGCAATACATTTTAAGGTGTTTTCATGGCGTGAGCCACAGCCTGCCAGCTTTCCGGAGGCGGTTTTTAGAAATACAGAATATTGGATTTGAGAGTCATAGGTTAAATCAAAGCTCTTTAAAAACTCTTTCATTTGTTCTAATTTCCGTGAATGAAAGGGAAAACCCTCTTCTAAATAAAATTGTTCCATAGCCATAATAAGCTCCTTTCCGAAACATATTATGGATATTTTAACATGAAAAAAGGAATAGGGATAGTTCATTGACTAAGAAAATATTTTTTGCTAGTATGAAAAGAAAAAGGAATAGGGGAAAAGGTATGAGCGATAAGATGTTGGTGAAAAAAGCAGAAGATTTTATAACTTCAAAATGGTCAGGAGGAAGTACCACAGAGCTTTATATTTATCCTCCGCAGTCTGTGTATCGGGAAGGAAATTTTAAATGCCGTATCAGTAGTGCAACTGTGGAGGTTGAAAAATCTGATTTTACTTCTTTGCCGGGAGTGAAACGATATTTAAGTATTTTTTCCGGTGAATTAAAAATGATACACGGCGAAAAGGAGGAGGTCATTTTAGAACCCTTTGAAGTAGATTGCTTTGACGGAGGCGTGCCTACTGTGAGCTATGGAAAAGTGGTGGACTTTAATTTAATGCTGAAAAACGGTGCAGAAGGAGAAATGCAGGCGAAAGAAATGCAGACAGAGGAAGAAATGATTTTGAAGCCGACAGAGAGTGAAAATCTTTTGGCTGTTTATGTAAAAACAGGATGTATTCAGATAAAAGATAAGGAGGTAAGAGAAGGAGAGCTTTTTGTTTGCGAGGATTGGAACGAAGAATTGAAGATAAAAAATGCAGCTTCAAAGAAAACAGGGGTTGGGATTTGTAAGGTTAAATTATAGGAAAAGCAGAGACGTCAGTAAAAGCTGGCGTCTTTGTGTATTATATACAAAAATCAAATGTTGAAAATGTGAATAATAACAAAAATAAACAAAAGTATTGACGATTAAAAGGTAGGATGTAAATAACAAAACAACCAACGTAGGATGAATAAAAAGGAGAGGGATTATGAAGCGGAAGGTGTTAGGTATTCTATTTGTGTCGACGGTATTCATGACGTCTTGGTGCGGATGCGGCAATGGAAATACAAAAGCAGAAATGCAAACAGGGGAAAAGGGATATCAGAAAATTGAGTTGGTAATGGCGGTGAATGGAACAGATATCCAAATTGACACAAAGGTAGCAGATAAGTTTGCAGAACTGGTGGCAGAAGAAACAAACGGAAATGTCACGATATCAGTATTTCCAAATGACCAGCTGGCAGGGGGAAATGCTTCCAAAGGGATTGAAATGATAGCCGGTGGAGGTGTAGATTTGGCAGCTTATGCCACGAGTGTACTTTCTGTTATCGACAGACAGTTATCCGTAGGAATTATACCGTGGAGCTTTGCAGATTACGAAGAAGCAAAGGACGTCATTGACAGTACAGGATACAAATATTATGAAGAACGATTAGATGCGAAAGGTCTTACCTATTTAGGATCTTTTCATAACGGATTTCGCCAGTTGAGCAACAGCAAGCATGAGGTGAAAAGGACGGAGGATGTAAAGGGATTAAAAATACGTGTTCTGGGAAGTGAAATTTATATGGGCGTGTTTCGGGCATTGGGAGCAGATCCGGTGGCAATGAGCTGGAGTGAAGTATTCACAGCCATTCAGCAGGGGACAATAGACGGACAAGAAAATGGAATTAGTATTACAGCCAGTGCGAAAATGCCGGAGGTTCAAGATTATCTTACTTTGTGGAACTATGCTTATGACAGCGACCTGATTATAGCAAATACAAAGGTATGGAATTCTCTGGAAGAGAAAACAAGAGAGGTTCTTCAGGAGAAGGCAAAAGAAGCTTGCGAATGGGGAAGAGAAGAAGTTGAGAAGGAAGAAGCGGAGCTGTTAGAAGAATTTTGTGAAAAAGGGATGACGGTTACGGAATTGTCAGAAGAAGAATTACAGCCGTTTAAAGAGGAAGTAAATGATTTTAGAAATAAAATGATTGACAGCTATGGCGAAGAAGCATGTGAAGCTTTTGGAATTACCAAGGAATAGGAGGGAAGGCATGAAAAAAATATTGAAGATATGTGATTGGATAGAAGAAGGGCTGGCAGCAATCGCTCTGATTGTTATGACAGTGATTACCTTTGTAAATGTTATTGCCAGATACTTGTTTAGCGCATCCCTCTCTTTTTCCGATGAAGTAACGACTTACTTATTTGTATTATTAAGTCTTTTGGGAACTGCTATTGCAGCAAAAAGAAGGGCGCATTTAGGTCTTACGATTTTAACAGATATTGTCAATCCAAAAGTGAGAAAAGTATTGTTGCTCATTGGTTACGGAATTGCGGTGATATTTTCAGCAGCCATTTTCTATTATGGAATTTTAATGGTGAAAAATCAAATTCTTTTGGGACAGACAACACCGGCAATGCAGTGGCCGGAATGGATTTATGGTTCTTTTGTACCATTCGGAGCATTTTTTGTAGTAATTCGCTTTTTTCAGGCTTTTGTTGAAGAAGCAAAAAAACCGTGTGATAAGGAGGAAAAAGCATGATAGCAGCAGTATTGTTTCTAACTTTTGGAGCATTGCTTCTTATTGGAGCACCGATAGCAGTGTGTTTAGGAGCATCCAGTGTAATAACCATGGTTATTCAAGGCTTAGGTAAACCCATAGAAACAGTCATGAGTAGCCTGCCTATGATTGTATCGGCGTCAACCAGTAAATTTGTATTACTTGCTATTCCGTTTTTTATTCTGGCGGGAAATATTATGGAAAAGGCAGGAATTTCGGAAAAGCTTATCAGACTTGCCGAAGCCTGTGTCGGACACAGAAAAGGTGGTATTGCCATTGTTTGTGTTATTGTATCTTGCTTCTTTGCGGCAATTTCCGGTTCCGGTCCTGCAACTGTGGCAGCTCTTGGCGTGATTTTAGTACCGGCTATGATAAAGTCAGGATATTCTCCTGCATTTTCAGCGGCGCTGATGGCGGCATCGGGAGCAATCGGAGTTGTTATTCCTCCATCTATTACCTTTGTAGTGTATGGTTCTATTGCAGATACGTCAATCGGGTGCGAAACGTTCCTACTTGAAAAGAGTAGGCGCAGCACTTCATTAAATCAATATTTAATGTGTGTTGGAGAACTAAACACACGAATAGTCGAATGACGGGGTAACGCCCTGAAAGGCTACTTTAATACTCCGACTGGCAGAAACTTGAGTAAACAAGGCTCTGTCAGAAGCTCGGTGAAGTCGGCAGACAGACACCGTAACAGATAATGCTGACGAAAGATTCCCAGAGGTGGGCGTTGTGTCTTATATGCCGGAAGTCTATAAAATATCTATGGTTAGAATGTAGATGAGAGGTCTACTGACGAATCCTTGAATGTACAGGTCTATATCGGGGCTGGATAGAAATGTCC
>OKSF01001807.1_pt1 | contig 16076 bp, 18 predicted proteins | sample 1606061 | NCBI WGS metagenome assembly OKSF01 (sample SAMEA3541567, study PRJEB24748) | human gut metagenome | biome: human gut; feature: human-associated habitat; material: faeces | place: China | collected 2012 | reverse complement strand
TCAATGTAGAAAACGCCGGTGACTGGATCAAAGCCGGCTGCGTCGCCGTCGGTGCTGGCGGTGCCCTCACAGGCGGCGGCAAGACGGCCGATGAAATCACGGCTACGGCCAAAAAATTCATCGCTGCCGTCCAGGCTGCCCGGAAGTAAAAATTTGATGTATGATGTTTGACGTTTGATGAAAGGCTCTCCTCATAGGAGAGCTGGCCGCCGAAGGCGGTCTGAGAGGTTGCTTTAAAAACGGGACTGGCGCATGAATGCCTATGTCATCATGCGCCAGTCTTTTTTCTTTAAGTTTGTACCTCTCGATGAATTTACGCGTTCACATAATTCGTTTAAATGGTGTGATGACATAAAAGAAAAACTCGATAATTAAGCCGCTCACAGTCGTGTAAATCAAAATAAATTAATTTACTGATGCTGGAAACAGTACTTTTTTTCTTCTGGAAATATATAATTTGTGCCCGTTTTGTGATAAGATGAAATTGAGAAAAGCAGGTATTGATGAAGTGTCGCCGCACACTCGTGACTTTAGTCATGAGTTAGGCGACACATAACATATGTCATTTTAAAATCGCAAATAAAACCTTGAAATCATTGAGCTTTCCAACTGCATATGTTATTATATATGCAGGAGGTGAGAATATGACAATAGAAACCCATCATGGTCGAGGATATGTCTATTGTTTACACTACCATATCGTTTGGTGTGTGAAGTACAGACATAAGGTACTGACACCAGAAATTGTCGGAGACCTTGTTCAGATACTAGAAAAAATAGCCAATGACAATGACTTCGAAATTTTGGAACTCAACACAGACACAGACCATGTACATATTCTCATAGACTGTTCCCCGCAGCACTTCATCCCAGACATAATGAAAGCTATTAAAGGCGTGTCTGCTCGACTGCTTATGAAAAAGTACGGTGATACGCTCAGAAAGAAGCTCTGGGGAGGGCATTTGTGGAACCCGTCTTATTTTATAACGACTGTTTCTGAGAACACAGAAGCACAAGTTAGGGAATACATCAAATCTCAAGGAAAAAAGGATTAAGAAATGAGGGCTTGGCGATGAAGATAATGACTACTTACAAAACCAAAATCAGAGATTCGCATAGTGCATTAGCTAACACCGTGGGAATCTATCGTCAAGCTGTAGACTTTCTTATTGGTGTGGCTTTAGAAGAATGGAATGCCCTCAAAGAAATCGAACGCTCTCTCGAAAAACAGAGGGCGATTGAGTGCGTAATTCATCATACTAAATCTAATCCTTGCCCAAAATACGATTTCGATTCCAGATTTGGCAAATTCCCAAGTTATCTTCGCCGTGCGGCTATCACCGAGGCTGTCGGCAAGGTGTCCTCCTACAAAAGCAACTATGCTAACTGGGAAGAAAATCCGCAAGGTAAAGAACCTGGGATTCCAGTTGCAGGGTATATCTACCCCGCTATGTATCGAGACAACTGCTTTGTTCGTATTGGCACATATACAGCAAGACTAAAAGTCTGGATTCGAAATACTTGGGATTGGCTGGATGTGCAGCTTCGTAAATCTGACGTTGACTATATCCAACGTCATTGTGCAACCCGCAAGGAGTGCGTACCGACTCTTCGTAGACGGGGGAAGAACTGGTATTTGGATTTTACCTTCGAGGAAAATGTCAAACTCGAAGACAAACCCATTGACCGTCAAATTATCATCGGAGTAGACCTTGGCATTAACAATGCTTGTACTTGTTCCGCTATGTTATCAGATGGCACTGTCATCGGCAGGAAGATTCTTTCCCTGCCGAGAGAAAAAGACTCTCTGGGGCATAAGCTGAACAAAATCAAGAAGGCACATCAGCATGGTGCGAGGAAAATGCCGAGGTTATGGGCAAAGGCAAAAGGCGTAAACCTTGACATTGCCCATAAGACGGCTCAGTTCATCGCTGATGTAGCTATGCTCTATTCCGCTGACGTAATTGTATTTGAACATCTCGACACTCAGGGTAAGAAGCGAGGCTCAAAGAAGCAGAAACTCCATCATTGGCGGGCACAAGCTGTGCAGCGTATCGTTGCCGACAAAACCCACCGTGATGGAGTTCGCGTCCGTCGTGTTTGTGCATGGAACACATCAAAACTCGCTTTCGACGGTTCTGGTGAGGTCGAGCGAGACGAACACAATTATTCGATGTGTACTTTCAAAACTGGCAAAAGGTATCATTGTGACCTGTCTGCCAGTTATAACATTGGTGCTCGGTATTTTATTCGAGAAATCCTAAAATCCTTGCCTGCGAAGGCAAGGTTGGGCATTGAGGCAAAAGTTCCTCAATGTACCAAGAGAACCACCTGCACCTTGTCTACGTTACTTAGTCTGAATGCGGAGCTTGTGGCGTAATGCCATCAAGTTATCTGAGTTCAGTGCCTTATCGTAGAAAGACAGTCCGCTGTCCTAAAGACAGCATGACACGAACTTAATCGTGTCGTTGGAAGCATCCGACTTTAGTCGGGTGAGGGTTCACTTTCAGAATGATGGAGTTGTTATGGAAAATTTGGAATTATTTGAAAAAGCGCCGAATGAAACGGTGCGGGAATACGCCTATCGCGTGTTGTATGAAAACATTATGTCTTTGAAGCTGCCGCCAGGTACGGCCATGTCTGAACAGGAACTGTCGGGTGTCTTGAGCGTCAGCCGGACACCGGTGCGGGAAGCCTTCATCCGCCTGTCGCAAAAGGGGCTGCTCGAAATTTTACCGCAGCGCGGGACCTTCGTATCTAAGATTCACACGGAACAGCTGGCAGAGTTCCGCTTTTTCCGGGTCACCTTGGAACGGGCTATCGTAGAATTGGCTTGCCAGGATTTTCCGGATCCGTGGCGGACGAAATTAGAATTCTGTATTTTCGAGCAGGGCAAATTCATCATCTCAAAAGATGCAGAAAAATTTTTCAAGAGTGATAATACCCTGCACTCTCTACTTTATGAAGGCTGTGGGAAACCGCATATCTGGCAGATTGTCCAAGAATCGAACCTGGATTATGCCCGGGCCCGCGTCCTCAACGTCAGCGATGCCGCAGAGCAGATGCATCTTCTCTACGAACAGCATAAAAGCATAGTCGGCGCTATCTTTGCCGGTAATACAGAACTGGCAAAACGCATCATGACCGAACACATTGACAAGGTCATGGGGGATGTAGAAGTGCTGAAAAAAGAATATCCAGAGTATTTCCGGTAAAGGTAAAGATAGTTTGTAGTTCAGAGTTTGTAGTTTGCAGAAGATGACTTTAAATTTTTTACCATTTGTTGCAAACTAAAAACTACAAACTTAAAACTCGAAAAGAGGCTGTCGCACATGCGACAGCCTCTTTTTTCACCTCCTGAAACTTTCCCGTTCTACGAGGTCGGCGCTGAATTCGGTGCGGACTGGGACGGAATCAGCTTCTTTTCCGGTCAGCTCGGTGACGATGTGGACGGCGGCATTGCACAGGCTGGTCAGTTTATTGTCCAGGCTGGTAATGGTCGGCGTGGCACATTGGGCCAGGATGGAGTTATTGCAGCCGATGACGGGGATGTTTTTTCCATGGCGTAAGGCGGCACGCTGGGCAGCGACGGCGAAGATGTCTTCTGACGTGACGATGGCGTCAAAGGGAATATCGTCTGCGACTAAACGGTCGATGAGTGCTTCCGTATCTTGCAAGGTCCGGGGAATCTGCTGGATGAGTTCTGGTTTCTCCGTCAATCTCCATTCCCGGATCCCCTGGCGGAAACCGTCGAGCTTATGGCGGCCGCTGTAGGTGAGGGAATCGTAAATGTAGAGGATGTCCTGACAGTTCTTGGCAGCCAAGGCGGCGATGACCATTTTCATGCCTTCTTTTTCATTGCAGACGACGCTGTACATATTGGGCTGATGGTAATCGCTGTTGATGGTGATGACCGGGATTTGCCGGGCCGTTTCACAGAGTTGGCGGACATCGGATTCGGAAGAAAATGGCGTGCCGATAGTGATGATTGCATCGACGTGCTTATCGGCCATAGCAGAAATATATTTGCCGTTATGCCCTGTATCGCTGCCGGTATTGGAGAGCATGACGTCGAAATGGTGCTTCCGCAGGCCATCTTCCAGCAGGGATACGGCATGGGCATAGAATATATCGGCCACGTCGGTACAGATGACGCCGACGATTTTCATGGAATCGAGACCTAAGCCCCGGGCGAAGGGATTGGGTTTATAGCCCATTTCTTTCATAACTTGAAGGACTTTCGCCCGTGTCTTTTCACTGACCCGTGTGCTGCCGTTGAGGACGCGGGAGACGGTGGCAATCGATACATTGCATTTCTGGGCGATGTCGTAAATGGTGATGTTCATGGCGATCGTTCCTCTTTATGTAAAAAATCTGGATTGCTTACATTATAGCATACTTTTTTCTGGAAAAAGGCGGGGATACGAAAATGTAAAATGTAAGCGCTTAACCAAGCGGAATAGGAAAGCAGGAAAATCTAGGCACAAAAAGAATAATAAAATGGATCGACCATTCATAATTATGAGTTAAAAGCATGGAAAATGATTAATTTTTCAAAGTTAATACGGAAAAATCATATTACGTTGACACTTAGGTAATGACATGATATTCTTTCAGTGAAGATAAATGTAAGAGCTTACAATAAAATTTACCAATGATCGATGAAGTTAGCGGCCTTATATTGGGAGGAGACGGACAAAATGAAACAATTCATGGACAAAGACTTCTTATTGGATACGGCTACGGCCAAGCATTTATTCCACGATTATGCAGAACATATGCCGATCATTGATTACCACTGCCATATTTCTCCGCAGGAAATCGCAGAAGATCACCATTTCCGCAGCATTACCGAAGTATGGCTCGGTGGTGACCACTATAAATGGCGCCTCATTCGTTCCAATGGGACACCGGAAGAAAAGGTTACCGGGACAGAATCGACAGATTTGGAAAAATTCGTCGAATATGCGAAAGCTCTTTCACGAGCTATTGGCAATCCGCTGTATCATTGGAGTCATTTGGAATTGCAGCGATATTTTGGTTACTCAGGTATTTTAAAAGGAGATACAGCCCAAGAGGTCTGGGAATTTTGTAACAGTAAATTAAAAGAAGCATTCATGAGTGCCAGAAATTTAATAAAACAGTCTAATGTGAAACTCCTTTGTACTACGGATGATCCTGTTGATGATTTAAAATGGCATAAAAGGATAAAAGGAGATAAAAGCTTTGATGTACAGGTATTGCCTACATGGAGACCGGATAGAATTTTAAATATAGAAAGACCAGATTATCCAGAGTATTTGAAAGAGCTTTCAAAAGCATCAGGTGAGGAAATTCAGAGTTTTCAGAATTTAAAAAAAGCAATAACAAAAAGACTTCAATACTTTGTAAGTATGGGCTGCTGTATTTCAGACCACGGTTTCGATTTTATGGTTTATATCCCTGCAAAAGAATCGGAGATAGAGAGGATTTTTTCTGCCCGTCTTGAGGGCAAAGAAATTTTAGCAGAGGATATTGCAAAATTTAAAACAGCATGTATGCTTTTTTTAGCAGAAAAATATGAAGAATTAAGATGGGTTATGCAGATTCATTTTGGATGCAAAAGAAACAATAACAGAAAAATGTATAAAAATCTAGGGGCCGATACAGGTTTTGACTGTATTGGGGATATTGCTTCGGGAACAGCTTTGGCAGATTTTTTAAATGCAGTAAATGATAGGAAAAATTTGCCGAAGACAATTTTGTATAGTTTAAATCCAAAAGATAATGAAATGATTGGAAGTATGATAGGATGTTTTCAAAACAGTGATGCAGCAGGTAAAATTCAGCATGGTTCAGCATGGTGGTTTAATGATAATAAAACTGGTATGATAAATCAGATGACTTCTCTGGCAAATTTAGGACTATTAGGGAATTTTATTGGTATGCTCACAGATTCCAGAAGTTTTCTTTCTTATCCTCGCCATGAATATTTTCGTAGGATTTTATGTGATTTGATTGGAGAATGGGTGGAAAACGGAGAATATCCAAGGGATATGGAGATTTTAGAAAAAATTGTAAAGGGAATTTCTTATAATAATGCGGTACAATATTTAGGATTTCAGATCTAAATGAAATTGTTGTAGTATTTTAACACAATTTATGCTAATATAGTACGGATAAAAAGAAAAAGGAGAAAAAGTGTGGAAAATCGTAAAATTATCCAAGTGGAAGAAAAAGTACCGCCAAAACTTTTAATTCCGTTAAGTATTCAGCACATGTTTGCCATGTTTGGTGCGTCAGTGCTGGTTCCGTCTTTATTTGGCATGAATCCTGCTATTGTTCTTTTTATGAATGGTATCGGGACATTATTGTTTATTTTGATAACAAAAGGAAAAGCACCTGCATATCTGGGCTCCAGTTTTGCATTTATTGCTCCTGCCTTGGTGGTTATGAGTAAGTTTGGATATGAATATGCCTTGGGTGGCTTTGTAGTTGTTGGCCTTTGTGGATGTATTTTGTCATTGATTATTTATAAGTTTGGCTCTGATTGGATTGACATTGTACTCCCACCGGCAGCAATGGGACCGGTAGTAGCATTGATTGGTCTTGAACTTTCCGGTACTGCGGCAAAGAATGCAGGGCTGTTGGATGAAAAAATTCAGACAGAGAGTATTATTGTATTTTTGGTAACACTTGGTGTTGCAGTATTTGGCTCTGTAGTCTTTCGAAAATTTTTGTCTGTTATTCCGATTTTAATTGCGATTTTAGCAGGATATGTTGCTGCAATTCTCTGTGGAATAGTAGATTTCACACAGGTAGCAGAGGCATCCTTCTTTTCACTGCCGAATTTTACAACACCGAAATTTAATGTGGAGGCTATCTTAATTATTTTGCCGGTGATTTTGGTAGTAGCTTCTGAGCATATCGGACATCAGATTGTAACAGGAAAGATTATTGGAAGAGATTTAATTAAAAATCCAGGATTGCATCGTTCCATGTTTGCAGACAATTTTTCTACGATGCTTTCCGGTTTTATCGGTTCTGTTCCAACAACAACCTACGGGGAAAACATTGGTGTTATGGCAATGACAAAAGTATATAGTGTATATGTTATCGGAGGAGCAGCAGTACTTTCTATTGTTTGTTCTTTCATTGGGAAGTTGACAGCACTTATCCAGACAATTCCAAGTCCGATTATCGGTGGAATTTCTTTTCTGCTTTATGGTATGATTGGAACTTCCGGTATTCGTATTCTGGTAGATGGAAAAGTAGACTACAGTCGTTCCAGAAACATGGCGCTTACTTCTGTTATTTTTGTAACAGGTTTGTCCGGAATTAAAATCAGCATTGGTGAGATTGAACTGACGGGAATGGTTCTTGCATGTATTGTGGGAATGATTTTAAGCCTGATTTTCTATGTTTTGGACAAGCTGAAACTGACAAATGACAGAGAACAGGAAATGAATTAAATAGAAAGTAATGAGAGAAGAAGTTATTGGATTAAGCGAATATAAGAAAACGGCTTAATCTGATAACTTTTTTTGTTACTGTTCATTCCGTTTACAGGAATAAGCCAGAAATAAAAATTTTAAAAAGTTATTGACATATACTAATAAAAGTGCAATAATAAATTTATGCCAATAATGAAGAGAGAGGAAAGCCTATGCCAAGACCGAATAAACCAAAACGAGTAAAAAGGGAGCCTGTTTGTGACAGCTTTTTTCCAAAGGGAAAAGCAGAGCAGTGTCATGAAATTGAAATGTCAGTAGAGGAATATGAAACACTTCGTCTTTTGGACTATGAAGGAATGACACAAGCCGAGTGTGCAAAGGAGATGGGAATTGCCAGAGCAACGGTACAGAGCCTTTACACAGAAGCAAGAAAAAAAACAGCCCGATTTCTGGTGGAAGCAGCCGGACTACGTATTCGCGGAGGGAATTTTTTAATAGAAGAAGATATGTCAGGAAATGGCAGAGGCAAGAAAGGAGTTTATACTATGAAGATTGCAGTTACTTATGAAAACGGAGAAGTTTTTCAGCATTTTGGTCATACAGAACAGTTTAAAATTTACCATGTAGAGGATGGAAAGATTACTTCAGCAGAAGTTGTAGATACAAACGGAAGTGGACACGGAGCTTTGGCAGGATTTTTAAAAGAGAAGGGAGCAGAGGTTCTGATTTGCGGAGGAATTGGCGGCGGCGCCAGAAATGCATTGGCAGAAGCAGGAATTCGTTTATTCCCAGGAGCATGCGGCAATGCAGATGCACAGGTGGAAGCATATTTGGGCGGAAGTTTGAATTACAATCCAGATACTGTATGTGATCATCACCATCATCATGAAGGTGAATGCGGAGAGCACAAAGGAGAAAATCATCACTGTGGCGGACATTGTGGTAAATAGAAGATATTGCAGAAGGTGCATGACAGATAGATGTTGTGCATCTTCTTTTTCTCTTAGGACATAGGGAAAATGTTCTTGACAATCCGTTGTAAGTCTATTAAAATTAATATTTGTAGGATTGCTGGAATAGCTCAGTTGGTAGAGCACTTCACTCGTAATGAAGGGGTCGTGGGTTCGAGTCCCATTTTCAGCTTTTATAAAAGAGGAAGGGAACGTCGTGAAGGCGTTCTTTTTTTTGCAAAGTATGTATAATGAAAAAAGTGAAAAAGACACTTGTCTTATAGGCATTGGAATATTGAATGAAACAGGAGGATAATATTAAAAGTGGCAAATTCAGATACATATAAGGGGATTTATGCAATGCATAAGTACTGGGGGAAAAAGCCATTTAATGAAATATCGAAATTTATTGAAAAATACTCTAAACCAAATGAAACGGTTATGGATTGTTTTTGTGGCTCAGGAGTAACACTTATTGAGGCTGTTAAAGCTGGAAGAAAAGCAGTGGGTGTAGATTTAACTCCGATTGCAATTAAATTTTGGCGCATGCCTCACTGACAGCAGTAAATATTGACGAAATAAATAAAATATTTGAGAATATAAAAACGACACTTCAGGAAACAATTAATAGTATGTATGAGATGGAATTTGAGGGAGAGAATACCATGGTGACTCATACAATATGGAAAAATGGTGAGCCAATAGAAGTGTGGTATCGTACAGATAAAGAAAAGAAAAAAATAAGAGCAGGTAATTCTACAGATATAAAAATGTGCAATGAGCCAGCTATAGAAGCGAAATGGTATCCGAAAAGTATTATGTTTGAAAACTCCAGAATTAATGTAGGAAAAGAACAAAAAGTTTCAGACTTATTTACACCGAGAGCTTTGGTTGGATTATCTCTTTTGCTTGACGAAATCAAAAAAATAGAAGACGAAAAATTAAGAGAGGTGTTTGAACTGACATTGTCAGGAACTTTATCTCAAGCAAGTAATCTGGTATTTGTTATTCGAAGAAGAAAGAAAAACAAAGGAGAGAAACTTCGTGCCGAAGTGGGCAGTTGGGTAATTGGATATTGGGTTCCGGAAGAACATTTTGAAATAAATGTATGGAATTGTTTTGAAAATAGATTTAAGCGTATTCTTAAAGGAGAACAGGAAATATACAGCTTGTTTTCTGAAAAAAGTGATTCTTATATGCAAGAGTATGTAAAACTTATCAATGGTTCTGCAACACAAATTCCAATTGATGATAATTCTGTGGATTATGTATTTATTGATCCACCTCATACAAATAGAGTCCTTTATATGGAGCAGAGCTTGCTGTGGAATGCATGGTTAGGGCTTGATGAAGAAATAGAATGGGATAATGAAATTGTAGTAACAGAAGCAAAAAATAGAAAAAAGAAAAATTCTGATAATTATAATTTATTGTTAGATAAAGCATTTGGAGAAATCTATAGAGTTTTAAAACCAAACAGATATTTTTCTTTAGCATTTAATTGTTTGGATGATAATATCTGGATTGATATACTGAATTTGTCTGTACATCATGGTTTTGAAATTAGGGATATCGTTCCATTGGAATATTCTGCAACATCTGTTATACAGGATAATAGAAAAAATGCATTAAAAACAGATTTTGCACTTACTTTTCAAAATGTTGGAAATAATGAACTGGAGCAGATTAGTTTTAAGAACGATGATCTTGAGCTAGAGCAGATGATAAATGGAATTCTTGAATCAAATCCAGGATATGAAGTATACAATATTATGAATGTACTTTTTGAAAAAACAATTCCGAAAGGTTATATTTATAAAGTATCAAAGATAGTAAAATTTTGTGCGAAAATAATGGAATAATAACAGAGCCGATCTCCCTTGATTAAAACCAAAGCAGGGAAATCGGCTTTATGATTATTCAGAATAAATGGTTGAAAGAGAGAAAGCACAGTAATTACCTTCTAATTTTGCATCTTTGTCATAATGATATTGAATTTTATGAATAGAATCAACAGAAAGATTGTCTAAAAGATGATTGATTTTTCTTCTGATTTCAGCAGTGTTACCTTTCAGGTCACGACCATCTATAAATTTAGTTTCATAAGCCAAGAATACGAAAAGACGATTATTATTGCAAAATAAACGTTCACCTTGGTATTTATAATTCCACCATTCCAGCATTTTGAGACTTTCTTGATTATTAGGTACATAAGCCTTATGTACCTGCTGCAATTGGGCAACGAATTGAGCAGAATCATCATCAAGAGTGATTAGAAAATTTGATAAGGATGCTTTTGTATCAAACCTAAATTCACTTATGTTTGGAAGGGAAAGATTTTTATGATTTTTTTGTATTTGCATATTCGTTAAATAGTGTATCGAAATTTACCATGTTGGACAGCCACCTTTCTATATAAAATTTATATAAGGTAGATTATAAGGCAAAGGATTGCGAGAAACAATGGTGAGTTTTGATTTTAAGAGAATAATAACAGAATTCGAATAGGGAAAAGGGGAGGTGGAATAAATAATATTTTCGTGGTATGATAAGAATTAGATTAAGATAATGATGATGACAGGATAAAATAATAAAGAGAAATGGAGAAGAAATACTATGAATTTTCAATTTGCACATTATAATTACAACGTAAAAAATCTGGAGACATCTATTCAGTTTTATGAAAAAGCACTTGGATTAAAGGAAGTAAGACGCAAAGAAGCGAAAGACGGAAGTTTTATTCTTGTTTATCTGGGAGATGGGAAAACAGGATTTCAATTGGAATTGACCTGGCTGCGTGATTGGGAGAAAGATCATTATGATTTAGGGGATAATGAAATACACTTGGCATTTACTACTGATAATATGGAAGAAGCTCATAGAAAACATGAGGAAATGAACTGTATTTGTTATGAAAATCCGAAAATGGGAATTTATTTTATCAGTGATCCAGATGGATATTGGATTGAGATTGTACCGGAGAAATAGAAGAATCGTTGAATAGTGTCTAAAAACAAGTTTTGTACGCAAGGAGAGAACGAAGATATGGCGAACTATTTTGAGGGGTTACAATTTAATATAATTTATAGTTCCCGCAAGTCAATCGCCATCGAATTACGTATGGATGGTATTCTTGTGCGTGCTCCCAAGGGCATGAGCTGTGGTGAAATTAACGCTTTCATTCATGAGAAACGGGGCCGGATTGAGAAGCACTTAGTAAAAATGCAAGACAGAAAGAAGGACTTAGAACAAATTCCTCTATTTACTAGGGATGAGTTTAGGGAGCTGGCAAAGAAGGCGTTGGTTGTAATTCCAGAAAAAGTAAAGAAATATGCTCCACTTGTGGGTGTCACTTATGGCAGAATTACAATTCGTAATCAGCGTTCACGTTGGGGAAGTTGTTCTAGTAAGGGTAATCTGAATTTTAATTGTCTTTTGATGTTATTTCCAGAAGATGTGATGGATTATGTTGTTGTTCATGAACTCTGTCATAGAAAACAAATGAATCATTCAGCAGAGTTTTATGTAGAAGTTGAGCGTGTATTTCCAGAATACCGCAAATGTCAGAAATGGCTTAAGGAAAATGGTGGATTGTATCTTGCTCGTCTTCCATAGAAAGAGAGGATACTACACTATTTGCGTTCTCACAATAAGAGATGGTAGGTGAAAGATATGAAAATAATTGTTAATAAAATAAAGTGTAAGAAATGCGGAGATGTAATTGAAAGTAAATCTGTACATGATTTTAAGTTTTGCAAGTGTGGTGCAGTTGCTGTAGATGGCGGTCAAGATTATCTAAAAAGATGTGGCAATAGAGAAGACTGGGAAGAGTTATCTGAGGTAGAGAGATAATGTGAATTTAGGAGAATATTAAAATGGGCGCATGGAATTATGGTGTGTTTGATGACGATATAGCTTATGATGCGTTGGACGACTTGAGAGAGTCATTAGAAATTATTACGGATATGGAAAAATATTTTGACGCTGTGATTGGGGCAGAGTATGTTGAATATGACGAGGGATGTTATGCACTGGTATCGGCGGCAGTCATTGATAGTGTGTTTAACGAAAAGCAATATAGATGTGATGATGAAGATTACTTTGAATGGGTAAAAACATTAAAGTCTTTTGATTTTACTCCACTCAAACAGAAGGCTATAGTGGCTATTGACGCTGTGCTTTCCGATAGTTCTGAAATAAAGGAGCTATGGGAGGAAAACAAGGAATTATATAGTGCATGGAGAGAAGATAAGATTTCTATACGAGAAAGACTTAGATAATAAGCAACTTGAATCATTTTTCAGAGTTTTCAGTAGAAGTTAAATGTGTATTTTCAGAATGTCGCAGATAATTGATACTAAAAAGTTTTTCTTTTATGAAGTTTAGAGGTTTGTGCTATAATTTATGAAATAAATGAGACAACTGGTTTACTTGTTAAATTATAGAAATCGGATTGTAAATGGAGGATAGCAGTATGAAAATAGTAATTATAAATGGAAGCGCAAGAAAAGGGAACACCTTGACAGCGATAGAGGCATTTGTGAAAGGTGCGTTGGAAAAGAATGAAATTGAAGTTATTGAGCCAGATAGGCTTCATATAGCACCTTGTAAGGGGTGTGAAACTTGTCAATGTTATAAAGGCTGCGTAGACAGCGATGATACAAATCCAACAATTGATAAAATAGCCGCAGCAGATATGATTCTTTTTGCTACACCAGTGTATTGGTGGGGAATGTCAGCACAATTAAAGCTTATCATTGATAAATGCTATTGTCGTGGATTGCAATTGAAAAATAAAAAAGTAGGTGTTATTATCGTTGGAGGTTCTCCAATTGATAGTATACAGTATGAGTTGATTTGCAAGCAATTTGATTGTATGGCTAGTTACCTGTCATGGGATGTGCTTTTCCAGAAATCCTATTATGCTAATGCCAGAGATGAACTTGCAAAAAATGTCAATGTAATGAAAGAACTTGAGGAGATTGGTAAAAAATTATAATAGAAGAAACATTTATGAAAAATATTATTTAACGTGTATGTTGATGAGCCAGATAAATTCCCAGTCTCTCGGAGAGATTGGATACATTTGAAGATGTTGTAATAGGTTTTAATGCAAAGGTTCAAGAAATGCTGAAACCAATGACAGCTGTTTATAAGAGTGGTGTAGTAGATGCTTTGAGCTCTGTCGGAAAAGCTTATGCAAATATGAATTTGGGAATAACTCAATCAGAAATGATAAAAAGTATGAATACAATGGCAGAATGTTTTTGGTATCAAAAGCTGTTGCCAATAGTTTTGCAACAACGCAGATGTTAGCAGAGAGTGTGAAGACGGCTGAAATTATACAGAAACAATTGAAGATTTTGATGAAAAAACGGTTGAGCGATGAAGAAGAGTGATGCATCCTCTAAACAGAGAGTAACAATTGCCCCTTCAAAATTATTATACTTGGTCTTGAATTGCCATGTTATTCCATTTTTGCTATTTTTTTGAAAAACAGTATATCTTGAAAAAATAAAAAAAGTGCGTAAAATAGGGAAAAAAGAGAGAGTTCAGGAGGAAAATATAATGATTAAAGTATTATTCATCTGCCACGGCAATATTTAATGTACGCTGTGAAAGCCTTGATTTTATTGGATTTCTTGAGGATTAACCAATAATTTACACTTTATTTACACCTTTGGAAGACCGAATCGGAATAATTAAAAAAGTTGTCATAATTTAGTTGGTCAAAAAATAATACTACACTCAAAATCAATTAAAAAATCAATCGTAAAAAAATACGATTGATTTTTTGCGCATTTTTGCATATAATATAATCATTATGGTTGGAAAGGGAACGATTACTATGCGTGAAACAAGAATATTAGAATTCAAGGAAACGATTACGAATACTTTTTTGAAAACAGTTAGTGCCTTTTCGAATTACAATGGTGGAACAATTCTTTTTGGGGTTGATGATAATGGAAATGTGAAAGGATTGCCAGATGTAAAACAGGCCTGTCTGGATATCGAAAATAAAATCAATGACAGTATATCACCTCAACCAAACTATACACTTGAAATACAGAATAATGACCAGACGATAAAACTTACTGTAAAAAGTGGTCTTCAAAAACCGTATTTATATAAATCAAAAGCATACAAACGAAATGATACAGCAACGATAGAGGTAGATACATTAGAATTTTCAAGGCTTGTATTAGATGGAAAAAATATTAGCTTCGAAGAATTACCTTGTAAAGATCAGGAGCTATCTTTTAAAATTTTACAGTGTAAACTGAAAGAAAATATTTACATTGAAACTTTCAATCAAGATACTTTAAAGACATTGAACCTGTATGACAATATAAATGGTTATAATAATGCAGCGGGACTTTTGGCAGATAAAAATCATTTTTCAGGAATTGATATTGTTAAGTTCGGTGAGAATATCAGTATTATTCAAAAAAGAGTAACGTTTGAACATATATCGGTTTTAGAAATATATGAAAAAGCACTTGCTGTATTTAGAGATTATTACCAATATGAAGTAATACAGGGGGCTGACAGAAAGATGGTAGAGAAAATACCGGAAGCAGCTTTCAGAGAAGCAATTGCAAATGCTTTGATTCATAGGGTATGGGATATTAATTCACACATCAGAGTTTCTATGTTTGATGATAGAATAGAAGTAGTGTCTCCTGGTGGATTGCCGGCTGGAATAACGGCAGAAGAATATTTATCAGGTAAACTATCTATTTTAAGAAATAGAAATCTTGCAAATGTATTTTACAGACTGGGATTAGTAGAGATATTTGGAACAGGAATTACACGAATCAAACAACTGTATGCAGAGAGTTTGATAAAACCAGAATTTGAAGTGTCAGAAAATGCTATAAAAATTGTACTACCGATATTTGAAACGAATGTCAATTTAACCGAAGACGAAAAAGTGATTTACAAATTTTTAAGTAAGACGATGCTGAAACCAATAAGTGAAATTGCACCATATGTCCCATTTGGCAAATCAAAAACAACACAATTACTGAAAGCTATGGAGAAAAAGGGTGTGATTGCAGTTGAAGGAAAAGGCAGAGGAACAAAATATATCATTAAGTGATTGAGAACATAGAGGGGCCAAATTACACAATCTTTCAATAACACAAGGAGAAAATCATATGATAAAAATTTTATTTATATGTCATGGAAATATTTGCCGATCAACGATGTCTGAATATGTTATGAAATATCTAACAGACCAGGCGGGGCTTGCCAGTGAATTCTATATTGATTCGGCTGCAACTAGTCGTGAGGAGATTGGTAATGGTGTTCATCATGGCACGAGACAGAAGTTAAAAGAAGTAGGAATTCCGTGTGGCAACCACAGGGCACGGCAGATGATGAGAAGAGACTATGAAGAGTTTGATTATATTATCGGTATGGATGCGTGGAATATCCGAAATATTATGAGAATCATCGGTTCAGATCCAGAGAAAAAAGTTTCTATGCTTTTAGACTTTACGGATCGTCCGGGAACAGAAATTGCTGATCCGTGGTATACGGGCAATTTTGATGCGACCTATGATGATGTACTGGAAGGTTGTACAGGATTGTTAGAGCATTTGAAGAATATCAGCTGGGAGATGACTCCACCTTTATAGGTGGTGAGAAACAAGCTGGTATCAGTGGTGGGAGTCAATCCCCCAGCTGA
>OKSF01001805.1_pt1 | contig 16088 bp, 8 predicted proteins | sample 1606061 | NCBI WGS metagenome assembly OKSF01 (sample SAMEA3541567, study PRJEB24748) | human gut metagenome | biome: human gut; feature: human-associated habitat; material: faeces | place: China | collected 2012 | reverse complement strand
CATGCTTTCTGAATTCATCGATTGCATCCATATCTACCAGATCTTTCAGATCTTCATAATCCCAAGTCTCAATCTTCTGAATCTCGTGTGATGTACGGAATCCATCAAAGAAGTTGATAAATGGAAGTTTTCCCTTCAATGCTGCACAATGTGCAACTGGTGTCAGATCCATAACTTCCTGTACACTGGACTCACACAGCATAGCTGCACCAGTCTGACGACAGGCGTAAACATCAGAGTGATCTCCAAAAATTGAAAGTGCATGACTTGCAAGTGCACGAGCTGATACATGGAATACTCCAGGAAGCTGCTCCCCTGCAACTTTATATAAGTTAGGAATCATCAACAGCAATCCCTGAGATGCTGTAAATGTTGTTGTAAGTGCTCCTGCTGCCAGGGATCCATGAACGGCTCCTGCTGCACCAGCCTCTGACTGCATCTCTGTTACCTGAACAGTCTCTCCAAATATATTCTTTCTGCCTTCTGTAGCCCACTCATCTACATGCTCCGGCATAACAGATGATGGTGTAATTGGGTAAATAGCTGCTACTTCAGTATATGCATATGAAGCATGTGCTGCGGCCTGATTACCATCCATGGTTTTCATTTTTCTTGCCATTTTGTTGTTCCTCCTTAGACATTATTCAAGAAAACTAATTCTTTACATATATCTTATATTATAGTCCGGCACTTCTTAAAAGTCTAGATATTCTCCGTTTCTTTTTGTTCCTTTTTTGATACAAAATTAACGACGCTTCTCTTTCTAATGCAATAACACTAAAAAAGCTGCCTAACAAGCAGCTTTTTTCTTAATCTTTATTCGATTATATACAATCAAAACAAATGATACAACTACAATGGTTCCGGCAAGAACCTGTGATACCGGAATTTCTGTACCCGGAATCCAGAGCTGATCTGTTCTTAATCCCTCGATCCATGCTCTTCCTGCACCATATCCAAACAGATACATCAAGAATACTTCTCCCTGGAACTTTTTATGTCTGCGATACAACAACAGTAATATCAACAAGGCGAGGCACCACATAGACTCATAAAGATATGTCGGGCTTACTTGAATATAAGATACCCCATCCACTGTTTCCATGTGTTTTCTCATTAAATCCGTGATATCCGAAGATCTGACTGCATCTACCGGAAGTTTCATAGCAAATAATCCATCTGTATACTCACCAAATGCTTCCCTGTTAAAGAAATTTCCCCAGCGTCCGATTGCCTGTCCAAGTACAAGTCCAAGACCTGCTGTATCAAAGATCTGTGCTGCTGATAATTTCTTCACTTTTGCAAATACAATTACTGTAAGAACCGCTGCGATCACACCGCCGTAAATTGCAAGCCCTCCCTGTCTGAGGTTAAAAATACTAAGCAGGTCATCTTTGTACATATCCCATGAAAAAATCACGTAATATGCCCTGGCACCGATGATTGAAATGATTACTGCACAAATAGACAGATCATAATAATCTTCTTCTTTCTGTCCAGTTCTTTTTGCTTCATATACTGCCATAAAAATTCCGGCAAGAATCCCAGCACCTATGATCATTCCGTAATAAGCAATATCAAATCCAAATACCGTAATATGATTCCCTACTGAAGAAAGATGTATTCCCAGATGTGGAAAATCAATCGTTCTAGTCATTTTTCATACTTCCTTCCACACTGTGATTATACATTAAATCGGAATAACATAATATCGCCGTCTTTTACTACATATTCTTTTCCTTCCAGACGGATCAGACCTTTTTCTTTTGCAGCTGCATGACTTCCACATGCAATCAAGTCATCATAAGAAACAACCTCTGCTCGGATAAATCCACGTTCAAAATCAGAGTGGATCTTTCCTGCTGCCTGCGGTGCTTTTGTTCCCTCTGTAATTGTCCATGCACGGACCTCTGGCTCACCTGCTGTCAGATAACTGATCAGTCCGAGGAGCTTGTAGCTTGCCTTGATCAGTTTCTCAAGTCCTGACTCAGTAAGACCAAGATCTTCCAGGAACATTTTTTTCTCATCATCATCTAATTCGGAAATCTCAGCTTCAATTTCTGCACATACTACAAATACTTCACTTTCTTCTTTTGCAGCGTACTCTCTGACTGCCTGAACTCCTGCATTGGAAGCTCCATCATCTGCAAGATCATCTTCAGATACATTTGCAGCGTAGATGACCGGTTTATATGTCAGAAGATTGTAACTCTTAAGCCACTCCTCTTCTTCCTCATCTTCTACTGCGTCAAATGTCTTGGCAAGTCTTCCATCTTCCAGATGTGCTTTGATCTTCTCAAGAAGAGCCAGCTCTTTTGCAGCTGCCTTGTCATTTCTTGCAACCTTAGTTGTCTTTGCAATTCTTCTCTCCAGGATCTCAAGGTCTGAAAAGATAAGCTCCAGATTGATCGTCTCAATATCTCTGAGTGGATCAATACTTCCATCTACATGTACAATATTACTGTTCTCAAAACAACGTACCACATGCACGATAGCATCTACTTCACGGATATTTGCAAGGAACTGATTTCCAAGCCCTTCTCCTTTTGATGCTCCCTTTACAAGTCCTGCAATATCTACGAACTCAATTGCAGCCGGGATGATCTTCTTCGTGTGATACATCTCGCCAAGGACATTCAGTCTCTCGTCCGGCACAGTTACAACTCCGACATTCGGGTCAATGGTACAAAACGGATAGTTTGCAGACTCCGCTCCTGCTTTTGTCAGTGAATTAAAAAGGGTACTCTTACCTACATTCGGTAATCCCACGATTCCTAATTTCATCTTTCTATATTCCTCCTATAAATCCTCTTTATCTTTCTTAATAACCTTAATACAATACCCTGTATTATACCATAGCATCTTATCTTTGTGAATAATCATTTTCATCTCATCCCCGACTCTTTCTCTTTATATTTCCACACTTTCCGAAATGAATTTTTCAAATTTTTTTCGCTTTACAAGCTTTTTTGTACCCTCGTTGCAACATCAAAGGTGTTTATTGGCTTTCTATCTCTTCTTACATATAAAATGTGTAACCATAACATTAATAAGCACGAAAGAAAACATTACACCTACAGTACTAAGGATCGGCCAATGAAATGTAAAATATGACAATTTATTTTCCATATAAATCTTTACTCCAACCAAAGTGAGCATTCCTACAGTAAACAACATTCCTATCACACACATAAAATAATAACTGTCTTCTCCAAAGAGCATTAATTTCATTTGCTTATCGGTCATCCCAATACTTTTCATTACATCAAACTCTTTTCGTCGAGCGTACATCCCAGTGAATACAACGTTACAATAATTGGTCAATCCAGCAATGAATAATATGATACTTACAGCACCTAAGAGAATTCGATTTCCTCTCATATATGTTTCTTTTTGTTGCATCAAGTCTGATTTACAAATAACAAAAACTCCTGCTTCGCCTGTGCCTTCATCCATCGATACTTCTGTCATTTCGGATCGTTTCTTATTTTCCTCGGATATCAGCTCGCTGATCTGTGTTTTCACATAAGGTTCTTTTTCCGGATCAGCAGTTAATTCCATTGCTAATATCTTTTTCTCAGTTGGTATCTTTTGAAAGCCTTTCTCACTGATAAAATAATATAAGCTGCCTTCTCTACCATGCCAGGATTGATGTATTTCTGGGAAATTATCACTTTGCCTGTCTAAATAACCACATAGAGTAAATGTTTCGGATTCCTTTTGAGGAAATTCCTCTTCCTGTTGTTTCTCTTTACTATCAGAATTACTTTGTTCTTTTCTACGAATCGCATCTTCTTTTGAAAGCAAAGTTTTAAAATATACCGGTTCGCCAATTGCTTCATCTGCAAGTTTTTGTTGTTCCGGGGTCAGCATATGATCATGTATAATCAATACGCCAGTCCCTTCTTCCAAAGATTTTACATCAATATTTAATTGATTATCCTGTACATATTTCTTAAGCGACAAGATTTGATCTTCGTCTATAACTTGTACAGTATCCCAGGTGATTCCTTCCACCATATTATCATTTGTAAGATCCGAAAGCCCTTCGTCATAAGGGCGGATGCCTTTTCTGGACATAACTGTAGTTACATAAGCTCCTTCGATCAGATTGGAATTTTCCCAATCAATACCTTCCATCTTATGTAGTTTTTTCTCCAACTCTTGAGAGATTGGTGAAAATTCATCATAATCGTTATCATACAGCAGTTCCACACCATCTCCCTGTGTCAGCAAAGGATCAACATCAATTTCTCTGGTTTTATATTCTTCTCCATAACCCATGCTTTGCCCAAATTGACTAAACTCTCCTGCCAGCAAAAAATCAGGTCGTTTTTCAAGAAGATGCTTATAATCACAGCCATTTATAAGTACATTCATTAGAATAAAAGACAGGACTCCTAAAAATATGGAAAGGCTTGTAATGATAAATCGTGTTTTATGCCGCGTTATATTCCCCCATGCAATATAGAACATTTCTCCTATTTCAGAACGTTTCAACACCATTTCCACGGGATGTTTTATTTTTCTGTTAAGCTTATTTCCATCATAAGTGGCACTCTCAACGCAAGACAGAGTCGTTATTTTTCTAATAACACCTTCCGATGCTATCCACAGAATTCCATTTACAAATAGAACAGAAATCAAAAGAATCCACGGCCTGAAAAAGGAAAGTATCGTGTTTCCTCCCATTTCCTGATAAAAATGAAAGCCTAATATTTTCGGTATCAATAAAATCAAAATCAGTGCAGAAATCAAACTTCCCAAAGCAGAGCCTTTTAACATGAGTAATCGCATTTGTTTCCGGTAAATTTTTGTAATCTGTCTTTCTGTAGCTCCAATTGTATGGAGCAGTCCGAGATTTTGAATATCTTCACTCATGGATATCCAAAGGACATTGCACACAAGGAAATATATTCCGCACAAAATGCCCAGCGTTCCCAATATCACCATCTCATATCCACCTGCGAATTTAGAAACGGCCGTATATTGTGCTGTATCAGAAACATATATCTTCTGTTCTGCACTCTTCATCGGCAATGTCTGATATAATTTTTCTTCTGTTTTGCTTCTGCTTAAATGATTACTCTGACTGAAAAGTAACGTATAAGGTCCTTTTTCCAGACTCAACTCATTAATTTTGTCATGTGAAATGTATCCGATTGACAATTCATTTCCAGAGTCCGTATACCAGCCACATAGTTCGAATTTTTCTTTCGAATGTTCGAACGCACCTTTGTATACATCTAAGTTTATTTCCATTCCCTGTTCCGGTTCAGAAATACCAAGTTTTTTCAATGCCCTCTCAGATAATAGAATTTCCTCCTTTTTCTGTGGGTAGCTTCCAATCACATTGGTATATGCCGGCTTCAAAAAAGAGTTCCAGCTTTCCAAGTCAGCCCATACTACGTTGCATATCGTTTTTGCATTGTTCTCTGAAACTTCTGTAGCTTCACCTACAAAAATGCTTTTCCCAACCTGTTTTATATAATCCAGTTGTTTTAATTTTGCATATTGTTCTTCTGTTCCATCTTCTATTCTGCCCGAAGAAGCAGCTCCATTTTCTCTGATTAATCTTATTTCTTCTGCCTGTATTTTCCCAAAAGAGATTCCGAATACCATGGTAATCGCAACAATACCGATTACTACCGAGCAAAATAAAATCGAATTTCTTACCTTTTTTGTGCCTGCAAAATTCTTAGCCAGAAATCGGATTATGTCTTTATTGTTATTTGGAATGTTCTTATGAAACATAATGATACCTCCTAACAATCGTTACAATCTCTTGTATAGATTTTCCCATCGGACATACGTATTACTCTGTCTGCCATCTGTGCTACTTCCTCTTGATGAGTTACGATCAATGTCGTCTGATGGAATCTTGCGGCACAGGATTTTAGTAATCCCACAACTTCCATACTTGTAACAGAATCCAGATTTCCAGTCGGTTCATCCGTAAACTGTACCCCTATCCCCTTATGCCTTGAAAATAGGGGCTTTAACGGTATGTACATTTGTGTACTGTGTACACTTCTCTTCAGAAAAAGGCAGGGCTTTTATACCCTACCTTGATCTCCCTTAAATACTATGAAAAATTTTCTTTTATCCTTTGATTGCTTTTATCCAACACACAAAAGTACTCTTTTTCTTTTTTGTTTCCGTAACAGAATCATAGACTTCTTTTTCTTGTAATTTGTAACTTGTAATGTACGATACTTCTTGTAATCGTTTAGCAAGCCTTTGGCTTTCTTCGTTATTAGGTAATTCAACGCTATGTTTTTTACTTCTATCACAAAATCCTGAATACCATTGTGAAAGTTCTGAAAAACAATTTTCAAAATCAGCCGCTTCTAAAATCGAAAGGTATTTAAACATCAACGTCTTTTTCCCTTTTTCATCTACATATTCCCAGGCTGCTGTAAATATGGATTTGTTAATCGTCATATTTGAATCAACTAAGTTTTCAGCAATTTTTGCAGTCATATAATTTTCTCCAAAAGCATCCAACAGAACTTCTGCATTAGAAAAATCGAGAATAGGCGAAAGCAATAGTGTTTCTAATAATGTTTTTCCCATTGGAATCTTTTCCATTACTTCCATATATTCCGCTTGATTATACAAAATAAAATCTGGACATAAATCAGGATAGACATCTTTAATTTCACCATATTTATTAACATCAAAAGGAATATATTTTTTCTTAATCAAAATTCCCACTTTCTGTCTCTCAACCTTCTCTATTGGAATATCAAATTCTAATTCCAACTGAGGTAATAGTTTTTCAAAAGCAGAATCATCAATTGTACTTGTAATAAGTTCTTCGGCAAACACTTCATTTAAACACTGATTCTCTAAAAATGTAAGTTGATCACTATTTGTTTCAATGTATTGAAGTAGTTCTGGCGTAATCTTATATCTGTCCCAATAACATTTGATATTCTCCCATTTCAGACTTACTTTTCCTTTATCCAATAACTCATCCCAAAGAATTTTCACGTCCTTATCAAAATCAGAATCGAACTTTCCACAGCATTCAGAAATATCATCTACGCAAAATTCTTCATGATTCACTAATTTCAAACAGATTTCGGTCTCTTCTGGAGCATTTTCCAACATTCTTTCTAACAAATCCATAATCTGTTCAACATCTTCCTTAGTATTATTAGGTGCTAATATAATTTCCTTCACATACTGTTTCAGATTTTCTTGTATGTATTTAATTAACGGTTCATATCCTAGTGAAATAATTGTTGTATAATTGCGAGTATCTAAACCGGAAAGCATTGTACCATCTTCAAATTCTACAATCCTACGTATCATCGTATCATTTAACTCATAGCGCTGATTTTCAAAAACATATCTCAAAACTTCCTCCGAAACATTTTCAATAGAAACATTCTTGAAAATAATTCCAAGTGTTTCAATTAAGGAAATCACCTTTTGATCTTGAATAGATGATAGCTGCTGTAATATATCTGGATTTTCCTCTATAAAGTCGCTCATCTTATTATTGTCATTTAATTCAAATAAGCGTTCTGTATCCACGTTATCAATAAGTAACTGTAAATAAAAAATTTTTCTTTCATATGTTATCGATATATCCTGGACAATATCATTCCACATATCAGGCCAACGCATTGCTAATAATTGAATCAATCTCTCTTTATATTGAGTTTGCTCAATAAATTCATCTATAAACTCCCAACTTTCCACTGTTCTATCAGATAATTGATCGATTAATATCATACGTTTTTCATTTTCATTCTCTTCAGACAATAAATATTCCAAAAGAATAAAATTGAAAATACTTTTTTGTTCGAATTCATACGGTTGTAAACGCTGTATAACCATTCCAACTTTTGTCAAGTTATAATTATATGGCAGCTTTTCCATATTTTTTACTGCCAGTATATAATTCATATCTTCTTTTGTAATGCTTGTCCCCTTAAAATAATTGATATAATTTGCGTATTTTTCATCAATGTATCCTCTTCGAAGCATAAATACGAGCAATTTATTTTCAGCCACTTTTTCAGATAGTACATTATGGACTCCAAATTTTTCTATCAACTTTTTAAGTGACCAGCCTGAAAGTTCATGTACATTCTTCTTCAAATCTTCAATTTCACTTTTTATTGAACTAACACCTTTTTCTCGAACAAATTGAAGATTTTTAATTCTCTTACTATACTTCTCAAAAATTTCCCGAAAATTATTTACAGTTTTTGATTTATCATACCCATCCCATGAATAATAACGAACAATAGGAGAATCTATACTATTTAGCATAGATAAATCAAATACATCCTCCATTATCTTATTCGTAGCGTAATGTTGCATATAATTTGCTTGTATTCGATAAGTAATTCCTTCCCAATCAACCAGTTCTCCCAGCATGGCTGTTTTAAGTTCTTTAACGTCTCTTAAACAAGCAGCATGATATTCTTTTAGTTCCTGTGTAAGCTCATTAACTTCATTCTGCCATTGCATACATTGTCTAGATATATATTTTTGCTTATCCTCAAAGGCTTGTTTCACAACTCCTCTCTCCATTTGAAGTTCGGCAAACTCCCGTGGATACAAATTTTTAAAAATAATCAATGCCATCATTGTTTCATCTGACAATTTCAGATCCTGGTCAGTGCGAATCGTTTCCTTATATACGACAAACTCATTATATATATTCTGTAAGATTCGCATATCTTCAACATATGGGGATACGTCTAATATAAATTCCTGTGAGATTTCATGAACAATCCCTTTCTTTTCAGATTCCTCAAGTTTTTGTAAAAAGATTTCCCCTGAATTCGTAGAATTTATAATTGGAATTACCGGAATAATAAATTCAAAGAATTTTGTTCTGTCTGTATCCGTAAATATATCATCTCTAATAGCATAAACAAAAACAATACGCCCTTTAATCCCGTCGTAGTTGTTCAATAATGTATTCAATTCCCGAAGATGGATAAAAATAGATGGATCTTCTAAGCGATCTAAATCCTCAAAAAATACAATTCTGTACTTTGTCTCTTCAAAGAAATATACAATTTCATCCATATTTTTATTAAATACAGTTTCCGCTACCGTTTCAGAATTTTTCACAACTGTCTCTGTTGGCAATTTTACTTCATTTACTTTAAAGCGAAACAGCACCAAACGATATGTTCGGGCGATGATTGCCAATATTCCCGCACAAAAAACAAGGAAAATACTATCCGAAACCACTGCTTTTAATCCAAATTTTCCACCTGCCTCTTCTATTTTTTCAATTATCATTTGAAAAGTATCTGGAAAAAATATAAATTCCGTCACTCCCAAAATTAAAAATATCAAAACCAAATATCCCCAGACACGTTTCCAATTAATTTTGTGTAGCTTCCGATATCTGCTCTGCGGAATCTTTTTATAATTGACTTTATAAAATAATTGCTTTAAAATTCCTAATTCAATTTCATCTTGTTTCAAAGAAATTTTCTTAGGATTCCCCTTCTCATCAGTTTCGTTTTCAACAAAAGTTGCCATTGAAACACGAAGTGATTTACTTCTAATAATTCTATGTTTTTTCAAATATGTATCAATGATACTACTCTTGCCCGCACCATATGGACCTGCTAGTGCAATATTTTTAACTTTCTTTTTCTTTATCGCCCAATGTAATGCCTTTAAATATTCAGCTCCATTTTCAATATCATCAATGGGCGCCAAATCTGTAAATTCATTTTTCTTTTTCTCTTGTATTCTATTATTTATTACTCCACGAATTTTCTCCAAAAGTGCTATCGTAGAAATCCCTCCCTCAAATTTAACTTATAGCACTATTGTATCATGAAATATTTGATGATACAAAATGAAAAAGTCTTGCTTTCTCCTCTATTTTATCCCCACAACCACCAGCAGGCACGTCCTTCTCGCCCCTGCAGTCGCTGATTATTTTCTTCTTCATTAAAAATTCTTGATCAGATTCAAGTCTCTTTTATTCAATGCTTTCCGCATTGCTTCATTTTCTTTCCGTAATGTCTCGTTCTCTCTTTTCAGTTTTGCTACCTGTTGCTCCAGCTGCAGGATACGGTTGTCCATTGCCATATCTAAAATCTTTCTTCTCTTATCTATCATGCCAGCCTGTAGCTGCAAGGCACGATCTACTGCCTTTCGCACTTCCGGGTTCTTATAAAAGAATCCTCTGGAGAGCCCGGTCTTTTGCATCAGTTTGGGAACGGTCACTTTATCCTCTTCTTCGATCATTTCCTGGATCGTCAGTTTTGCCCTCTGAATCTTCTCCACGCTCTGCTTATGGTTTACTTCCAGCATCTTGTCATATTTGCTCATACTCTTTCCCCCATCCTGCCAGATTCGCCCGGATCATCCGGCTCATCTCTGCTCTGATTTCTCTCGTTTCATCTGCGATGATCTGGAGGCTCATCTTCCGGTAAAATTTCACATTCTTTACAGATGTATGCCCCAATAGTTTTGCGATGGTCCAGTCATCCAGATGCAGTTCTGTTAAGCGGATACCATATACATGGCGGAACATATGCGTTCCAAATCCGAATAGTTCTCCATGATCGTCTCGCAAATCTTTTTTCTGGATCAGATCCATCACCTTGTTTTGAACAGTATTATACTGCATAGGTCTCTTGCTATTTTTCTCATCTACAAAAATGTAAACTGTATCTCCATACCTTTTCTTGCTATACTCTATTGCTTTTTCAATCAGCAATTCCAGTTCTGCACTGATAGGTTTCACAAAGGTAGTTGTTTTCATCTGCCGAATTTGGATCATAGGATGTCCGTCCTGCCGATACAGGCAGTCTGTCTGCAAGGTAAGGGTATCCGATATCCTTGTTCCTAACATCTGGTGGATGACCATAAGCCGCTCCATCTGCTCATCCAGTTCCGCAAGCGCTGCATTAAAACGAATCAGTTCACTATCTGAATAAGATTTCAGTTTCGGCTGCACCTGTCTGGGCAAGTCACTGGCCAAAAATAAAATTTCTAAATGTGGATACCTATATAATTTTCCAATGGTTTCCAGCAGTCCTCGGAGTCTCGTCAAATCCATTCGGTAATTATTCACGCCCTCCGCTTCCGTTGCAAGGTACGTCAGATATTCTTCCAGCAACTCCCGATTCAGTTCTTCTGCCGAATGGATTTGGGGATATGTTTCTTTCAAATATCTGGATAGTCTCCGGATGGCTGTCAACTCTTTGATGATCGTTGCAATCGCTTCATGATGTAAATGCTCATAAACTGCCTTTTTTGTTTCTTCCCGTAAGTCATCCTGGATAATCACTGTAAAATTCAAAGTCTGTACATTTTTAATCGGATTCTTTTTATAGGCAATGTCCAGATTCTCTAATTTCCAGATATCTTTCTCAATCTCATCCCGTTCCTCTTTGGCTTCTGTAAATTGATATGCCTTCCGCACATATGTGATGAGGCTCGATGGCACTGTCTTTTCTTTCCCATATACGTTGATTCCCTGCATGGTCAGTTTTTGTCCATGTTCCAGAATCCAGCTTCGGATTTTGAGCAGCCATTGTTCCCACTCCAGTTCTTGCAGCCTCTCTGCCCGGATGTGCTTATCCTTTACCATTCTGCAAAATCTCTGATAGAGCACTCGTTCCTGTATCATCGTTGCCAATGCACATTGTCGGCTCCGATTCTCAACAAAGGAACGGAATTCTTTTTGAAGCCCCTTTGTTGGAAGCAGTCCGAAATCAAAGCAATGGGATTCCTTTACCCTCTTTTTCTGGTTTTCCTCTGCTCTTGCATAGCAGTCCAAATCGATTAGATATAATTTTTCATCCATGGAACTCTCCTTTCATCAGTTCCGCCGCAAAGCTGTGGGTTTCTTCCTGGAAATATGCTTCACTGGCTTTTTCCAGTTTTTTCGGCATATAGTCCACATACTGCCTGGTCATTTCTTCATATTCATGCCCCAAGTAATCTCGTACCGCCTGGATGGAAATACCATTATCATAATAAAGCGTAGCCAGGTTATGGCGGTAATCATGGGATCTGAATATATATTCTCCATCTGCAATCTGATTTTTCTCACAGTATTTCAACATTTGATACCGTAATGTAGCATACTGGAATGCTCCACCTTTTTTGCTTTTAAACAGGTATTCTTCTGATCCGATCTGATATTTCTTTTTGTACACCTGCACCAGATCGTACAATGCTTCCGGAATGGGAATCCGCTTATACGTTTTCATTTTTACCTGATACACTTTCAGCCAGTAATCTCCATTCTTTTCTTCATAATCGCCACCTGTCAGGGTGCATACTTCACTTCCCCGGATTCCGGTACACCATAAATGCAGGAACATCAACCGCAGATGTTCCGGAAATTCTGCCAGCTTCGATAAAATTTCCGTATAGATTCTTTCCGGTACACTACGGTCATTGTGGACATGCACTTCTTTCTGCATATAATACACATGACGGAATGGAATCTTCTTCAGATATCCTTTGACTACAAGGAAATTGTAAAACTGCAAAATCATAAAGATTCTTCCATTTGCTGTTTTTTCACGTGTATCCTGTCTCTGAACGGATTCCAGATATCTCTGAATCTTCTCTGCCTCCACTTCATAGATTGGCTTTTCCTCTCCATTGAAGTGTGCCAGGAATGTACGAAGTTCCAGCAGCTTGATTCGAATGGTACTGATAGATAAATCTGTGATTCCAAACAGATACCGCAGATATTTTTGCAAAATCTTTTGATTTTCCAGGTTAGTCACCTCTTTAAAGGATACCGATTCCACAGGCTTACTTGGATTCATCCGTTCCCTGGAAAAATGGAAGCGTTCCAAAAACCACACACTTGCTTTCCAATGGATTTCTGGTGCCTGCAAAAATAGGATTTTTCTGCTCATCTGCAAGATACCAAACACAGTGCTTCTCTTTTTCCCTCGAAACTCTTCCGAAAGTTCCTGTTCAAATTGCTGTTCTTTGTCCAATGTCATGGTCTCAATATCAGCCACTTGATGTTTCACACAGAATTGGTAGAACCTTTGTAGTGCCAGCAGTTTCTCTTTTCTATAACAGCCTTGGTAGGTATGGATCACCTCTTTCAGTACTGTAAAAATCTGCACCTTCAAATTTCTTGGACATTCCAGGGTAAAATTCCACAACAGTTCTTTTCCGTCTTTACTTGATAGAAAGGATTCCGCAATCTCAATCTCCGGATAATGGGTAAGGCACATCCACTGTTCCTGATACTCTGTAGTATAGTTTCTTCTCCCTGCCAGTGTCTGCAGTTCTTCTTTCATCCGATGAATCACGATTCCATCAAATCCCCGCAAGCAGGTAATCGGTGCAAGAACGGTTTCGTTCCTTTCCAGATATTCTTCGTAGCGGACCCTTAGGACTGCGTCCATCTCTGAAATATCAGTAATCCCTTCTTCTATCAGGAACTTCTTTATCCGGTTTCGTATGGTTCCATTTACCTCTGTACAAGCATCCACCTGATCACAGATTTTTTGTTCCAGTGCTTCCCACTTTTCCTGATCTTCATATACATATAATTGATAAGCGGGCATGTTCTTCACCTCCTACAGGAGTTTCTCCACATCATAAAGGGCAGAATGTTTTGCATAATATTGGTCACTGGCTTCCATAAGCTGATCATCTACAAGGTTCAGATATTTGATGGTTGTGTCGATGTGCTTATGTCCATACGCTTCGCTGATCATTTCCAGCGGCCATCCGGCATCCCGCCTCATATTTCCGAAGTATCTCCGCAACATATGGGGCGTCGTATGGATGCCTGTCTTTTTCTCCATCCGCTCCAGCATCCGGTAAACTGCGTCCACCTGCAGTGCCTTTCCTTTTGTCTCTCCTTCGATGTTTACAAACAGCATCTGCTGGTGCTGTAAAAATTCCCGGTACTTGGACAGATAAAATAGTAAAAACTGGAAGGTGGCATCACTGACTTTGGATCTTCGGTATGCCGCATTCTTCGCCCTTGCCTTGTTTTCATTGTCATCCCGGAAGAATACCCTGATGGTATGTCTTTCATAATCAATATCTCTAGTATAATCTACCCCTAAGATCTCACCGATCCGGTATCCGGTCTCTGCCAGAAGCATGATTAGAAGCTGGTCCCTGCAGTTGGTACACTGCTCTAAAAGTTCCAAAATCTCCTGATACTCTGCCGGACGGACGTTTCGTTCTTCCTCTTTCAGATAGCCGTTGAATGACCGGAACCGCAGTTTCCGTTTTACACCGATGGAATCATGGGTAGTAAAGCTGTCATAATATAACACCTTTAGCCTTTCCATATCTGCTTCCAGCTCTAAAAAACAGAAAAACCTGAACACGTCTTTTAAGTACGCATTGCAGGTTTTATTGCTTGGTAGTTTCTCTTTCTTTTCATGCAAATGGTTTCCGGCTTTCAGCCAGTGGAGAAATCCCACATAATGTTCATACTGTTCCTGGAATTCCAGTTCCGCTACCTGAGACAGTTCCATCTCTTTTTCATCCAAATATTCCAGATAGAACCGGATGGATTTTGCCCTGCGGCCAACGGTATTCGGGGAACGGTTTGCTCGGATCAAATGCGTCAGATACTTGGACGGGAGCAGCACCATCTGCCAGCTCTGATGATCCCGGATCAAGAAATATTCCTGTTTTCCTTCCCATATATGTTCCACTGCATATCGTGCCATTTTACTCACCGTCCTTTCCTCTAACGCTATACACATTATACCCACTTCATGTTCAAATAGCTATTCATCAATACCAACAATCCCTCCAAAACCGCTCCAAAAACTGTACTAAATTTTTCCCTTAAAAGCGCCTGGAAAATAAGCACAAGCAACAAGGCTGGAAAGCAGATTTTTCCTATTATAAATAATACTCTACACCTTTCCGGCTGCGAATGAAATCCTGTACCTCTTTCAACTCTTCTGCTATCCGGCAGGGTGGAAGTGCACACATCACATCTTCGTGATACTTGCCGCCTTTTACCGCCCGTATATCTAAAATAGACACCACGCAGGTATCGGTTTCTGTCCGGATGGCTCTCCCAAATCCCTGGCGTAGTTTCTTCTGCATATCCGGCACAATGATGGACTGAATATAGGTTTCCAGGGAATCATAGGTTTCCTTCTCTGCCTCGCTGATGGGATCTGGTACTGCAAAAGGCAGTTTCACAATAATCAGCGAAGATACCATATCTCCCGGAAAGTCCACCCCTTCCCAGCAGGAACCGGCTGCAAACAACACTCCATTCTCCATGGTCTTAAACCGCAGGATTTCCTCCTGCGAATGCCTCCATACTTCCACCATGGGAAATGGCAATCTGTCTCTTAAAATCTGGTACACACTTCCCATCAACGTATAAGATGTGAACAATACCAGCGTATGTCCGTAAGTAGAACAGATCAGGGAATGGATATGGTTTGCCACCATGAGCGCCTCTTCTCTGCTCCCTCTCCGGCAATGCTCCAGCGTTTTGGGCAGGTATAGCAGACAATTCTTTTCGTAGGAAAATGGGGACTCTGCCACATACTCCTGCACTCCTATCCTTTCTTCCAGCCCGGTGACCTGCCGGGTGCGCAAAAATCCTGCTCCGGCTTTCAGCGTTCCACTGGTTAAAATGGCAGACATTCCTTCTTCCCTGTCCCATAACATCTTCCGAAGCAGTCCTGGGATTTCCCTGCTGGCTGCACACAAAACGGGGAGCTGTTCTTTATCCAAATACAGATAACGGACATATTTCTCATCACTGCTACAAAAACACTCCAGCACATCCTTTGCCTCTTCCATCCGATTCCTGATCCACTTTGGAACAATTCGCTCCAACTTTTCTAAAAGGAATTCCAACATTTCTACGCCTTCCCACAGAGCAACCACACCATTTGTCGTATTGCGGAATGTTTCCCGAATTCCTTTTCTGATCCGATGTTCTTCTCCAACAACGCGCAATGCATCACGCATGACTGTCCGTAGGATTCTCGCCTCTTCTTTTTGATGTTCCCGTTCCAGATAATATGCCATTTCCTTTATATCATCCATACACAGATTTTTTCCAAACATCTGCCTTGCCGCTTCCGGTAACTTATGAGCTTCATCTACAA
>OKSF01001803.1_pt1 | contig 16106 bp, 15 predicted proteins | sample 1606061 | NCBI WGS metagenome assembly OKSF01 (sample SAMEA3541567, study PRJEB24748) | human gut metagenome | biome: human gut; feature: human-associated habitat; material: faeces | place: China | collected 2012 | reverse complement strand
TGAATGATAGGAACGGATATGTGCGTTGTGTGCGTGATCTTAAATAGAAAGAATCGGCGTTCGTTCCGGTCCGCGTGCCCGCGCGCTTGAAACCCGCCGCTTCTCCGAGCGCTCCGACTTCGCCAAGAACGCCGTCGTGAAACTTGATGCCGACATCGCCGACTACTTCAAGAGCGCCGAGGACGTCAACAAGGCCCTCCGCCTGGTGATCGAGCTCGGCAGGCTTGCCAAGAAGCCCGAGGTCAAGACGGAAGCTGAAAAGGTCGAGCAGGCCGAGGCTCCCGCCGTCGCCGCCGAAGAAGCCATGTTCACGGAAGACGTCTTCGAGGACGAGGACGTGGAGGCTGTCGCCGAAGCTGAGGAAACGGCTGAAGCCAAGTCCGAGGACAAGGCCGAATAAGGCTCTCTGACGGGTGACGCAGGTCACTTGAAAGCTTCGCTCCCGCAGGGAAAGCGGAGCTTTTTTCGTCTCTGGCGGATGGTGGTGGTCCACTCCCCTGCCATCGGGAATCTCCCCTAGGCAGGCACGGCCTTTTTAGTTAAACTTTCAAGGCTCAAAATCCGAAAACCACCCCCGTGCGTGCGCCGGGGCTGCGAGACCGGCCGCTTACATGAAATACATTCTTGCTCTTGATCAGGGGACCACGAGTTCCCGCGCCATTCTGCTGAATCATCGCGCCCAGATCGTTTCCCTGGAGCAGCTTGAGTTCCCGCAGCATTATCCGCAGCCCGGCTGGGTCGAGCACGACGCCATGGACATCTGGCGCACGCAGCTCGCCTGCGCCCAGAACTGCCTGAGAAAGGCGGGCGTCTCGGCCTCCGAGGTCAGCGCCATCGGCGTGACGAACCAGCGCGAGACGACGGTCGTCTGGGACAGGACGACGGGGCTGCCGATTGCCCCTGCCATCGTCTGGCAGGACCGCCGTACGGCTCCCTACTGCACGGAGCTGCAGAGAAGGGGCTTTGAAGTGCTCGTGCGTGAAAAGACGGGCCTTCGCATCGATCCGTACTTCTCCGCCACCAAGATCCGCTGGATTCTCGACAGGGTGCCCGGAGCGCGTGCGCGCGCAGAACGCGGCGAACTCGCCTTCGGCACGATCGACACGTGGCTCATCTGGAAGCTCACGGGCGGCCGCGTCTTCGTGACCGACATCACGAACGCCTCCCGCACGATGCTCTGCAATCTCGAAACCTGCAGGTGGGATGACGAACTTCTCGACATCTTCGGCATTCCCGCCTCGATGCTTCCCGAAATCGTGCCCAGCTCATGCGTGGTCGGCGAGGCGCTGCCCGAAATGCTCGGCGCCGCGATTCCCGTGGCGGGCATTGCGGGTGACCAGCAGGCCGCGACCTTCGGTCAGACGTGCTTTGAGGCCGGCTGCGCAAAGAACACCTACGGCACGGGCGGCTTCCTTCTGATGAACGTGGGAAGCGAGCCCCGCATGAGCCAGCACCGCCTGATCGGCACGGCCGCCTGGCAGCTCTGCTGCGAACGCACGCAGTATGCGCTTGAGGGCTCCGTCTTCATTGCCGGCGCCGTCGTGCAGTGGCTCAGGGACGGCCTGCAGTTCTTCAATTCCGCCGAGGAGATCGAGTCGCTCGCCAAGAGCGTGCCCGACAACGGCGGCGTCTATCTCGTTCCCGCCTTCGTGGGGCTCGGCGCCCCGCACTGGGACAGCGAGGCCCGCGGCATGATGATCGGGCTGACGAGAGGTACGACGAAGGCGCACGTCGCGCGCGCCGCGCTTGAGGGCATCGCCTTCCAGTGTGCGGAGGTGCTTGAGGCGATGCAACTTGATGCAGGGACCGAGCTCAAGGAGCTGCGCGTTGACGGTGGCGCCTCCCGCAACAACCTTCTCATGCAGTTTCAGGCGGACATCTCCGGCGTGCCGGTCATTCGTCCCGCCATTACCGAAACGACTGCGCTCGGGGCGGCGTTCCTTGCCGGCCTTTCGACGGGCGTCTGGGAGTCGTGTGAAGAAATTTCCGCCTTGTGGCGCGTCGACAGGGTGTTCGAGCCCTCGATGACCGCCGACAGGCGAGAGTATTTGATGAACCAATGGGCCCGAGCCGTCGGCCGCGCCCGCAACTGGAATAAGTGACCATGGCTGAAGTGAAAACCACCTGCCGCGAGGAACTGCTCGCCAAACTTCGTGAAGATCCCGTCTGGGACGTCGTCGTCATCGGCGGCGGCGCCACGGGCGCCGGCATTGCGGTCGACGCCGCCTCCCGCGGCCTCAAGACCGTCGTGCTGGAGGCCCAGGACTTTTCGTCCGGCACGTCGTCCCGTTCGACGAAGCTGATTCACGGCGGCGTGCGCTACATGAAGAATCCGCGTGACTGGGGGCTCGTGCGCGAAGCTCTGAAGGAACGCCGCATCCTCATCAAGAATGCTCCGCACCTCGTGCACTCCAAGCCCTTCATCCTGCCCTGCTACAAGAAGGGCGAGCGCGAGTTCTACACGATCGGCCTCGGCACCGGTTTGATTCCTGCAACGTGCGGTGATGACGGCTGGCCTGTGTTTGGGTACACGATCGGCCTCGGCATCTACTCCGCCATGACCTACGGCGGCTACAACATCGGCCACACGTCGAGCCTCTCCCGTGAGGACACCCTCATGCGCCTGCCCGGCGTCAAGCCCGAAGGCCTGATGGGGGGCGTGCAGTTCTTCGACGGCCAGTTCGACGACGCGCGTCTTGACGTTGCGCTCATTCGCACGGCCTACGAACACGGCGCCGTACCGCTCAACTACATGCCCGTCGTTGGCGTCACCCGTGAAGGCGGCATGATCCGCTCCGTGACCGCGAAGGACAAGGAAACCGGCGAAGAGTTCGTCATCCGCACGAAGATGGTCTTCAACGCCGCCGGCGCCTGGGTCGATCCGATCCGCCGCATGGTTGATCCGGATGCCTCCACGCTCGTGCGCGTCTCCCGCGGCTCGCACATCCTGCTCGACAAGTCCTTCATGCCCGGCGACACCGGCATGCTCATCCCGAAGACCCGCGACGGCCGCGTGCTCTTCGCCATTCCCTGGCACGGCATGCTCCTCGTCGGCACGACCGACGTGGAACAGAAGGAAGCCGACTTCGATCCGAAGGTGAGCGACGCCGAAATCGACTTCATGATCGAGACGGCCTCCGGCTATCTTGAAAAGCCGATCACCCGCGCCGACGTCAAGGCCTCCTTCGCCGGCCTGCGTCCGCTCTTCAATCCGCAGGCCACGGGTTCCGCCGGCTCGACCGCCAAGGTTTCTCGCGAACACGCCGTCATTCCCGAATTCGGCAACATGATCACCGTGACGGGCGGCAAGTGGACGGCCTACCGCAAGATGGCCGAGCACGCCATGCTCGTCGCCACGCTGCGTCACCTCATCCCGCCGCGTCTCTGCGTCACGAAGGATCTGCCGATCTTCTGCGATCCCAACTGGGACCATGCTGCTCTTGAGATCGAGGCCGAAGCCGGTGACGCCGCCGACGAAAAGGTCGTTCAGTTCGCCCTCTACGCCCGCGACCACGAGTTCGCCCGCACGCCCGAGGACGTGCTCTTTCGCCGTCTGCGCCTCGGCCAGATGAACGAGGCCCGCACGAACGCCCTGCTGCCCAAGATCGCCGCTGCCTTCGGCCTGCCCGTCGAGGAATGCTGCTGCGCCGACGAAGCCTGCACCTGTGAAGAAGGCAAGTGCGAATGCGAGAAGGCCGAATGCGAATGCAAGGCCGAGGTCTGCGAAGCCGAAGTCTGCGAATGCAAGGCTGAGGAAAAGGCCGAGGCTGCGTCCGTTGAAGCCGAAAAGGTGATCGACGTCGAAGTCGTCGAGGAAAAGCCGGCCGAAGAGGCTGAGCAGAAGAAGTAAGACCGATGCCTGAAGGGCCCCCGGGCCCTTCGGCCGCCGGCCTTCGGTGCGGGCGACTCCATGGCGGAGGCGCCCGTGCCGTTTCTTTTGGCGTGCCGCGCCGTCTCTTGAGGACGGCGGCGGACGGAAATAAAAAAAACGGTCCTTCTTGTGGACAAGTAGGGGCGATTAGGGTAAAATCGCGATCCTGACTTTGCTTCACGGATTGCTTACCCCATCTTTTTCCACTGGCGCCGTGATTCACACGCGAAGTTCAGAACGCCATATTTCTAGGGCGAACCCAATTTCAGGTTCGCTTTTGTTTTTATTCAGCATCTGCATGTCAGCGCGGGTCCTCAGAAATGATGACGGACCGCGGCGCCATCCGTTGAGCGCTGCTGCAGCTGCCTTACTTATTAGGTGAAACGCAATGAAGACCTTCTCGGCCAAGCCGCTTGAGGTTAAGCGCGACTGGTTCGTGGTCGATGCCAGTGACAAGGTGCTCGGCCGTCTTGCCAGCGAAATCGCTCTGCGCCTTCGTGGCAAGCACAAGCCCGAATTCACGCCCCATGTCGACACGGGTGACTTTATCGTCGTGATCAACGCGGACAAGCTCAAGCTTTCCGCTGAAAAGGACACGAAGAAGACGTACTACCGCCACACGGGCTATCCCGGCGGCATCTACGAAACGACGTTCCGCGAAATGCAGGACAAGCACCCGGGCCGCGCTCTGGAAATCGCCGTCAAGGGCATGCTTCCGAAGGGCCCGCTCGGCTACGCCATGATCAAGAAGCTCAAGATCTACGCCGGCGCCGAACACCCGCACTCCGCCCAGCAACCCAAGGTTCTTGACCTCTAATTTCCGAAAGGCTTGAAAGATGATCGGTAACTACAACTACGGCACCGGCCGCCGCAAGAGCTCGGTCGCTCGTGTTTTCATCAAGCGCGGCACTGGCAAGATCGTGATCAACGGCCGTCCGCTGGAACAGTACTTCCACCGTGAAACGGGCCGCATGATCGTCATGCAGCCGCTTCAGCTCACGGAAAACACCGAAACGTTCGACATCATGGTCAACGTTTGCGGTGGTGGCGAATCCGGCCAGGCCGGCGCCATCCGTCACGGCATCACGCGCGCCCTCGTCGACTACGACGCCGGCCTCAAGAGCGTTCTCTCCAACGCCGGTCTCGTGACCCGCGACGCTCGTGAAGTCGAACGTAAGAAGGTCGGTCTGCGCAAGGCCCGCCGCGCCAAGCAGTTCTCCAAGCGCTAATCGCTTCGAGTACGGATTTGCAGAAGGCTCGTCCTTCTGCGGATCCCGGCAAAAAGAAGGTCGCCTGCATCAAGCAGCGCGGCCTTTTTTGTCGTCTGCGCGTGCCGAATCTGACGGCGAGACCCGTCACGAGCGCGCTTTTTCGTGTAGCATAGATGATCGCTTGAACAACGCCGTGAACGGCCTCCGCCCATCGTGGAAGAGAAGCCCCGGCGTCCCGTCACATTTTTGGAGGGCCGTCCTTTGGACGGCACATACCCCGATGACTGAAAAGATTGAAACGCCTCAGGAAGAAATGCCCGAGCTCATGCCCGATCCCATCAACTTCACCGACGCCGCCGTCGCGAAGGTCAAGGAGCTGATGGACGAAGAGGGCAATCCCAGCCTCAAGCTGCGCGTGTTCGTTCAGGGCGGCGGCTGCGCCGGCTTCCAGTACGGCTTTACGTTCGACGAGGTCCAGAACCCCGACGACGCCGTGATGGAAAAGGGCGGTGTGACGCTTCTCATCGATTCCATGAGCTACCAGTACCTCGTCGGCGCCAAGATCGACTTCAAGGACGACCTGAGCGGCGCTCAGTTCGTCATCGACAATCCCAATGCGGTGACGACCTGCGGCTGCGGCTCCTCCTTCGGAGTCTGATGCTGGAGGACCGAAGGCCCGACGACACAAAAACAAACGGACGACGTTCCATGCGAACGCCGTCCGTTTTTTCATAGACCTGCTTCCGTCCTGATCAGCGCGGATAGAGGGCGCCGAGAATTCGCGGTCCCGCCGCCCGCGTGACCGCAGGCAGGTTTCCGGGGAGGCTTGCGAGAAAGCGCTCCGCAAGCCAGGCGAAGGCAGCCGCCTCCACCTCCATGGGCGGCACGCCCAGAGCTTCGGTCGTGGCCGTGAGGCCGGGGAAATGCGAGGCGATGGCCTGCATGAGGGTCTTGTTGTAGACACCGCCGCCGCAGACGTAAAGCTCGGCGGCGTCAGGGGCGAACCGTGCGACGGTGTTCGTGATCGTGCGGGCGGTCAGTTCGACGAGCGTTCGTGCGACGTCTTCGGGCGGCAGGCTCTCATGGCCGCAAAGGCGGGCGTCGAGCCAGGCGGGCGAGAAGAGCTCCCTGCCCGTCGACTTCGGAATGGGAAGTGCAAAGTAGGGCTCGCTCAGAAGGTTGTCGAGAAGCGTCGTGCTGACGCGGCCTGAGGCCGCCCACCGGCCGTCCCGGTCGTAAAGGGCTCCCGTGATGCGCTGCGTCCATGTGTCGATGAGCATGTTGCCCGGACCCGTGTCGCCGCCGAGGATGGTGGGGGACTCGCTGCGAGCGGGCAGAACGGAGATGTTGGCGATGCCGCCGATGTTGAGGACGACGCGCGGGACGTCTCCCGTGAAGCATTCGGCGTGGAATGCGGGCACGAGCGGCGCTCCCTCGCCTCCTGCGGCCACGTCGCGGGAGCGCAGGTCCGCAACGACGTCGATGCCCGTGAGCTCTGCGACGAGCGCGGGATGGTTGAGCTGCAGCGTGAAGCCCTTTTGAGGACGATGGCGGATCGTCTGGCCGTGCACGCCGAGTGCGGCGACGTCGGCGGGGGAGAGTCCCGTTCGGGCCAGAAGAAGGCCGGTGGCTTCTGCATAGTGGCGAGCAAGCGCGACGGAGGCTTCGCCCATGCGCTCGATTTCGTCGGGGCCGGGCAGCGTGAGCGCCGCGAGCGCAGCGCGCAGGTTGGGCGGAAAGGCGAGCGAGGAGTGCCCGAGACTCCTCATGACACGGCCGTCGAAGGCCATGGCGACGGCGTCTGTGCCGTCAAGGCTGGTGCCGGACATGAGTCCGATCGTAATGCGTTCGGTCATGGTGGTTCCCTGCGGAAATGGCGGACAAGGAAAAGCCGACGCCATGGCGCCGGCTTTCTGATGCCTGCATGGAGAAGGAATCAGTCTTCCTTCATCGAGGTGACGCGGTGCGCCACCCTGGAAGCGCCTTCGGCCTGCTCCTCGTCGCCGAGAAGATGCTTGGCGACGGCGGTTGCGTCGTCCCTGTGGGTGCGCAGGACGGTCGGAACGGGAAGCGACTCGCTTTCGGCAAGCAGGTCGAAGCGGGCCTGAATCGGACGGGCGATCGTCTTGAGCTGGGCCACCTGGAAGGCGGTCAGGTTTTCGGTGTCGGGCAGGTCGGCTGTGCGCGGATTGATCTGCACGCCGTCGAACATCAGTTCGTAGTGCAGATGCGGACCGGTGGCAAGGCCCGTGCGGCCCACGTAGCCGATCACGTCGCCGCGCTCGACCTTCTGGCCTGCGCGCAGGTTCTTGGTGATGCGGGACATGTGCGCGTAGAGCGTGGTGCGGCCGAGGCCGTGGTCGATCTTGACGTAGCGGCCGTAGCCCTTGCGCTCGTAGCCCACGAAGGTGACCACGCCGTCGGCGGCAGCGAAGATGCGGGAGCCCGAGGGGGCGCGGAAGTCGGTGCCGTTGTGCGGGCGCACGACGCCCGTGACGGGATGACGGCGAAGCGGCGCGAACTCGCTGCTCACGTCCTTGACGTCGAGCGGTACACGCATGAAGGTTTGCTGCGAGGCGCGGCCAGCGAGCGTGTAGAAGCCGCCGGCACGGCTGTCGTTCTCAAACCAGTAGGCCTCGTGGACGTCCTCGCCCGAGACCACCTGAACGGCAAGCAGCTGGCCGTTGCGGATGAAGTCGCCGCCTGCGAACTTGCGCTCGAAGACGAGGCGGAGCGAGTCGCCCTGCTTGAGGGTGCGGACGGGATTGTCGGCGCCCTCCCAGACGACCTTGAGCTGTTCGGCGATGTCGGCGGGAATGCGCAGGGACTCGACGGTGGCAGCGAAGCCCGAGGAGGCGACGCCGGAGATGCTTTCCTCGAGCGTGTCGAAGGCGACGGGGTATTCGGCGGCGGCGAAGAGCTCGCCCGTGCGGGTGACCTCGATGCGGCGGCTGTCCTGAGGGTGCGGGCCCTCGAGATAGAGGTGCAGGAAGGCAAGTCGGCCGTCGGGCAGAACGCCTGCGTTGACGTACTGGCCGTCCTGCGGCATGACGAGCGGACGCAGCATGCGCTGCGAGCGGATGTAGGAGACGGCCTGAGGGTCGACGACTTCAAGGCGTGCGAGCAGGGAGGAGAGGGTCTCGCCGTTGCGTACGGTCAGGCTGCGGGGCGTAACGGAGCCGTTGCGGCGCAGGGCGTCGAGCGCCTGCGTGAGAACGGAGTCGTCAACGGAGCCCGTCACGAAGTCCGCGCGGTGCTTTTCCTGCGCGAGACTGGGCGAGACGCCGAGCATGGCGCCCGTTGTTCCGATCACGACCATCGAGGCTATCCCCGCCGTTGCGGCCCCGGTACTCAGTCTGCACGCGTGGAGAAGCGGGGACGAGGCCCAGACCTTGAGCCAGGATCGAAACGCCCTCCCGGCGGTGCGGAGCTGCCGGGCAATGAGGGAGGGAGCGGTCATGATGAGTCGGAGTTGCGAAAGGCGCGGAAAAAGGGAACAATACTTAGATTGCCATTTTAAATCAGAACCGCTGTGCGTCCCGCCTAAAAAACCTTAAAAATGGTTACAGGCGGGCATTTCATGCGTCTCCGGGGCCTTTTGCATGACTTTGTGTGCAGATGAGCCTGCGAACGGGCGCTGCAACGCGGCGGCCTCAGTTTGTTTAAGTCATTGAAGGGATACTGATGACCGTTGAATTAGAGAAGGCTCAGGAGGCCAAGAAGCTCCCTGTTACCGACGACATCCGCGAGGCGATGGCCCTCATCCGCCGCGGCACCGACACGTTCCTCATTGAGGAGGAGTTCGAACAGAAGCTCGCCCGCTCCAAGATGACCGGTGAACCGCTGCGCTGCAAGCTCGGCCTCGACCCGACGGCTCCCGACATCCACATCGGCCACACGGTCGTGCTCAACAAGCTGCGCCAGCTTCAGGACCTCGGCCACACGGTGATCTTCCTCGTGGGCGACTTCACGGCCGCCATCGGCGATCCGTCCGGCCGCAACGCCACGCGTCCGCCGCTCTCGCACGAGCAGATCGTCCAGAACGCCCAGACCTACCTCAATCAGGCCGGCCTCGTGCTCGACCTTGACCGCACCGAAGTCCGCTACAACTCCGAATGGTGCAACAAGCTCGGCTCCGTGGGCCTCATTCAGCTTGCCTCCCGCTACACGCTCGCACGCCTTCTTGAGCGCGACGACTTCGCCAAGCGCTACGCCGAGCAGGCTCCGATCGCCATGCACGAGCTCATCTACCCGCTGATGCAGGGCTACGACTCCGTGGCCCTCAAGGCCGACCTCGAGCTCGGCGGCTCCGACCAGCGCTTCAACCTGCTCGTCGGCCGCGAACTCCAGCGCCAGTACGGTCAGGAGCCCCAGTGCATCCTGACGATGCCGCTTCTCGTGGGTCTTGACGGTCAGGTCAAGATGAGCAAGAGCAAGCACAACTACATCGGCATCACCGACGCTCCGAACGACATGTTCGGCAAGGTGATGTCCATCTCCGACTCGCTGATGTGGGACTGGTACGACCTGCTGAGCCTGCGCGGCAACGCCGAGATCGCCCAGCTCAAGAAGGAGTGCTCCGAGGGCCGTAATCCGCGCGACGCCAAGGTGCTGCTCGCCAAGGAGATCGTGGGCCGCTTCCATTCGGACTGCGCCGCCAATGCCGCCGAAGATGAATTCAACGCCCGCTTCCGCGCCGGCGCCATGCCGAGCGACATTCCCGAAGTGACGGTCGAGGCTCCCGCCGGCGAGATCGGCGTCGGCCAGATGCTCAAGGCCGCCGGTCTCGTCTCCTCCACGTCCGACGCCAATCGCAACATCGATCAGGGCGGCGTGAGGATCGAAGGCGAGAAGGTCTCCGACAAGGGGCTCAAGCTCAAGGCCGGCACCGTCGTGACGGTGCAGGTCGGCAAGCGCAAGTGGGCCCGCATCACGATCGCCTGAGAAGCGGATCATGATCGTTCTGATCCAGCGAGTGGCCGAAGCCTCGGTGAGCGTTGAAGGACGCGTGACCGGGGCCGTCGGCCGCGGGCTTCTTGCGCTGGTGTGCGGGGAGCCCGGCGACACGCCCGCCGTCATCGGGAAGCTCGCACGCAAGACCGCGAGACTTCGCATCTTCGAGGACGAGGCGGGCAGGATGAACAGGAGCGTCGTCGACGTCGGCGGCGATGTGCTCTGCGTCTCGCAGTTCACGCTTGCCGCGGACACGATGTCGGGCAACCGCCCGAGCTTCTCCAGAGCTGCGCCGCCCGAAGAGGGCCTTGCCGCCTTCAATGCGTTTGTGACGGCGCTCAGGAGCGAGGGACTGTCCTGCCCCACAGGCGAATTCGGCGCGCACATGCGCGTCTCGCTCGTCAATGACGGACCGGCGACCTTCAGCCTCCACCTTAGGGCTGATGGTGTTGGCGCCGACTAGTCCCAATGCTCTAGACTGTGGTCTTGGGCCGAAAGTGATGATATAAATAGAGGACGCCGCCCGCTCCGGGCGGCTCCGCACGTGGAGAAGCACCCGGTGAAAATCACTTCCGACAACTTCAAACAGGGCGATTTCATTCCTGAAGCCCTTGCCTGGGGCCGAATCGGAGAGGACGGCTCGACCGTCCGCTCGACGAACCTCAATCCCCAGCTCTCCTGGACGGACGCGCCCGAGGGCACGGCGTCCTTCGTGCTTGCCTGCCTTGACGACGACGTGCCGACGGATCTCGCCGAGCGCGACGCCTCGGGCGAGATTCCTGTTTCCCAGCCCCGCCGCCGCTTCGTGCATTGGGTGCAGCCCAACTGCCCCGCTGACGTGACGAGCATCGCCGAAGGGGCGCTTGCGGAGGAGAGGAAGACGACGCCGGGCTTCGGCGCCGTTTGCATCAACGACTACAGCCGCGGCGGCACGCCTGCTCCGGGCGAAACGGGCACGGGCTACGATGGCCCCTGTCCGCCGTTCTTCGACGCACGCTGGCACTACTACCGGTTCATGGTCTTCGCGCTCGACGCCCCGAGGCTCGAGCTTCCTGAAAATGCGACATGGCAGGACGTCGACGCCGCCATGAAGGGCCATGTCCTCGCGTCGGCTGAGCTTGTTGGCCGCTATACGCTCAATCCCCGTCTGGCCGCCCTTTGAGACGACCGGCATTCACAGAATCCACGTCATTAACCTCCGGCGGCATCCGCCGCCGTCTTACTAAAGGAACTGAAGTCGTGTTCAAGCGCTCCAATACCATTGAGGCCGTCGATCCCGCCGTCTGGGACGTCATCAGCCACGAGACCGCCCGTCAGGAAGACCACATTGAGCTCATCGCGAGCGAAAACTACGCTTCCCCGGCGGTCATGCAGGCCCAGGGTTCCTGCCTCACGAACAAGTACGCGGAAGGCTATCCCGGCAAGCGCTACTACGGCGGCTGCGAGCACGTCGACGTCGTTGAACAGCTCGCCATCGACCGCGCCAAGAAGCTCTTCTGCGAGCCCGCAGGCGTCGAGATGGCCGTCAACGTGCAGCCCCACTCCGGCGCTCAGGCCAACTCCGCCGTGTACTTCGGCCTTCTCGAGGTCGGCGACACGATCATGGGCCTCTCGCTTGCCGAAGGCGGCCATCTGACGCACGGCATGCACCTCAACTATTCCGGCCGCTACTTCAAGGTCGTTCCCTACGGTCTTGACGCCAACGAGGCGATCGACTACGACCGCGTTGAACAGCTCGCCAGGGAATGCAAGCCGAAGATCATCGTCGCCGGCGCCTCCGCCTACTCGCTTCGCATCGACTTCAAGCGCTTTGCCGAAATCGCCCACTCCGTCGGCGCCTACCTGATGGTCGACATGGCCCACTATGCGGGCCTCATCGCCGCCGGCGTCTACCCGACCCCGTTCGGCCACGCCGACATCGTGACGACGACCACGCACAAGACGCTCCGCGGTCCGCGCGGCGGCCTCATCTTCTGCCGTCCCGACCTTGAGAAGAAGATCAACTCCGCCGTCTTCCCGGGCATGCAGGGCGGTCCGCTCATGCACGTCATCGCCGCCAAGGCCGTGGCCCTCGGCGAAGCCCTTGACCCGTCCTTCAAGGTCTACGGCGAGCAGGTGATGAAGAACGCCGCTGCCATGGCCGAAGAGCTCGTCAAGCGCGGCCTGCGCATCGTTTCCGGCCACACTGAAAGCCACGTGATGCTTGTCGACCTTCGTCCGCTCAAGATCACGGGCAAGGCCGCCGAAACGCTGCTCAACGCCGCTCACATCACGGTCAACAAGAACGCCATCCCGAACGATCCGGAAAAGCCCTTCGTGACGTCCGGCATCCGTCTCGGCTCTCCCGCCATGACGACCCGCGGCTTCGGCGAAGCCGAGGCCCGCAAGGTGGCGAACCTGATCGTCGATCTGCTCGAGGCGCCTGAAGACCAGGCCGTCTTCGAACGCGTCAAGGCCGAAGTGGCGAACCTCACCGCCGCCTTCCCGGTCTACGGCGACTAAGGCGCTCAGGCGGCCGCAGGGGAGGCTTCGGATCTCCCCGAAAACGCATGAAAACACAAGGGCTACCCTTTCGAGTGATTGGGTGGCCCTTATTTTGTGTTTGGGGACTTGAGTTTGCCTGCGGGCGGGCGCTAAACTTTCGGACACTTGTTCCTGATTTGGAAGTGTCTGCCGGCCGATGCGGTTCGGGACGGGCTTCCACCGTACGCAAGGAGTCTCCTCATGCGATGTCCCTTCTGCCAGAATCCGGATACCCAGGTGATCGATTCGCGCGCCCCTGAGGAGGGGTACGCGATCCGTCGCCGCCGCAAGTGTCCGGCCTGCGGCAAGCGCTTCACGACCTTCGAGAGGGCGCACCTGCCCATTCCCGCGGTCGTCAAGCGCAACGGCCAGCGCACCGACTACAACAGGGCGAAGCTTCAGGCCTCGATGACGCTGGCGCTGCGCAAGCGTCCCGTGACGCCCGAGCAGCTTGAGGAGGCGGTCGACTCCGTCGAGCAGGCGATGATCATGCTCGGAGACCGCGAGATCGAGTCGAGCGACGTGGGCGAGCTCGTGCTCGGCGCCCTGCAGAAGCTCGACACCATCGCCTACATCAGGTTTGCGTCGGTGTACTTCAACATCGGCGATCCGCTTGCCTTTGCATCGATGATTCAGAATGCGGCCGTGCCCGACGGAAGCACCGACGGCGCGTTCGACGTGCTGAGGAAGTTCAGGCTCGAGCACGAGGCCGAGGTCGCCGCCCGCGAGGCGAAGAAAAAGGCCGCCGCCGAGCGTCGCGCCCGCAGGGATGCGGAGAGGAAGGCAGCGGAGGCGGAGGAGGCCAAATGACGGAATGCGCTGTGGATGAAGGTCGCGTGAAGGACGACGACTTCTGGATGGGGCTTGCGCTTGAGGAGGCCGCGAAGGCCCGCAGGCTTTCTCCGCCCAATCCTGCGGTCGGCGCCGTCATCGTGAGGGACGGCCGGGTGATCGGCCGGGGCTTCACGCAGCAGACGGGCGGTCCGCACGCCGAGGTGATGGCTCTGAGGGATGCCGCCGCGCGTGGAGAAAGCGTTGAGGGCGCGACGATCTACGTGACGCTCGAGCCATGCTCGCACTGGGGGCGCACGCCGCCCTGTGCGCTTGCGATCGTCGAGCACAGGATCGGCCGCGTCGTGACGTCGGTCGCCGACCCGAACCCCCAGGTGGCGGGGCGGGGTCTGAAGATGATCCGCGATGCGGGCATCGAGGTGACTGAAGGCGTCCGAAGCAAAGAGGGATGGCTCTCCAACAGGGGCTTTCTCACCCGTATGACGACGGGCAGGCCCTGGGTGAGGATGAAGTGCGCCGCGACGCTCGACGGCCGCACGGCCTTTCCCGACGGCCGATCCCAGTGGATCACGGGCCCTGCGGCGCGCGAGGACTCTCAGTACTGGCGTGCGGTGTCGGGGGCGGTCGTGACGGGCATCGGCACGGTGCTCGCCGACAATCCGAAGATGACGGTGAGGCTCCCTGATCAGGTGAGGTTCCCGTTCCGCGTGGTCGTGGATCCGAGGCTTGAGACGCCCGTCGGGGCGGAGATTCTCAAGGGCGGCGGCACGGTCCTCGTCTGTGCGCAGGCCGGCGAAGAGGCCGAGGCGGCGCTCGTCGCCGCAGGCGCCGAGGTGCTGAGGCTTCCCGATGCGGCGCATCCGGGACGCGTGGACCTCGGTGCGCTTCTCGACGAGCTTGGACGTATCCGTTGCAATATAAAGTGAAAAAACAGTCCCCGGCGACACCACAACAGATCAAATATCTGAAACAGTTTGTGGAATTTCACGGAATTCCAATGCCGGAAATTTATGAGGATGCAACGCGCAGTGAAATCTCAAGGCTTATCGATCAGCTTATTGCACAATATGGAAAAATGAAAAAAGAACCAGCCGAATGAGCTTTACGACTCTCATTGCGGTGGTTCTGTAAAATTACGAGTTTTGTATGGTGTGTAACTGCTCTAAGATGGCAGATCTCATCATAGAATCAAGTGAGGATGCCTTATCGATCAGCTTCTGGATTTTTGCCGCATTTCCCTGTTCCCTGTAAAGTTCTGCGAGGAGCGTATAATTGGCGCGGATGTCAGAATCAATGGATATGCCGAATTCCAGAACCGGAACGGTTTCTGCTTTAAATCCGTTTTTTATCAGACAGTCTGCGTAGGCGACAAGATTCCGTAAAAGGGTGGTATAATTCTGGTCATATTCTGACAAAGCAGGAAGATTCGCAGGACCATAGGCAAGCTTTAAGTCTGTATTGCTCTGATGGCTCAGATTTAGAATTTTCCGGGAGGCAAGGGTTTTCAGATCATTTTCGTAATCTGTTAATTCTTCATCATCAGAGATACCTATTGGAAATTTTTCCAAGGGTATGGTAATATAGGGAAGATTGCTGATATCCTTGCGGCGGATCTGGTTCGCCTGATCTTCACGGCTCCAGAAATCTTCCGTCACTTTCTTTTGCTGGGCAGTCGCACGCTTGCGATAATAGGCAGCAACCGAAAGAAAGATAATAAAGAGTCCTAAGAATGGAAATGCCATGTTGTATTGTCCTTTCTTTTGTATAAATTCAAGAATAGAAAGAGGTAGTTCTATGTATAATTTTGGTAAGAAAAAAAATCAAAAATTAATGGCTGCAATTGTGATTATTGTAGTTGCTACAATGCTTATTACAACCGTGCTTGCCGCTTTCATGTAAAATATACTAAAATTCCAGGGGGCAGTCAATCATATTCGTGGTTATGCACCTTGAAAATCAGCCGAATAATGGGGTAAAATGTGCGTAAGCAATGAGCAGTGCCATGAGATTAAAATATCATCTGTTGTGCTTGCACAAAAAAGATGATATTTTAATTGAATGATAGGGCGAATGCCCGTCAGCCCGAAAATCTGTGATTTGTCGGGCTTGCACTGCGGTGTAAAGAAAAGAGAAAGAGATCAGCTACGGATAATATTTCAAAAAAATGGATGAAATGGATTCCGTTGTTTACGTTGACTGCATTGTGTATCGGTTTTGCAGGAGGCAGAGCAGTCACAAAGGCAGAGACAGCAGAGGATCATAAAATTGCAGATGGCGTTTATATCGGAAATGTCTATGTCGGCGGCATGACAGAGGAAGAGGCAGTGGATGCTATCAGTGCGTATGCACAGAGCGTGGACGATGCTGTTTTGACACTGAATGCCAATGGAAAGAGTGTGGAAGTGAGTGCACAGGAGCTTGGCATCACATTTCAGAATACCAATGCAGTGCAGGAAGCACTTGCGGTTGGACGAAATGGTAATTTGATCAAACGATATAAAGATAAAAAAGATCTGGAACATGGAAGTAAAGTATTTGAACTTCCATTAGGATTAAATGAGACAGCAGCAAGGGAAGTATTGACTGCAAAAGCAGAAAAACTGAACAATGAAGCAGTTGACAACGGACTGATCCGCGAGAATGGGCAGTTTCAGTTTATTGAGGGAAGTTCCGGCGTTGAAGTGAATGTGGAAAAATCCCTGATGACGATCGAAGATTACTTAAAAAACAACTGGGATGGCACGGATGCTTCGATT
>OKSF01001802.1_pt1 | contig 16107 bp, 8 predicted proteins | sample 1606061 | NCBI WGS metagenome assembly OKSF01 (sample SAMEA3541567, study PRJEB24748) | human gut metagenome | biome: human gut; feature: human-associated habitat; material: faeces | place: China | collected 2012 | reverse complement strand
GTTCCACACAGAATGAACTTGAAACCACCTTCAACGAGGCGCAGGAGGGGATTGATTTTCTATGGCAACGTCATCATTCCCTTTGTTGACCACTTTCCGAAGGATACCGAACTTTACCGCATCATGACCACACGTCCGGAAGATTTGGCAGAGCAGGCGGAGGAAAAACGATGAGGGAAGGAAAGTTTTCGGCAAGGGAGAAAAAGACACACAAGATGACCCGCGACGGACTGGTGGAGAAAAGTGCTCTGAGCAAAGAAGAGCGCAGAATCAGCAGTCGCACAGCGGATTTTTCTCTGGATAAAAAGAAACCGCTGCAAAAGACGCAAGAGTCAAAAGACAAACCTCCCAAAGGGAAAACGCAGAAGCAGCGGGATTTCTCCGGTAATCTTCATAAAGAATCGATCAGCCCGTATGAAGCACTTGAACAGCAAGTTGCAGCAGATGCTGAGGAGGAAGCAGTACAGGAAGGGGAGATTTTACCGAAGAAAGGGCAAGTATTCGAGCAATCCAATCAGAAGGACAAAGCAGCAAGAAAAGGAACATCTTTTTACCGTTCCAGTGCTGATACCGGACGATTCTCTTTTCGGGAGGAGAAGCAATCCTCTGACAGGACAAAGGAAAAAGAAAGCCGCGGAACAACAGAGTATCGCCCTTCTAACGCGGGAAGAGAAAAGCAGCAGAAAGCTCACCGCACATTCCAGTTTGATCGGGGAGAGCAGACAAAGGAGGAAAGAACAGCGGCTCATTCCGAGAGTACGGCGGATTCTCGTCAGAAACAGAAAGTTTGCAAGGCAGAGGAAAAGGCAGAAAAAGCAGCCCAAAAGCTGGATGACGCAAAAGAAAATCTGCCAAAGCGCACCCGCCTTACCTTTGAGCGGGAGTTCGACACAGAACGGGGAAAGGCAAAACGCAGGCTCAGCTTAAAAACAGAGGAAAAGCCCGAAGCCCAAACCTCTCTGAAAGGTGTGGTCGCAACAACCTTGCTTTCAGCACCTGCTTCATCGTTGTGGCAGAAAGGTCATCAGAAAATCCATCAGGTGGAAGAGGACAACGTGGGGGTGGAATCGGCACACAGGATGGAGAAGCGCGCAGAGCAGTTGGGGGCGCTTAGCTATCATCACCATCAGTATCAAAAAAAGCATCAGCCATATCGGATGATAAGGAAACTGGAGCGCAAAGTCCAAAAAGCAAACTGTGATGCTGCCTATCAGCGGGCATTGTTGGAACATCCGGAACTGGAACAAAAGTCCTTCGCAAAATGGATACAAAAACAGCGCATTAAGAAAGAGTACGCCAAAGCAGCGAGGAAGGCAGAAAATACCGTTCAGACTGTGCAAAGTGCAAAACAAGTGTTTGTTCAGGTTATCCGTGCCATCGCTCATTTTTGCGGTGTGCACAAGGTTGTGCTGGGGACGGTTGCGGTCGGATGTGCACTGTTTGTCATGATGGCTTCGCTGCTTGGTTCCTGCGCTGCATTTTTCTCCGGTGCGGGAACCTCCACCTTTGCGGCAAGCTATACTGCGGATGATCAGGATATCAACAGTGCTCAGTTGTACTACACCGAAAAGGAAACCGACCTGCAATACAAAATCAATCATATCGAAGAGGAATACCCGGGATTTCAGGAATATCGCTATAAACTTGGGAAAATCGGACACGACGCCTATGAGTTGATGGCCTATCTTTCTGCCATGTATGACTTCTTTACCTTTGCAGAAATAACGCCTGTTCTGGATGTGCTGTTTCAAAAGCAATATGACCTGCAGCTCATCGAGCAGACCGAGATTCGGGAGGACAGCGACGGGAACGAGTATGAATGGCGCATCCTGAATGTGATTCTGACTGTGACACCAATGGAGCAAATCACCATACCGGAGATGACTGCCGCAGATACAAAGTACAAGTACGATGTGTATCAGCAGACCTATGGAAACCGGCAAAATTACGGTAATCCCTTTTCGTTTTGCTGGCTTTCCCATGTGTCCAGTCCATACGGTTACCGTTTAAATCCTTTTACTGGGGAGAAAGAGCTTCACACCGGAATCGATATCGCTGTCTCTGCTGGAACACCGATTCATGCTGTCCATGATGGAAAAGTGGTTTTGGCAGGCGATGCCGGAGATTATGGTTTATGCGTGGTGATTGAGGACGAGCGAGGATATCAAAGCAGATATGCGCACTGCCAAAGTCTTTCGGTGACCGCCGGTCAGGAGATTAAGAAAGGGGAAAAGATTGCAGCGGTGGGAAGTACAGGAAACAGCACCGGTCCACACCTGCATCTGGAAGTAAGCTATCAGGGGCAGAGGCTCAATCCCTTTTATTTTGTGGATAACGGATATGAAACGAAGGAGGAAACAAACGAATGAGAGGTCTCGAAAAGATCGACCTGAAAATCAGATGGTTTCAGGAGAAAATCGCGGAATATCAGGTGCGCCTGCAGGAACTGCAAAAGAAACGAACAGAGGTGGAGAACATGGAAATCCTGCAAACAGTGCATGAGGTGGCGGCAACACCGGAAGAAATCCGGCAGATTCTGGAACAGATTCGTTCAGTAAAAGGGCTTGAAATAGCAGAATCTCAAATGAAGGAGGAACCTAAAGATGAATAAGAAGATGGTAAAGCGTTTGACAGCCGTTGTGCTGTCTTTTTCTTTGCTCCTTTTGACGGTACTGCCGCTGATAGGGACAGCGGACGAGCTGGTTGTAGGAGAGTCGGGAGAAGAACCCATCTGCACCTGTGACATGAAGTGCAGTGCGACAACACTCAATCTGGATTGTTTAGCCTGTGCCTTAGATGTATCAAATTGTACGGGAAAAGAACCGGAAGCGCCGAAGTGTTTTTGTGACATCAAATGTACCAAAACAACACCCAATATGGACTGCCCGATCTGTGCCCTGGACGTGTCCGGGTGCATCGGAAAGGAACAAGAGGCTTCCTGTATCTGCACGAATTTTTGCACAGAAGAACAGGTCAATCCCGACTGCCCGGTATGTAGGAAAGACTATACCAGCTGCAAGGGAGTGCCGCCATTGCAGTCTGACTTTTCGATTGACATTGTATCTCCCACCGGTTGGAAGACAAAGGAAACCGCGGTGGAATTTGTTCTGACCGATCAAACCGATGCTGGATTTGAGAAGGTGGAGGTTAAGATAGAGAAAAACGGAAACTGGCAGGATGTGACAGACAACTTGATTCAAAAGGGAAATGAGTATTTTGGTCAAGTGGAGATTGCGGAAAACAGTACAATTTATGTCAGTGTTACCGGCAAGGACGAAAAGGTGCACGAGAAATCGCGGTATATCGAATGTTTTGACCGCACTGCCCCAACCATCAGAGCGGGAGTTTCGGGAAAACTTCTGCGCGTGCAGGCAGTGGATGACCTGTCCGGAGTAGCGGCAATCTATGTTGACGGAGAAAAGTTCACCGATCTTGTGAATGAAACCTTGGATATCGGGCTTCAGCAATTAAACAGTGACGTTGAGGAGTTTGCGGTTCAGGCGGTGGACAAAGCCGGAAATCAGTCCAGACTGATATTGGTAAAGAATCCAAACGATCAGGAACCCAAAAAGGAGCAGCCTGAGGACAAGGGAGAACAAAAAAAGGAAGAATGCGTCCCTCAAACACAAACAGAGAAAGCACCATGTTCGGAGCGGCCAGAAGCTTCTGGAACAAAACCTTCTGTGTCATCGGACACGACAGGAAGCAATACATCGAGTCAAATTGATTACACAAAGTCGTCTGTATCTGCTACTGTTCCGAAACAAACAGAGCAACGGGAAGAGATGCCACTCACTCCAAACGGACAGGCAACGGTGGTTGATCATGCAACCGGGGAGGACGGCAAGGAGTTTTTCACCATCACTACCGCGAACAACAATGTCTTTTACTTGATTGTCGACCGTCAGCGGGAAGAGGAAAATGTCTACTTCCTCAACGCAGTGACCGAGACAGATTTGCTCTCCTTGGCGCAGGCAGATGAGCAGCCGGAACTGATTCTTGAACCCGAGGAAGAGCCGACCTGTAACTGTACGCAAAAGTGTGAAGCAGGGGATGTGAATACACTTTGCCCAGTATGCAGGGAAAACAGAAAGGGTTGTGTTGGAGAGGTGCCGGAAGAGCCTGAACCGGAACCAAAAGAAAGCAATGCAGGGCTGATTTTGTTTGTTGTGCTGACACTTGCAGTCGGCGGCGCAGTGGGCTGGTATTTTAAGATTTACCGTCCAAAGCAGGAGTTTATTGAAGACGATGACGGCGAGGAAGAGGAGTCCGAGGAATTTGGCACAGAAACCATCAACGAGGACGAAGAAGAAAATCAACCAGAAGAAACAACAGAGGATGTCGCATACTACGATGACTATCCAGACGAAGAACCTCTGGAGGAATAGCAAAGTTGCGAGTATGAAATCAAAACAAATCCCGAAGAGTTGTACAAGCTCTTCGGGATTTTCTTACGATACAAGACGAAAGAGCGAATTGTATGTTTCCCCGCACTTTTAAGTAAAAATATTATGATTGAAGAAAAGGTTCCGATTATGGGAACTTTTCTGGAAAGGAAGAAATATGCTTCGACTTGTCATTGCAGAAAAGCCCAGTGTTGCCGCTTCTCTGGCAAAGGTGCTGGGAGTTGGTAAGAAAAAAGATGGCTTTTGGGAAGGAGAAAACGAACTGGTCAGCTGGTGCATCGGGCATCTGGTGGAGCTTGCCAGTGCGGACAGCTATGATCCGCACTATTCAAAGTGGGAACAGGAAGATCTTCCGATTCTTCCTGCGGTTTGGCAGTATACCGTATCCCCGGATACCAAAAAACAGTTTACTGTTTTGCAGAAACTCATGCATCGAGAGGATGTGGAATGTGTCGTCAATGCCTGCGATGCCGGACGGGAAGGAGAGCTGATTTTTCGCCTGGTGTACGAACAATCCGGCTGTAAGAAACCGGTAAAACGACTCTGGATTTCTTCCATGGAGGATGAGGCAATCCGGAAAGGCTGGGAACATCTTCTGGCTGGAGAAAATTACGACAACTTGTATCAGGCGGCACTGTGCCGCAGTAAGGCAGATTGGCTGGTTGGCATCAATGCCACCCGGCTTTTTTCCTGCCTGTATCACAAAACACTGAATATTGGTCGGGTGATGACGCCGACTCTGGGGATGATTGTGCAGCGGGAAGCGGAGATTGCCGCCTTTCAAAGGGAACCCTTTTATACTGTGACGATTACCTTTGATGCTATCACCGCGGAAAGCGAGCGGTTTCCAAGAAAAACAGATGCGCAGAGGTTACGAGAAAAGGTTTTGGGAAAGACCGCAATCGTGCAATCGGTGATACACAAAGAGAAAAAAGAAAAACCGCCAAAACTCTTTGATCTGACCTTGTTGCAGCGGGAGGCGAATCGACTCTTGGGATATACCGCCCAGCAGACTCTGGATTATGCACAGGCTCTGTATGAAAAGAAGTTGCTGACCTACCCCAGAACGGACAGTAACTTCCTGACCGAGGAGATGGAAAGCAGCCTGCCAGCACTGCTCCAAAGTCTTTCTGGGGTTTTGCCGTTTGCCGATATGATGGATAGAAACAATCTTTCTGTGGTAATCGACAGCAGCAAGGTCAGCGACCACCACGCCATTTTGCCGACAAAATCGGTAGCAGATACCGACCTGCAAGCACTTCCTACCGGAGAAAGAAAAATCCTCATTCTTGTTATTGCGCGGTTGTTTTGTGCTGTGAGCAGTCCCGAACGGATAAAGGAAACGGATTGTATCCTGCTTTGTGAGGGTGCTTCCTTTCACGCAAAGGGACGGATCATTTTGCAGGAAGGATGGAAGAAAATCTGGTCTGATTGCCTGAAGCTGCTTCGAAATAAGCAGGAAGAGAAAGACGCCATGCAACTCCTTCCACCAATGGAAGAAGGACAACGGTGGGCAGGAGTGCAGGCAGAGATCAAGGAGGGAGAAAGTTCTCCGACAAAACATTTTACCGAAGATACCCTGCTTTCTGCCATGGAAACTGCCGGATTGGAGGAAATTCCGGAGGATGCTGAGCGAAAAGGATTGGGAACACCTGCTACTCGCGCCGGGATCATCGAAAAGCTTGTGCGGAGTGGGTTGATAGAGCGAAAGGGCAAACAGCTTCTCCCAACGGCAAAGGGAAATGAATTGATTTCAGTTTTGCCGGAACGCATTAAATCAGCAAAATTAACAGCAGACTGGGAAGCAGAGTTAAAGAAGATCGAGCAGGGCAGACTGTCGCCAGAAGATTTCCTTGCAAACATTCAGGCAATGTTGCAGGAATTGGTTGCCGCTTATCAGGGTGTCCGTGTTGCCTCTGCGCTGATGCAGGAGGTTGGGAAATGTCCCCGCTGCGGCAGACCAGTGTATGAGGGCAAGAAAAGCTTCTATTGTTCCGGCTATCAGCAAAGCCCTCCCTGCAGCTTTGTCCTTTGGAAGAATAATCGCTTTTTTCTCGAAAAACAGAAGGTATTTGACCGTAAACTTGCCGCCGATTTTTTAAAGACCGGAAGGGTGAAGATGAGCCGGCTTTATTCCGAAAAGAAGGGCATCTACTATGATGCAGTGGTAGTCATGCAGGATACCGGGGAAAAGTTTGTGCAGTTTAAGCTGGAATTTCCAAAGAAACGAAGCAAAGAATCATAAGAAAAAAGGAGGGTGTTTATGGCAAGAAACATCAAGACTATCTCACAACTAGCACATCAGACCGCCAAGGAGCTGAACCGCAGTCCGCAGAAGTGGATGGACTGCCTGCAAACTGCGGGTCGTTTGTATCAGTATCCCTTTGCCGATCAGCTGTTAATCTACGCACAGCGACCAAATGCCACTGCCTGTGCCTACATGGAGCAGTGGAATGAGAAGATGCATCGCTGGGTCAACGCAGGTTCCACCGGAATTGCAGTCATTCGAAGCCAAAATGGGGAGAGAAGACTGGGTTATCTGTTTGATATCGCAGATACGCACCCAGTAAAGGGAGCAAAGCAGCCGTGGACGTGGCACCTTTCCCCGGAGTATGAAGCGGTTGTATCACAAGCATTTGCGGAGCAGTATGGAACGGTTGCACTGGAGGACATTCCTTCCCAGCTGATGGAGTATGCTGCCCGTGCCGCGGCAGAACATTGTAAAGAATATCTTTTGGATATGCAATACCGCAAGACAAACAGCTTTTTAGAGGAGCTCGATGACCAAAGCACCGAGGTAACCTTCCGTAATCTTCTGACAGCGAGCGTTCAGTATATGGTGCTGTCCCGCTGCGGACTGGACCCATCCGGTTATCTGAATGAGGATGATTTTCGTGCAATCACAAACTTTAATACACCCAGAATGTTTTACCATCTGGGAAACGCGGTCAGTCAGACAGGAAAAGAAGTGTTGCAGACCATCAGCCGCACCATCCGAAATGCAGTCAGAACGGCTCAGATGCAGCGAGAAGCACTGGAAAAAGAAGAAGGGGGTATCGACAATGCCGGAAATCACATACCGAATGATGGGAGATTATCAGATTCCAGAATTAGAACTGCCCAAGTCGAGCAGACTGGGGAGATTCGGGCGGATGCGGGAGCAATATCTGAAGCAGGAGCGCAGCGGGATTTATACCGAGCTTCTGCTGATGGGGGAACTGGACGGGCACCTCAGGGAGATCGAGCAGAGAGCGACCGAACAAATGGAACTGCTCATCAGCCAGATGGTAAGCAAGGAGGGCTTAAGCGAGGAGCTCAAAGCGACAGATCAGATGGAGTGGATTCGCAGGATGAACAGCATCCGGCAAAGAGCCGAGGAAATGGTGAGAATCGAGATCATCTACGCTTAAAGGAGATCGAACAGACCACTTTGTTGGAAGCAGCAGAGGAACAATCAGAACAGGAAACAGAGCAAAAGGCGGTGGATTTCTCCACCGCCTTTTTTGCTATGCCCAGATTAGAAGAAAATGACAGTCCGGATGCAGTTCAGGAAATAGGACAGGCGACAAAAGCACAAAACTTTCGGATTACCGATGAACACCTTGGAGAAGGCGGGCCAAAGCAGAAATATCAGCGAAATGTTCAGGCAATCCAGACGTTAAAACAGATCGAGGAAGAAAACCGAACTGTAACGCGGGAGGAACAGGAAATCCTCTCTCAATATGTGGGATGGGGCGGACTTGCCGACGCATTTGACGACAGGAAAGAGAATTGGAAAAAAGAGTATGTACATCTAAGAGAATTGCTGACGCCGGAAGAATATGAGTCTGCCAGAGGGAGTGTGCTCAATGCGCACTTTACAAGTCCCACTGTGATTCGGGCTATCTACAATGCAGTGGAAAATATGGGAGTTCTACCCGGCAATATTCTGGAACCGGCCTGCGGAATCGGCAATTTCTTTGGACTGTTGCCAGAGAGTTTGCAGCAATCGAAGCTTTACGGCGTAGAGCTGGATGACTTGACGGGACGGATTGCCCGTCAGCTCTATCCGCAAGCAGAGATCAGCATTTCAGGATTTGAAAAGACCAGCCGCAGGGATTTTTATGACCTGGTGGTAGGAAATGTCCCGTTTGGCGAGTATCGGGTGGCAGACAAAGAGTACGACCGATTGGGATTTCCCATCCACGATTACTTCCTGGCAAAATCCATCGACCAGCTGCGTCCCGGCGGAATTATGGCAGTCGTGACCTCTATGTACACCATGGATAAGAAAAATCCGTCAGCAAGGCAATATCTTGACAAGCGAGCAGATTTGCTGGGTGCAGTCCGACTGCCAAACAATGCCTTTCAAGCAAATGCCGGAACCGGAGTCACAACCGATATTCTCTTTTTCCAAAAGCGCGATCATGCCCCGGAACGAGAGCCAGATTGGGTTTCCTTGTCCAAAACGGAGGATGGAATCCCGATCAATCGATATTTTGCCGACCACCCCCAGATGGTTTTAGGAGAAATAAAGCAGATTTCGGGCAGGTTTGGGGAGGAGGTTGTCTGCGAGCCGCTGGAAGGAATGGAGCTGAAAGCACAGCTTGATGATGCACTTTCTCATCTGAGCGCTCCGAATAAAGAGCTGCTCTATTCCGTTGCTCCTCAAACAGATCTTTTATCAGAGCGTTCCACTTTGCCGGCCGATTCACAGGTCAGGAACTTTTCCTATACACTGCACGATGGTCAACTGTATTACCGGGAAAATTCGGTAATGCACCCGGTCACTGTCTCCAAAACGCAGGAAGCAAGGATTCGGGGACTGCTAAACATTCGGGATTCTGCAAGGACGTTGATTTCCTTGCAGCTGGAAGGAGCGTCCGATGAAGCCGTACATAAAGAGCAGGCAAACTTAAATTCCCTCTATGACGATTATACAAAAAATTATGGCCTGCTTAACTCTTTGGCAAACAAGCAGGCCTTTCAGGATGATACTGCCTATCCGCTGCTCTGTTCGTTGGAAATATTAAACGAGGAGGGGAAACTGGAACGCAAGGCAGATATGTTTTTTAAGAGAACCATCCAGCGTCATCAGTCGGTCACCAGTGTCGATACCGCTGCCGAAGCGTTGGCTGTCTCCATCGGGGAAAAAGCCTGTGTCGATTTGGAATATATGGCATCGCTGCTCGGAAACAAAAAAGAGATTCCGCAGATGGTTCAGAAGCTGGAAGGGGTGATCTTCAAAGATCCGTCCAGCGGAGCTTTTGATATGGAGCAGGAAAGCTGGGCACAAGGGTGGCAGACAGCGGACGAATATCTGTCCGGCAACGTGCGCCAGAAACTCCAAGTTGCACAAGAAGCGGCGCAGTTATATCCGGAATTTGCCGTCAACGTAAGGGCACTCCAGCAGGTGCAGCCCAAAGATTTAAGTGCAGCCGAAATCGATGTGCGAATCGGTGCATCCTGGATTGCACCGGAATATTACCGGCAGTTTCTTTTTGAACTGCTCAAGACACCCTATTATTTGCAGCAGACAAGCATAGATGTGTTGTATTCTCCGGTCAGCGGCGAATGGAATGTCAAAGGGAAGGGGCAGGACAGTAAAAACAACGCACTTGCGTATAACCGTTATGGAACCAAACGGCGAAGTGCCTATGCGATTTTTGAGGATAGCCTCAATCAGCGGGATGTTCGCATTTTTGATACGGTTACCGATGCAGATGGAAAGGAAAAACGAGTCCTCAATGCAAAAGAAACAGCCCTTGCACAGCAAAAGCAGGAAGCGATGGGGGAGGCGTTTCGGGAATGGATTTTTAAAGATCAGGAACGCCGCACGACCTTATGTCAAACATATAATACCCTGTTTAATTCCACCCGCCCCCGGGAGTTTGATGGAAGCCATATCCGTTTTACCGGGATGAATCCGGAAATCTCTCTGCGAAAACACCAATCGGATGCAGTGGCGCATCAGCTTTACGGAAAGAATACTCTCCTTGCCCATTGTGTGGGAGCCGGGAAAACGTTTACGATGATTGCCGCCGCAATGGAAGCAAAGCGTCTGGGACTTTGCCAAAAGAGCTTGTTTGTTGTGCCAAATCACCTGACTGAACAATGGGGCGGTGATTTTCTGCGGCTGTATCCGGGTGCGAACATTCTGGTTGCGACCAAAAAAGACTTTGAACCGGCAAATCGAAAGAAGTTCTGTGCACGAATTGCTACCGGTGACTTTGATGCGGTTATCATTGGACACACGCAGTTTGAAAAAATACCGCTTTCCCCGGCGCGTCAGAAAGCGGTTATTCAGAATCAGATCGATGAGATCACCGACGCAATTCGGGATGCCAAGGAAAACGACGGGGAACGATACACCATCAAGCAGATGGAAAAGACAAGAAAAAGCCTGTCTGTGCGATTGGAAAAACTCAATAACGAAAGTAAAAAGGACAATGTCGTCACCTTTGAGGAATTGGGTGTGGATCGGTTGTTTGTGGATGAGGCACACTTTTATAAGAATTTGTTTTATCACACAAAGATGCGCAATGTAGCGGGAATTGCGCAGACCGAAGCACAAAAATCCTCCGATCTGTTTGCAAAGTGCCGATATCTGGATGAAATCCCCGGTGGACGCGGGGTCACCTTTGCAACCGGAACACCGGTGAGCAACAGCATGGTGGAGTTGTATACCATGATGCGCTATCTTCAGTTTGATGCGTTACAGGAGCGCGGTTTGGGACACTTTGACAGCTGGGCAGCAGACTTTGGAGAGAAGGTTACTGCGATAGAGCTATCTCCGGAAGGAACAGGATTTCGCTCCAAGACAAGGTTTGCAAAGTTCTATAATCTGCCGGAGCTGATGAATCTTTGGAAAGAGTCGGCAGATATTCAGACGGCGGATATGTTAAACCTTCCTGTTCCGAAGGCAGAGTATATCACGGTCACCACCGAACCCAGTGAGCACCAGCAGGAGATGGTTGCGAATCTGGCAGAACGCGCCGATCAGGTGCGGAATCGAACGGTAGATCCCAGCGTCGATAATCTGCTCAAAATCACCAGTGATGGCAGAAAACTGGCACTCGATCAGCGGCTTCAGAATGAACTGTTGCCTGATGATGCTGACAGCAAGGTAAATGCCTGTGTGAAGAATATCTGTTCGGTTTGGAAAGAAAGCATGGATACCAAAGGAACACAGCTGGTGTTTTGTGACCTCTCCACCCCGCATTATGACGGCACGTTCAATGTCTATGACGATATGAAAAACAAACTGATAGAAAAAGGGATTCCGCCGGAGGAAATCGCCTATATCCACGATGCCAATACCGAGCTGCAAAAGGCAGAACTGTTTGCAAGGGTGCGCAAGGGACAGGTGCGTGTCCTTTTGGGCAGTACACAGAAAATGGGAGCAGGAACCAATGTACAGACCAAACTGATTGCACTGCATCATCTGGATTGTCCGTGGAGACCGTCCGATATCGAACAACGGGAAGGACGAATCCTGCGCCAGGGCAACGAAAATCCGGAGGTGAAAATCTATCAGTATGTGACCAAGGGAACCTTCGATGCCTATAACTGGGGGTTAGTGGAGAATAAACAAAAATTTATCGGTCAGATCATGACCAGCAAATCCCCGGCACGTTCTGCAGAGGATGTGGATGCAACGGCACTGTCCTATGCAGAGGTAAAAGCACTGGCCACCGGTGATGACCGCATTCGAGAAAAGATGGAACTTGACATTGAAGTTTCCAAGTTAAGGATGCTCAAATCCAGCCATACAGCACAGATTTACGAGCTGGAGGATAAGATTTCCCTGTACTATCCGCAAAAGATTGCACAGACGGAGCTTTATATCGAAGCACTCCAAAAAGATCTTCCGGTCTTGATGGAACATCCTATCAAGGACGATGCTTTTTCTATGTTGGTGTCGGGACAACTTTATACCGAGCGAAAAGCTGCCGGTGAAGCCATCATTGCAGCATGTAAAACGATGACCGACCCAAATCAGAAGATAAATCTGGGAGAATACCGCGGTTTTCCAATGACCTTATCTCTGAATGGACAGACTTTTCAGGTTTCGATGAAGCAGAACTTGAGCTACACAGCAGAGATCGCAAACGACCCATCAGGCAATATTACCCGCATCAATCATGTGCTGGAAAAGATACCGGATCACCTGAAGACACAGCAGGAACAGCTGCTAGTCTTGCAGTCGGAGCTGGAACAGGCAAAAGAGGAGGTCAAACGACCCTTCCCAAAGGAAGAGGAACTGATGCAGAAATCTGAGCGACTGATACAGCTAAACAAGGAACTTGACCTGGATGAAAAACAGACGGATAAAGCGCCACAGGAAGAGAAGGAGGAAAGGACTTCCATCCTCAAGGCACTCAAACAATTTGAAACACCGCCAATCTCAACACAGGAAAAACCGAACAAGGAGGTGGTACGATGAAGCGAAAGGAAGGGCGGATAATCGGACTTTATACCAAGGTGTCACCGGAAGAAAAGGAACTGATTGCAAAGAAGATGGCACTTTTGGGCACAAAAAACCAGCGCGCATACTTAAGAAAAATGGCGCTGGATGGGTATGTGATTCATCTGGATATGAGCGATGTGCGGGAGTTGATCCGACTTTTGCGGAATGTTTCCAACAATGTAAATCAGATCGCTCGTCGAGCCAATGAAACCAGAAATCTTTATGCAGAAGATGTGGAGGATATTCGACAGGGATATCTTGCTGTCTGGAAACAGATTGGAAAGCTGATGGACAAACTGGAGATATAAGTTTTGTTTTGGAGGTGGAGGGGATGGCAATCTCAAAATTAAAGCCCAGAAAGATAAGCGATGGAAAAAGTATTCGCCAGTATCTGGCAGACCGAATCGATTACGGTAAAAATCCGGAGAAGACAGATGGGGGACGACTGGTTTCCACCTACCAGTGTTCTACCGAAACTGCCGCGGAGGAATTTGCAATCACTAAGAGGCTCTATGCAAACTTGACCGGAAGAAGTCAGCCAAAGGAGCGGGATGTGCTGTCCTATTTTCTGCTGCAATCCTTTCGGCCCGGGGAGATCACACCGGAGCAAGCGCATCAGATGGGATATCAGCTGGCACTGGAATTTACCGGAGGGAATCATGCGTTTGTGGTCTCAACCCATATTGATCGGGAGCACATCCATACCCATATCGAGTTTAACAGCACCAATCTTGAATGTACAGGAAAGTTTCGCAACGTAAAAAACTCCTATTTGTTGTTGCAGAAGATTTCAGATCGGCTGTGCCAGGAACATGGGTTGTCAGTGATTGCCGCTCCAAAAGGCAAGGGGGAACATTATGCCCAGTGGAAAGAGGAGAAAAAGGGAACCAGTTACAAAGCAAACCTTCGTCAAACGATCGACCGCGTGATTTTAGAAAGCCGCAGCTTTGAGGAGTTTCTTTCGAAGATGCGCAATGAAGGGTACGAAGTCAACACACATGGATTGCTTAAATTCCGGGCTGCCGGACAGGAACGTTTTACCCGTTCCAGAACCTTGGGTGCGGAGTATTCTGAAGAATCGCTCCGGGAGAAGATTTATGGCAAGACAAAAGTCCCTGTACCAGACGGAAGAAAGGTAAACCTTCTCATCGATATTCAAAGTAAACTGGCTGCAGGAAAGGGGAAGGGTTATGAGTATTGGGCAAAGGTTTTTAATCTCAAGGAAGCAGCCCGCACACTAAATTTCCTGACCGAAGCCGGAATTTCGGATTATGCCCAGCTGGAACAAAGGAAAGCAGAAGTGAGCGCTCGTTTTCAGGAATTCTCGGGAAGGATGAAGCGATTGGAAGGGCAGATGGCAGAGGTTGCTGACTTAAAGTATCACATTATTCGGTATAGCAAAACCCGTGAGACTTATCGAAAGTATCAACAGGCAAAGGATAAGGCGGGGTTTTATCGGGAGCACACAGAGGAAATTATACAGCACGAAGCGGCAAAGAAGGCATTTGATGCCTTTCGCGGAGAAAAACTTCCTACTGTTTCAGAACTTCAAAGTGAATACAGGAAACTTTTAAATGAAAAGCAGGGGCTTGGGGAAGAATTTGCAAAGCTAAAAAAGGAAATGCAAAACTATCGGGATGCAAAGAAGAATGTGGATCAAATTTTGCAGGTGGAGAAGGGTGAAAAAAAGGAAAAGGAAAAGGAAAAAGAGAAAGGGAGAGAAGAAAGATAAAATAAATTCCGTTCTATTCTATTGATAAATAAAACAAATGGAGTGGAAATATTTAACAGCCACACTCAGTGTGTTCGACAAAAAACAAAATGAATTTGTCCTGGGGTTTGGGGCAGAGCATCAACAAGCGGTATCGAGGATAAACTTGCAAAAGGATATCCCGATGCATTGCTTGCAGCAGATGCATTTGTTTCTTTTATGTTGCCACTTTCTTCAATTTTAAAAACAGGTTAATTTTTTGAGTTGAAAGCACTCTTTATATGGTGTAAGAACAAAACAGAACACCTACATCCGCGGAGTAAAGATCTTTTTGCTACTTACGGAATTTTAAAACAAAAGAAGGTATTTTTATGGCACTTCCTATTTCTGGTAAAACATATGTATTTATTTGCGACGGAGCAAGATCTGGAAATGAACCGAAAGTTTTGAACCTGTACTACCCTGGAAGTATTGTAAATGGTCAGAACGTATGTTTGTGGACCAAAGACGGCAGTCTGGAACAGCAGTGGAAATTTGATGGCAGTAAGCTTCTCAACATGAGAAATACACGTTATGCTCTCGACAAATACACTGTGGCAGGCAATGCAAACAATAACAATGCCGATGTTTGGGAAGCAAATGATCCAACCAATCAGAATATTGTCTTTGAAGCAGTTTCTGGTAATATCGTCAAAATCAAACTTGCTTCTTCTGGCTTATATCTGACTGCTTACAATGATGCTCACGGCAACAATACAAACAAAACACCAACTTCTACTGGTAACGTTTTCTGGGCAGCGAAAAAGACAAGCAAACTGCAGCAGTGGGAATTTGTAGAAGTCGGTGGCTCTGTTGACCCAGAACCACCTGAAGATGGGGAAACTTTGGCAAAACTCAAAAAGAAATTTCCGCATGGTAAGTACTGGAACCATGTAGGTATGAGCGGTAACAATCAGGACGGATATACCAATAGCCCATGTCCTTCGCACGATACTACTGCTACTTGCAATTGCTATGTAGTAAATGGTAAAAAGATGGCTTGGCAATGCCAGGGGTTCGCGATGAAGTGCGGATATGATGCGTATGGATCTGACCCATATACCTGGCCTCAACTCACAAATGTAAGTGCTCTGGATAATCTGAAGCCTGGTGATATCGTACGCTATTATACAACGAATAATGAACATAGCATCTTTGTCACAGCAGTTTCCGGCGACACTGTCACCTTTGGTGATTGTAATGGAACTAGCCAGAAATGTCAGATTCGCTGGGACGCAACTACTACAAAACAGAAACTGAGATCAGTACTTAAAACGCTCTATCGTGCCCCGCTTGAGTTGAAGTAGGAAGCACCTAATGTGCCCTGATTCATTTTCGGTCCAATAAGTCTGGACGATAACCGATGCTGGATATCCGATATCCGGCATCGGTTTTTTCTATAGAGAACGTTGTGCTTTCTTCCTCACCCTCTGGGACGCTATGGTAAGCAAGATATGTTCCTTTATAGGTGTTTCCATCCAACTTCTCAACCGAAACTGCCT
>OKSF01001780.1_pt1 | contig 16250 bp, 13 predicted proteins | sample 1606061 | NCBI WGS metagenome assembly OKSF01 (sample SAMEA3541567, study PRJEB24748) | human gut metagenome | biome: human gut; feature: human-associated habitat; material: faeces | place: China | collected 2012 | reverse complement strand
TGCGTAAAAAAACACCTCCCACATTCTCGTAGGAGGCGCTGATATCCATCAATACCAGTTAACAGATACCCGTATATTTAAGTAAAAAACGTTCTCCATTTAACTTTATATTCAGAAACAAGTAAAATTTTAAATATCATTTCAGGAAAATTAATAAAAACTATTTTATGATATCTATATAGAATATAATTTAATATTCTATTTTAGAGACGAATCTCTCTATTAAGTGTATCTTTATCTTTATATGGAAATAAACTATTTAAAGCATAGTTTTTTTACTCATTATTTAGCGATTCACTCCATACATGCCATTTTAATAATTATTTCCATACAATACACCATAACTAATTAGTTATGGTAGGCTAATATTTTTCTGGTGAAAATATATATTTCTAAATTAATATATAATTGGTTCGATTCCAATATTAGTCTTTCAAGACAGTACAATTCTAATAAAGGAAGGTGATAATTTCCTCATTACAATTTCTTACTTAATGCTCAGTATTTTAGTACTGTCTTGTTATTCTAAAGGTAAATCAATTAATGCCTTATTCCGTTTCAACTTGATACCTAGTTTGGAAGCTAGGTATCTTTTTATAAAAATCATATATCTTGTCGTATAGATTTACTTTTTAAGTAATTTTAACTTAATATCATTTGTAAAATTAAATTAGAGAATAGAAACATTTGTGATAGACTTTTGGATAACCGCAAATAAAAATAAAAGGACGAAAAGTAGCCTATAAACATCTTTTCATACGTAAATTGACTCCTATAGCCAATTTTGGGACATTAAAGACTCATATCCCCTCCCCATCTGCCAAGTTTATTAATTCTCAATAACGTTATAAAATATTTGAACAATTGAAAGCAAACGACATTGTAAAATTAATTAACCTGGTTATCGTATTTACCAGCGATATCATGATTAAGGAGTACTCAAAATACGATAATGCACCTGTGGAATGTCAAACCTAGGTACCTTAATGGAACCTAAATAAAAATAATAATAGTATTTTACGCCATGAGGGTCTCAGTAAATATTTAGAATTACGTAATTTCTCAGATAAATAATTACTCAGTTTATATTAAAATAGGATTCCACAAAAATCACTACCATATACCGGCTAAAGCATTCTTAGATCATATCGCAAAGGAATAACTTTTAACTTTTTCTAATTTAATTTGACATCTCGGATTTTAATACAATTTTTAATAATAGCAATAAATTTTCATACGTCTAGATAGATAATATTTAGAATATGAAAATTTTTTAATTTTATTTATATATTTATTAATAATTAAAATTTAAGTTGAATATTTACATGGTCAGAAAAAACATTAAGGTCTTTAATTAAAGTCCGTCAGAATTCGACTATCAACTCCATAGTAAGTTAAAAATAATCACCATAGGCCATGACAAAGAGTGCAAACTATTAGTTAATTGAGTGATTAACTAGTACTCAGGATTATTTTTCTATGTTTATTCGCCATATAAACGTAGAAATAATGAGAATCGGAATCGCCTTCTACGACTGGTTATTCCGAAATGCTAGAATATTGAGAAACTGGTCCAAATCAACTAGCACATGACTTTTCGACCTCCTAAATATCTCAACTGACATTTATCGATCGAAAGTTATTTCTTGCAACCCACTATATTTTATAGGCTAATCCTAAAAAGGAGCATTTTATGTCAAATAATAATCAAAAAACTTTCCACATTCATAATTTAATTAAAAAGTTCTTTATCTATTTATCAGGAATAATTATCATACTAATTTTTACACTTACAATATTGTTTTTTTACTATGTTTCTAGTGCCCCTAAAATTAGTGAAGATGATTTATCAAGACAAAACATTACTACTATTTATGACAATCAGGATCGAGTAATCTCAAGACTAGGTATTCAAAAAATAGAATATGCTAAAAATAACCAAATTCCTAGTACTTTAAAAAATGCTATTGTTTCAATAGAAGATCGCAGATTTTATAAGCATCACGGTATAGACTTAGTTCGGATATTTGGAGCAGCTGTTTCTAATATTTTTGGTCATTCTTCAGGCATGCAAGGAGGAAGTACCCTTACCCAACAACTTGTTAAATTATCTGTTTTTTCTACCGCGGATTCGGATAGGACCTTTAAAAGGAAGGCACAGGAAGCATGGCTTGCTATTAATGTAGAACGTCATTTTACTAAATCACAAATTCTCGATTTTTATATTAATAAAGCTTATATGGGAAATGGAATTTACGGAATGCAAACTGCCGCGCAATATTACTATGGAAAAGACCTCATGGAGTTAAATCTTTCGGAACTTGCTCTTCTCGCTGGAATGCCCCAATCACCGACATATTATAATCCGGCAACAGGAAATCTGAAATATGCTACAAATAGACGAAATGAAGTATTAAACGCAATGGTTCGCAATAAATATATAACTCAAGGAGAAGCTAAACAAGCTAGTCATGAAAGTATTACTTCTGGTCTCGATCCCAATCACGGAAATGTTTCAAGTAGTGATCCAAATGTTAAGGAAAAATTTATTGACTCATACATTAAAGAAATTTTAGATGAATTACAAGCACAAGGCTATAATCCGTATAAAGATGGTCTTAAGGTTCATACAAACCTCGATCTAAACGCTCAACTATATCTTTACACAGCAGCAAATAAACTTGTCCCATTCCAAAATAATAAAATGCAAACTGGGATAGCCGTTATCAACCCTCATAATGGCAAAATCATTGCTATGCTTGGAGGACGTCATACGGGAAATATCATGTATGGTCTAAATCGTGCAGTCCAAACTAATCGTAGTTCTGGTTCTACAGCTAAGCCTATAATGGATTATGGTCCTGCCATTGAGTATCTTGACTGGCCAACTTTTAAAACTGTTCAGGATAATTATTTTACTTTTCCTGGAACACATACTGTTCTTTACGATTTCGATAAGAAGTATAAAGGTGCCATGACAATGCGTGATGCATTAATTCAGTCAAGAAACGTTCCTGCTATTCGTTCTTTGCAAGAAGTCGGTCTTAAGAAATCCACTATTTTCCTTAAAAAGCTAGGAATTTCACAGAAGGAACCCTATACACTTCAAAATGGTATTGCACTATATATTTCGCCCCTACAAGTTGCAGCTGCTTATGCTGCCTTTGCAAATGGCGGTATATACTACAAACCGTATTATATTAATTCAATTACTACTCAAGATGGTAAAACCAAAAGATTTAGTCCAAATGGAAAAAGAGCAATGAAAGAATCTACTGCATATATGATTACCGATATGTTAAAAGGTGTATTTTCTGATCCAGAGGGTAGTGGAACTGTTGCACAAATTAGTGGTGTAAATCAAGCTGGTAAAACTGGAACAACTAATTATCCTAAAGATTCTAAGAAATCTGGTGTAATGGACTCTTGGATGGTTGGATATACAAAAAATTATTCAATTGCAGTTTGGACTGGATATGATCACCCATTTCAACCTGGTAGTAGTATCTCTGAACGATATACGAAATCTTCTCAACTATTATATAGAGCTATTATGAAGTATCTAGACTATCAAAATCATGCTCAAGACTGGGTCGTGCCAAATAACGTTCAGGCTATTAAAGTTAATAATAAGCGTCAATTAGCCATTTATGGCTCTAAATGGGCAAATTCTACTGAAAATAACTATAATTTAAAACCATATTCTAATAATTCAAATATGTTTTCTTCTTCACCTTCTTTCAGACCTAAAGAAAATATAAATGAACATTCTATAAAAGATAATCAAAACAGCTTTCCATCTTCATATACCTCTTCATCTACTTCAAACTCTTCATCTACTTCAAACTCAACATCTGAGCGGATTAATAAACCAATAGAACAATATCCAAATAATAATAATAATATAACAGTAAGATAAATTTCGTTGTTCTGATTTATATATTATCTAAAAATTTAAAAGTGCGAAATTACAATAATTTACCGATCTCTAGTTGGTACACAAATTTAAATCTCGCCGACTAAATTGGTCTAGTTAGAATCGTCATCCGTGACGGTTCTTTTTAGTTATTTTGAATTTTTTGCCCAACAATTAAACAAATCCTGGCCTTAAGAGTCATAAAATAGCAATAGCTGTAGAGGAGGAAGTAAAATGTTATAGTCAAGACACTGAAATCGCTAAGTATTAACTACTAATATCAATTGCTATGCTCTAGATTGTATATATTTATGCTTACTTGATAAAAGTCTTATTTTAAGACTTGTTCATGATTAACAACCCCATAGTTGGGACAAGCTTGCGGGGTTATAAATTTGTGCAACCCGGACCTTTTTTATTTTAAAAAATTAAAAATCTGGTGTTGATATAGAAAGTAATATTTCTATATCAACACCAGATATTGTAGAGCGCGGTAAATTACCATAATCCTGCTCTTTTAATTATTTAATTTTTTTATGCATATTATTATATAATTTGTTATTATTGGATAAATAATTGTTAATAAGTTATTTACAGCAATAGATTTATAATCAAACTTATCCAACATATTAAAAAGTTCTTGTTTATAATGTTTTAAAATATACTTTTTTTCTTTTTTTGAAAGAATTCCTATATTTCCATTTAAATTCTTATTAATCTCCCAAAAGTCCCAAGTAGATAAATCTATTACAAAAAAAGAGGCTCTATCATTAATAATATCATTTAATCTACTAAAAGGAGTAAATAAGGCCTGTTCTAGAAAATCTTCATCACGTTTTAGTCTAGATAGTATCCAAGTTAATAAAGCTTTTTTTAATTCTGTATCATTAATTGTAAGGTTAAGTTCTTTATTAACTTGAAAAACCTGATAAGATAAATTATGTAATGATTCGTTAAGTATACCAGAAAGAAAGTAAGATTTTTGTTCTTTACTTAAACCAGTATATACTATATTAATATTTTTCATAATATACTCCTTTAAATTTATAAATTAATATAACTTAATAAACCGTTTTAGTTACTTATTGATTCATCACTAGCTTTACTAATACTTTCAGCGTTGGTAGGTTCTCTACTAGAACTGCTACTAGTAGTTATTGAGCTTTGAATATTCTGAGAACTTTCTTGATTAGTTTTTTGACTAGAACTACTAGTAATTCTAGTATCACTATCAATAATCTTCTTAGTAATGGTATTACTAGTTTGAACATTATTTCCTCTATTGTTCAAATAATAATCTTTTTCTGAATTATTACTTTTTGTTGGATAATGATTATTTATTGTATTATTCTCATGACCTTTTGGATTTATATTTTGAGAACTACTCATTGAATTACTATTCTTAATTGAATTTTTTGATGAGCTTTTTGAAGTATTATCATGTTTTTTAGTCCCAGATGATTTACTTAGATGAATCTTAGTATTTCCTATAGGTAAGTAAGTATTATTCTTTATCTGCGCATAACTAAAAATTATATAAGTAAAGGTTATTATCATCGTAACAACATATGGCCAAGTTTTTTGCTTCTTTTTCATTTAATTACTTCCTTAAATTGTAGATAAGTTGCTGCAGAAAGCCATTAACTTTATATAGAACAACTTGTTAGTATAAGTATTCAAACTAAAGTCATATATTAATAATTTATGGCAAGTAATAAAAATCTTCCCACTGTTTATTTATTACTTTTCTCGTTGATTTATTTGACCATATGGGAACTTTAACTACGCCATCAATACTACCTCTTGAAATAAAGCCATACACTCGACTATCTTTAGCTATGGATCTATTATCGCCTAAAACAAAATACATATGTGGTGGTACATGTATGCTACCATCAATTAACCAACTATTCTCTATAGATATATTCTCAAGATTCCAATTACCTATACCCTCATTAGTTTGTGATTGATTAATATAATCTTGGTTTATTTTTCTATCATTAACATATAAAGAAGCCTTTCTAGAATCGATTTTATCTCCAGGAAGTCCAATCACCCTACAAATTAATGGTCTGTTTACGGGTGTATGATGCAAATAAAATTGGGACGTATTTGTATTAATAACAACTACGCTACCATGATTAATTCTAGCATGTTTCAAATATAAAACATTTTGATTCTTTGATAAATTTGGTACCATAGAAAGGTCACTTACTTTTGCAATCCCTAATTCAAGAGGTATAGTCTCTAGAAGAATTATTGAACTCAAAATAATAATATAGTAAATTAGTGAATATCGTTTTTCATTTTTTAGCATATAATTTAGAAACTTTATTGAAAAAATTTTTTATTTTAGATGTCTTTTGTAGAATTTTAGTTAATTCCCTACTATTAATTTCTATCTGTTTTTTTTCATGGTTAACATTGGCTTTTTCTTTTACTAGCACAGTAACAGAAATATCAAAAAGTGTTTGATCTGGATAAATTAATTCTATGATTCCTTCTGAGTTTCCAATTTTTTTAATATCAGGTTTTTTTTTCCAAATGTACATAGTACCTTTAGGCATATTACTATGATTTTTTATAATATGATGAGGAGGTGGTATTATACCCACACTAGTTATCGCATTTATAGCAGTTGGAGTAGGGATATATAAAGGTACTTTGACTACTTGTTCAGAAGAATCAGGAAAACGTATAATAATTTGTTCTGTATGTCTACCTGGAATTTTAACATCCTCAGCAACTTTAGTAACAGAAAGCCATGAAAAACTAGTATTCTTTGGTAAACTATCTTTATTTAAGATTCCCAAACTCGCTTCTGGGACATTGCCCTCATTTGCTTTTATTGTTCTCCCAATTGCAGTATAATTTTTAGCATCACTATAATTAATAACTAATAATTGAGAATTTAAAGCATCTTCTATTCTATCGGAATAGTTAATTCTAATAATTTCATAATGAGTTCTAATTAAGTAAGTGTCTAATTTAACTTTATTTTTAAAAGCCCAGAAATATTTTACCCCATTAGATAATTTTTTTATTTGCTGATAGAAAAAATCTTCTTTTATTAGTAATTTTCCCTTATAAGTATACTCAGTAGCTAAAGTATTTCTTTTTAAAGAATTATTTATTCTTTCATTATTATCAATTATTAACAAATTATTATATTTGGAATATTTATATGCATCACGTATATAAATAGTATTTAAAAGGTTATATGTTATATGTTTGTTAAAAAAATTACTTAAACTTAATAAGTTACTCTGACAAAAATAGTAATGTGCTTCCTGCTTAATAGTAAAGATTATCTTATAAAAGAATCTTTGTATTTCATAATTTCCCCCAAAAATATTATCAATAATTTTCTGAATTAAAGTATGTGTGTCTTGAATAAAAAAAATAAGTCTTTGGGTTATAGTTAATTTTAAAAAAATATTTTGCAAATTTATTCCTCCCAGCTTTCTTTAATTTAAGTAATTTTTTGAATGCTAAAAATATTTATAAGATTAGGAGTTAAACTGAATAGTTACCAAGTAAACAACCAGAATACTCTATAATCATCATAGATTACTGTTCAAGTATAAATGTAAACTCATTATAAAATCTAATTTTTGTATTTAAAATCTTCCCAACAAAATTTAATAGTATGTAAAAATAAAATTTGAAAAGTTATTTACATATTAATCAGTTAATACTGAAATCTTAATTATCGTAATCAATAATTCCATTTTGTTCTTCCATAAATAAAAAATCCCCTTACTGATGATAATCTCAGTATAGGAGATTCAGGATAACTAATACTAGATATATTGAAATATACGACTTACATAGCTTAACTTAAATAACTGGAAACGCAAAACACCTCCTAGAATTCACACTTTTATTATTTATAAGTGTCAACCCTAAGAGGTATTGTACGTTGTACGTCAATATATCCTTTATTTTTTTCTAAAACATTTAATTTCAAAATTTTTAGTTTGAAATTTTCTTGAGTTTTCTTCTTTTATAAAAAATCTATCTTTTATTTTTTTACTTTTTTTCATTAAAAGTAAGATAGGATTTTTATATGTAATTTCAAATACAATAGTTTTATTTTCATTAATTAAATTTTTCCTTTTCATCTAGAATTTCCTTTCATTAATCTAACAGAATCTTTTTGAGCTTATCTTTTATCTTAGTATTAGATTTTTTCTCATTATTGTTAGAATTATCTAATTTATTTTGTTTATTATTTTGCTTAGATTTTTTTTGAGGTTTCTCTGGGAATACAATAGTAACAGCGTTCTGTTGTATATTATTTGTTTCATTATTAATTTTTGTGTCTTTATTCTTAGTATCACTGTTCTGCACTTTATCAATAAACTGATTTTTCTCTTTTCTAGTCATAAAGATTGTATATTCTGAATATTTATCTAAAAATTTCAGTTCATTAAAATCTTTCTCTAAACTATATCCCTTATTCTTTAAAGACTTTATAATACCTATTATTGTATTTTCAGTTATTTTTTCACCGGTTACACCATAAATTTCTTTCTCTAATATTACTTCATTATTATCAACATCTATAAATTGTAATAAAATTTCAGACGGTTGAGGTATATATGAAATGTTTATAGATAAGTCACTCGAATTACTATTGACTTTAACAGCAGGAATGCTTTCTATTTTATATCCTTTTAAAGGCTCTGGTATAAACATTGGAAATTCAGAATCCGACCAGGTGCTCCAAAGATATTTATTTGTAACAAGATCTAATTTACCGTTTCTTTGGATAATAGCTTCTTGAGAAACATTTTCAATCACATTACTAGGAAACATTATATTAATTTTTCGTATAAATTTTTTTGTCTCCATAACTGTTTTTTCTCTATGTTGCATATAGACAAAAAATTCTTGTTTCTTTTGATTTGCGTCATATTTTCCTTTTACTGCACCCGAATCGGCTTGAATTATTTCAAATTGTTTTGATCCCACATCAAAAAGCGTATTCTTATAACCTTCATCATTATTTACCTCTAGTTTCTGGGTAAATGAATAATTAATTTTCCCTACTTTTGGATTAAGTTGTCCCTCATAAGAAGTAGGCACATCAACATAATAAATAAATATTGGTTGCTTTTTTATTTTATTGGAAATAGAAACAATATACTCATCATTTTGATTATTTGTTTTACCAAAAACATAATTCTGAGGCACATTATTCTTTACTAATGAATATCCTTCTTTTTTTAATTCTTTTAATTCTAAATCTACTGAATAATTTAAAGGCTCGCCTGTATAGCCAATAATTTTATAGGATCTAATAACATTTTCATCCTGATCTATATATTTTATAAAAATAGTATTTTTTTTAGGCACATAACTAACATTAATAGCTTGGTTATTAGATTTAACATTAACCGTTTCACTTTTAATATTATAAATCGTATATCCTTTAATAGGTCTAAAGTTTACCGGTGGAAAAACTAACGTATTCCAATTCTCCCAAAAAATTTTTTGGGTTACAAGATCTTTCTCTCCCATTCTTTTTAGTGGGGCTACTTGTTCTATAATTTGCATTGAACCGTTTGGTAAAATCAAATTTATTGTCCTAATGATATTTTTATTTTCTACTAACGTTTGTTTTTCATGCCTTAAATATACATAATAGTTTTTAATAGGTATTTCCCCATTAAAAACTCCATTGATAGCTCCATCATCATTTCTTTCAAGCCTATAATGAAAATTACTGAAATCCCAAAGCTTATTATTATATAATTCCCCATCATTACCAATTAGGGTCTGTGTACGTTCAAACAAAAAATTCTCTCTATCAATATCTTTTGTATTATTTAAATCTAAATCCACATAAAAAATTTTTATTTCCTGCTTATTAGATAAAATTTTCAAATTAACTTCTTTTGAAATTAACATATTATTATTCAAAACGTCATTTAAATAATAATATATTCTTGCCCTTTTATCTGAAATCTTTTTTGCAAAGACCCGATTGCAATCTGTTTGCTGCTCAGAGTTATCTTCATTTAAGTCAAAAACCTTAACAAAGTTATCAAAATTTAAATTTGAAATATTATATCCGTTTTTCATTACTAATGTATCTGCATAAAGGATTCGATGAACTTTTACAATCGGGATAAAGTGAGGAGTGACTTGGTATTTATTATGGACAAAATCATATAGTTTTGTTTCTCCATTTACAGTAGAATAAGAATAGTAAGGTGCTGGTTTCTCTCCATTTTTATCTATATCGACTGATAATCCTATATCTTTAATAATATTTTGAATATTATTAAGTGAATATATAAAATATCCTCCCATCCATAAAACATTAACATTTTCAGTATTAGTTGCTATTGCTCCATTTTCGTCTGGAAAATTAGTAATGATATTATCAATATCTGAGATTTTAGGCATTTGTTCTTGAATGTCTTTATCAAATAAAACTCTGTATTTACAAGTTCCATCTTGAACAACTGGAACAATTTTTTGATTTTTATAATCGTCAAGCGATAAAACAGGAGTACTTACTCTAATTTTTAAATTCGATGATGTATGTCTATCTGAAACTAAATCATAGATTGCATCTTTATTTAATCCCGCATTTATTAGTTTTTTATTTGATGCGAGTTCCATTAAAACATCTTTCCCTGTTAAATCATACAAAGCAAATTCATTAAAAGAAAATGTTGCCTTTTTATTATTATTTAATAATGCATCATTAAAATTGATGATTTTGAATGGAATATTAATATGGTAGCTACTATGTGGCATTAACGAACCAAATGCAATTATTGACGTAACATTTTCCCATTTAAAGTTTTTTATCTTAAGTAATGAATTTAAATTATAGAATTTATGAGTCTCTCCCATATAACTATAATTAATATTAAACCGTGAAATACGATCTCCATTTTCATCAGCAAAACTTAATCCATCAATATCTCTTATTCTAGATTCATCAACAACAACATGAATTGAATCATCATTAACTTTACAGTTCATCATAGGAAATGTATATACTATTTCAATAGATTTAATATAGTCAGTAGTATTACTTAATAAACCAGTTCCTGTTAGCTTAGATACTTTTTTAAAATCTAATAAACTAGATACATAGTTTGCATTATAACGACTACATAAAGATTGTTCTTTTTTACTATTTAAATTATTAAAATTAGATATAATAGTTCCGTGATTTATTCCAAAAAAATTATCATTTAAACCATGCTCATCTTGGTACTTAGGATTTATATATATAGAAGGCATCGAATGTATTTTATTTTCTAGATTTCTTTCATTTTTAACATTGTACTCTTCTATATTTAAGTCCTTATTTTTTATTTCCATTAACTTTTCTCTATAATGAATAGTATTTTCATCATAGCCTGTTGGAATATCTCCATTTAAAAAATTTCTAGTTGATAATCCTATTATAGGTAAATAATTATTTAGCATGAACTCACTCCTACCCACCTACTAATGTATCTCTTAAGTTAATAGTTATTGACTTTATAATACCTATAGGATATTACTTAAACTTTTCAACTACATTTCAAGATTGTTAAAATGTAGTAGCGCTAATTTTAATAATTTATCAGTTCGTTGTTGTTGATATAGATGCTCATATACCAAGGAATAATCTTCATTATTAGGGCTATTCTTCTTAGCAAAATTTCTTATTACTTCTTGATTGTCTTCACTTTCAAACTTATTATTAAAATTCTTAATAAAGTCATCCCATTCTTTATTAAAGTTTTCCATATCTAAATCGCTTATGAAATAGAAAATTGCATTTCTTACTATATTATCTTCTCGTTGTTGTTGATATAAATGCTCATAAGCTAAGCCTATATCTTCTAAATCAACTTCATTTTGCTTTATAAAGTTTTGTATTGTCTCTTGATTTTCTTCTGTATCAAATTCTTTATAAAATTTAATAAGAAATTGTTGCCATTTTTCATTAAAATTTTCTTCTGTATATTTCATTATATGCCTCCACAATAAACTAAATATTGCAATACAACAAACACGGTTTAGAAATTGACTTTAAACATGCTCCAATTTTTTTTATGACAAATGTCTGAATTTGTACCTGATTTAAAATCCTAACACTATCTTTAACAGCAACAGCTTTTATAAACTCACATAGTTTATTGTTTTTATTAACGTTATCAGTAAGTGCTGTCTCTATTACTAACTTTTCCTTAACCGAATCTACTTTAGTAATTATTTTTATAATATATGTAGACGATTTGTTTGATGGTAAATTAAGTTTCATTTGGTTTTTTTTAAAAGAAACAGTATTTAGTTTATCTACAAACATATCTTCTTCCACTACCGGAAATTGACATGAAATATTTTTTAAATATTTATGGTTCACACCAAAACTTTCTGGGAGATTAACATTAAAGGTATTATCATATATTTCTACTCTTGTAGATTTTCTGTTTACTAATAATTCTTTATTATTATTTGAATTAAACAGTAATGTTACATTTTTTAAATCTAGATTTTTTGGTGTAATATAAAAAATTTCAGTTATGATTCCTTTTGAAAGGTTATAATCGGTTACACCTGATGAAATATGTGTTTTATTTTGAGAATACTTTACATTATAAAAAAACGAATAATTATAATTATCAATATTAATCATGCACTTTAAATTTTTAGTACTTTTAGTAACTATCCGTGAATTTACCTTAAAATAATAAAGTACCCCCCCTTAATATTTTTATGCTTTTCAACATAATCTGTAAAAGTATAAACAGCACATTGTCTATCATAATCATAACTAAAGTTGGCTATTTTTCGTTTCTTTTCATCATAAAAGTTTAAATCTCCTATATAGGAACACATTAAATCTTTTGAAATTTTAATTGAAAAAGAATCGAAAGGTTTAGTATTATTATTTATTTTAAACTTAATAAGACATTCTATAATATCTCCTTCTAAAGGATTTAACGGACTCTTTGAATCAGTTTTTATGTCTATGCTATTTAATGTATGGCTAGTATATTGTAACATTTCACTTCTCCCTGCTAACTATTCTTAAACTTCACAAAATTAGTTAAACTTTTTTGGACATTTTCATTAAAAGAAATTGTGGGTACTAATTTTTGATTTTTATTACTAGTCGCATAAATTACTTTAGTATCTTTATTATAATTCTTAATATTTATTGTTTTTTGGTCTATAAAATACCCAGGAATATTCGGTAAAACTTGTGTTTTCTCCACCTTTGTAGGATCAGTTTCTGAAGTTCGATAAAAAAATGATCTATTTGGCAATAATCTTGTTCCATTTTCTGTTATTGGGATAATTTTCCCATTCCGTACATACTTAATTTCTTCAACTATATTATCCATAACAACATTTTTACCTGTACTTTGTTTTTTATCTGCATGGTAATTTTTAATAACCGGCGTAGTTACTATTTCATACTTATTTTTATTAGGTCTCCATTTTGTCTTCTGGATTATTTCTCCTGTTACATTATCAGCAGTAATTACTCTATCCCAATCAATAATTTGTAAATTATCAGTAGGTGCATTTTTTTCTTCAACACCTAAATATTTTACTTTATATGTTGTTTTACGTTTAAGATCTAAGTATTCCTTAATAACGCTCGGACCTTTGTCATAAAAAGGATTTAGCGGCGTTTCCAAATTAAAATGTTTATTAGCCATAAACTGGGTAGTTTTATGATTAAACGTTATCGAATAAACTTCTCCTTGCTGTAATCTGCTATTTTCAAAGCTATTGAAATTTAGCTCATATCCTTTTTTTTCATAAGCTGCTATAGACTTTGAAATTATTTTTTTAATATCCTCATTATCTTTATTGATATACGTATTAGCACTCATTATTGAATCTGTTACTTTATCAATAAAGTTTATAGTTGTTTTCTTTTTTATAGGTGCATACTTTATTTTTTTAATTAAATTTTTTGATGTATAAATTATTTTTTCAGTAGGAATACTTTCTCTATTAGGCGTATAGCCAGGAATTTCTGGTGACTTTATTTTTTCAAAATTTTTGTAATCTGGATAATTAACACTAATTAATTCACCATCGTTCGCATCATAAATAACTGTAGGGTAAAAAGATACTGTTTGAACTAAACTTCGCATAATTGTATTATCATTAGAATTTACACACTGTATTGTTCTTGTGACCTTAGGAATCTTAATATCACTATTTTTTTCTTCCATTATAGCAATCCTTCCCTCTTTACAATTAGATAACTAGACAATAAGGCTTTATACATAAATTAAATATCTATATATCAATATAGTAATTTGCTTTTATAATATCTTTTCTTATATAATAGCATTGCAATCAGCTTATAGACTGATATACAAATTTGCGAAATTGATATGTTCTTTTTCACAGCATCTATCGGAATTAATTAAGCATGTATCATTCTATAAATTTAAAATGATTGCTTAATCAATGGTATTTTTTAAATTTTATTTGCTACTATATTATTTATATCAGCTGATTACTGTTCTGTCTATATCTATTTTTTTAATAATATATATATCCCAGTAGATAAAGGAAATTTTATATTTTAAATTATTAAGATTTTTTTATATATTTACATTAGGAGGCTAATTTAAATGAAATACTTAATCTTTTGTCAAAAAAGTGGAACAAACAATGAGATTATAAAAAATGCTAAAGATTTTCTACCAATAAGGCCGTCATTATTAAAAGGCGTTAATAATTTATTAGTAATGAAAAATTCTAAATACATTGCTGAATTTATTATTGGAAATAATGTTATCTTTGATAGCGAAACTCTTAAGACAAAACTTGATCTTACTTTAATAAATGATTCATATTTTTGTGGTAAGAATAATAGTTTTGTCTTTTCATCATTGCTTACTATTAAAAAAAAGCAAGACCTCATTAGAAGTCTTGCTTAATAATAAAATATTTTAATTTAGGAGGAATAATAGTGAATAAATTAAAAGCAACTCTAACTATTGGAGCTACTGTCTTAGGCATTAGTGGCCTTAATTCAATGGTAGCTAATGCTGATACTTTGCCTACAAATAGTAATAAGATTAATATAAGCAATAATTTATGTCCAATTTCTAATGAATCTCAGAGTACTAATATAGATAGTAGTGCCCTAATTAAAAATCAAACGAATTTTGAAACATGTTATTATCGATTGTCTAACAATACAAATCCATGGTGGAATTATTCATGGACAATAAGCAGAAATAACCAATATCAAAATAATAACTGGAATAACCGGTATCAAAACAATAACTGGAATAACCAATATCAAAATAATAACTGGAATAACCAATATCAAAACAACAACTGGAATAACCAGTATCAAAACAACAACTGGAATAACCAATATCAAAACAACAACTGGAATAACCAATATCAAAACAACAACTGGAATAACCAGTATCAAAACAATAACTGGAATAACCAATATCAAAACAATAACTGGAATAACCAGTATCAAAACAATAATAATAGAAATTATCAAGCTGTTCCAGGATACAATCTACCGGAAGCCCATTGGCCAACTAATAATGCTTCCGTATATATAAATTCAAATGATCCAATTATTAGACAAGCTGCAATAACTGCAATTAATAATTGGAATAGCACTGGAGCATTCCATTTTTATTTATCAAATAATCCATTGTCTGCTAATATAAAAATAAGTGCTAATAATAATCCAAATAGTTCATTTGATGGTTATACTCAAACATATTTTGATAGAAGTAATCTTACCTACCACGGTCAAACACAAATAACATTAAATAATTACTTCTTACAAAACCCTTATTTTAATTACTCTTTTAGGCATCGTGTTCATACAATTATGCATGAATTAGGACATGCTATTGGTTTACAACATAATTCTTCTGATCCTTCATCTTTAATGTATCCAAATAGTACCGAATATCCTATTCAACCAAAGGATATTCAAGAGGTAAATTATATCTATCAAAATCATTAAAGAAATTTTGAATAATTGCTTGTCCTAACTCCAGCACACCTTTTAAAATAATCTGTTCAGCTTCAAATAAACTGGCTGATTTCACCAAATTCTGCTCGATTTCTGTTAAAATATTCATAAGGGAAGACCTGCCTTTGCTTAGTATTAGACACACTAAAGGCTATTGGTCTTTTCTTTTTTGTAAATAAGTAAAATTGATCTACAAAAAAGATTTCCATGACCAAATGAATTATTCATTCAAGCTATGAAAATCTTACACTAACATATTCAAATAACTGATGTTCTTGACTTGCCAGCCTCTAGTCCGGCAGATCAAGAACATACTAAGTTGATTAAAGC
>OKSF01001770.1_pt1 | contig 16335 bp, 10 predicted proteins | sample 1606061 | NCBI WGS metagenome assembly OKSF01 (sample SAMEA3541567, study PRJEB24748) | human gut metagenome | biome: human gut; feature: human-associated habitat; material: faeces | place: China | collected 2012 | reverse complement strand
AGGCGTCATCCGAATCGGCTCTCCATTTAGAAATTTATTTCCTTTTGCCAGTAGCATGTTTTTTCCTTTTAGCGTCACATTCTTATAAAACAAGAATGGTACATATTCATTTTATCTGTTATGAGAAGACTTGTCAAGAAAATTGTGTTGACAATTCCGAGTTTGGGTGGTAACATGAAAATTAAAATAAAGAGAACATCCCAAAATCGTTGAAGGGGAAGTCAAATCGTACTCTTTGCAAACCAGAGAAAGGTGCAGCGTCATCGCTTGCTGGAAGCACCTTTGCAAAACACTTTTTGATACCGCCCCCTGAGAGCGTGTGAAAGCCCAAAGGGAAAACACGACGTAACGGCAGCGTTATCGGCCGAAAAGAGAGATGCTTTCTGTTTATGGAAGGCATAATACGGGTGGAACCGTGGAGTAAAGATTTGCTTCATCCCAGATGATGGGATGAAGCTTTTTGTTTTTTCTGGCAGAAATTGGACACCGAAGAGGAGGATGCTCATGGAAGATTGTCAGACCCCAACGTCAAAAAAGTCGAACATTGAGATTTGCGATATCTATGACATCTATGGAAACCGCACTGGAAAAACTTTCATTCGCGGGGAACCATTGTCAGATGGACAGTTTGTCATGGTTGTCGATGTATGGATTGTCAACAGCAAAGATGAAATTCTGATCCAAAAGCGTTCTCCATATAAAAAAGATCTTCCAGATACCTGGGCTACCCACAGTGGCTGTGTACTGGCAGGGGAGACTTCCCAGCAGGCTTGTATCCGTGAGCCACTGGAAGAGATCGGCATCCACATTCTTCCATCGCAGATTCACAAATTGAATCGAAAACTGAGAGGACGGCTTCTTTCGGAAAACTTCGTTGTGGAACAGGATTTTGATGTTCGCGACGCCGTTTTACAGGAGGAAGAAGTCAGCCAGATCAAATGGGTCACTGTTTCCCAACTCAAACAGATGGCAAGCAAAAAAGATTTTTACCGCTATCCCGAGTTTTTTGATGTCGTCCGCTTTTTAGAAGAACGCAGGCGGCGTCAAAGCTCTATGAACAAAGTTAAAAAACACAACAATGAATGAGAGTCTTTTGATAGAATAAGGAGGTTAATCACTATGATCCACGTAACTTTAAAAGACGGCAGCGTCAAAGAATTTGAAGCAGGCGTATCCGTCATTGATGTCGCAAAAAGTCTGGGTGCAGGCCTTGCAAAAGCTGCCTGTGCAGGAAGAATCAATAATCAGGTTGTTGACCTGAGAACCCCAATCAACGAAGACTGCAACCTGGAAATCTGCACCTTCGATGATGAAGACGGCAAAAAAGCATTCTGGCACACTGCTGCTCATGTTATGGCACAGGCTATTCAGCATCTGTATCCAGAAGCAAAATTCGGTATCGGCCCTGCTCTGGAAAACGGCTGGTACTACGATATCGGCGGCGTAAAACCATTTACTCCAGACCAGTTTGCTGCTATCGAAGCTGAGATGAAAAAGATCGTCAAAGAAAATATCCCGGTAGAAAAACGAATCATCACTGTGGAAGAAGGCCGCACTATTTTCGCAGGTCAGGATTACAAACTGGAACTCCTGGAAGAGTATGCTGAAAAAGGCTGGGAACTGAGCATCTATACACAGGGTGACTTTACTGATCTTTGTGCTGGTCCTCATCTGATGAGCACCGGTACCATCAAAGCAATCAAACTGACACAGGCAACCAGTGCATACTGGAGAGGCGATTCCAGCCGCGACACTATGTGCCGTATGTATGGTATCGCTTTCCCGAAAGCAAGTGAGCTGGAAGCATACCTCAAACAGCAGGAAGAAGCACTCCGCCGCGACCACAACAAGATCGGCCGTGAACTGGAATACTTCACCACAGTAGATGTTATCGGTCAGGGTCTGCCGGTTATCCTGCCAAACGGTGCGAAGGTAATCCAGCAGCTCCAACGCTGGATCGAGGATACTGAAGCAGACTGGGGCTACCAGCTGACCAAAACTCCTTATATGGCAAAACGTGAACTGTACAAGATCAGCGGTCACTGGGATCACTATCTGGATGGCATGTTCATTCTGGGCGACCCACATGATGAAACCAAGGAATGCTTTGCATTGCGTCCAATGACCTGCCCATTCCAGTATCAGGTTTACCTCAATCGTGCCCGCTCCTACCGCGATCTGCCAATGAGACTCAATGAAACTTCCACTCTGTTCCGCAACGAGGATTCCGGCGAGATGCACGGCCTGATCCGTGTTCGTCAGTTCACCATTTCGGAAGGTCACCTGATTCTCCGCCCAGACCAGCTGGAAGACGAATTCCGCGGTTGTCTGGAACTTGCAAAATACTGTCTGGAAACAGTTGGTCTTGCTGAGGATGTAAGCTACCGCTTCAGCCAGTGGGATCCAAACAGAACCGATAAATACGAAGGTACTGCAGAGCAGTGGGAAGAAGCACAAAATGCAATGAAGAAGATTCTGGATCATCTGGGTCTGGACTACAAAGTTGGTGTTGACGAAGCTGCTTTCTACGGACCAAAACTGGATATCCAGATCAAGAATGTATTCGGTAAGGAAGACACCCTGATCACCATCCAGATCGATATGCTGCTGGCTCAGAAATTCGGCATGACTTATGTTGGAGAAGATGGTAAGGATCATTATCCATACATCATCCATCGTACCTCCATCGGATGTTACGAGCGTACTCTGGCATTGCTGCTGGAAAAATATGCAGGTGCTCTGCCAACATGGCTGATGCCAACACAGGCTATGATCGTTCCGATCAGCGAAAAATATCATGACTACGCACAGCAGCTGCTCGGCAAACTCAAAGCTGCTGGAATCCGTGCTGAAGCAGATTGGCGCTCTGAAAAGATGGGCTACAAGATTCGTGAAGCACAGCTGAAAAAGATTCCATACATGCTGGTTGTTGGTGAAAAAGAGGCTGCTGATGGCACTGTTTCTGTTCGTACCCGCAAGGAAGGCGACAATGGTGTTATGAGTGCTGATGAATGTATCGCTCTGATTCTGGACGATATCAAAAATAAAAAAAGATAAATAACCTTATCATGAGCCGTTATTTTGAGCAAAGTGCTTAAAATAACGGCTCATTTTTACATTTTTCATCGTTTTCCTCAAAATTGTAAAAGTATTCTTGCACGAAAACTTTAATTCCTCTATAATTACAATGGTATTAATCGGAATTTTTCCGTCAACAGGAAGGTATGAATCGGTGAAACATAAGATATTACTGTTAAACACCGGATACTCCCTTCACAGCCTGATGCGAGCAAACCCCAATCTATGTCAGCAATTTCTGCTGTTAGGGCTTGACTTTGGCAATGAGGTCATGGTCAGCGACCGACAGCAGCTGATCAGCCAAATCAGCCAGTCTGTCCGGGACAGCAAGTTTATTCTGATTCTGGACAATGCTCCTGTTCTTCGGGCAAGGGAGATTCTGGCACAGGGCTTTAACAAGCCTTTAAGACAAGACCCTAAAGCCACGCAGGATATGCGCGCTGCCGGAAATATTTCTCAGCTGCAAAGCGCCATGATCCCGCAGGATGCCATCCCTTTAAGTGATCCCAGCTGCAAAGAAGCTGGATTTCTGCTTCACTTTACCAGCACCAACATTGCTGTGCTGCCGGCGGAAGCAAAAACTATGCTCCGTCTGCTGGCAAACCAGCTGTTTCCTCTTCTGCTCAAGACCTTTTATCCCGGCTCTGTTACGGTGGATATCCCCATCCGTTCTGACCGGCAGGAAGATGTATCAGACTACATTGATCGTATCCGTAACCGCTCTGCAGATTTTCTTCCTCTACTGGGCGGAACCTCCAGCAGTCCCGTTCTTCGTCTGATCGCAACCTGTGACAGCGAAAAGCGTTCCCGTCAGTGCTGTGACAGCTTTCTGGAAGATCTGGTCAGTGAATGCGGAAAGATAACTACCATCTCCGGCATTGGCAGGAAGGGCCTGAGAGCCGTTGAAAAACAGATGCAGAAAGAAGATCTGAGCGATCTTAATTTTTCTTCCGGCACAGTACCTGCATCCTCAGGACCACAGCGAATCAGCCGTTCGGCTTCCATTTATGCTTCCTCAGCAACACAAAATCAGGAACCAACCGTAGCAGTACCCTCTTACCAATCTGCTTCTTCTTACCTGTATCAGGGAGATTTGGACGATGATTTTGAAGACGACGATTTCGAAGATGATTTCGAGGAAGAGGACATTCCAAAAAAATCCCGATGGAAAAAGCGAAAAGAAAAATCTTCCAAAAACAAATGGGAACAAGATTTTTCCGAAGATATCGGGGGAGAAGCCGTTGCAAGAAAACGTTCTCCTATCATCAGCTTTTTATTATTCATTTTTATCCTGATCTTTTTAGGGTCCGTGGGATATCTGGGATATTATTATTGGAAATCTGCCCAGAACAGAAGTACTTACCAATCTCTTCGAGAGGTATATGACAACCCTGGATTTCTTGCCCCTGCTGGTTATCCTTCGGGATATGACAAAGATTTTGCGGGACTTTGGGAAATCAACCCGGATATCGTCGGATGGATCAACATCGATGGAACCGGACTGGATTATCCGGTTGTACAAACCACAGACAACACCAAGTATTACCGCATGAATTTTGAAGGGGAGTACAGCGAACACGCTGTTCCGTTTGTCGATGCAGCGGTGGATTTGAAAAAGCCAAGCACCAACACCATTATTTATGGACATAACATCCGTACCGATGGTCAGATGTTCAATATTCTCAAAAGCTACAAAGAATTGGAATATTACCAGCAGCATCCTGTCGTCGAATTTAATAGCGTTTACCACGAGGGGCAATACAAAATCATCTCGGTTTTCTATACCAACACCCATTCCGAGCATGGAGAAATTTTCCCATATCATGAGTTCATTGACTCACAAAGCGAAGCACAGACACAGGAATATATCGACGATGTGCTCATTCGCAGCATTATCAATACCGGTGTGGATGTCCTTCCATCGGATGAGCTGCTGACACTTTCCACCTGTACCTATGAATTTAAGGATGCCCGCTATGTTGTGGTGGCACGAAAAGTTCGTAAAGGGGAAAGTGCTGATGTCGATACTTCTCAGGCATCCATGAATCCAAATCCACTCTATCCGGATGTGTGGTATCAGCTGTTTGGCGGCACAAAACCGGATGAAGCACAGCTCAAAGCAAATCTTCACAGCTAAGTCAAATCGTAACCTACATTAAAGGAGGCTTTTTAATTATGATACAGGTTCAAAACATGCAGCAGCCTGCACAGGGAGTAACTGCTGAACTTTACAGTCAGGTTGAGGATTACCTGGCACTGGGAAAACCGGGCGTGGAAAATGAAACCTCCACCCAAAAAAGTTCTACCCGAAAAGTCATCAAGAAAAGCAGCAGTAAATCCACTTCATCCAGCGGCTCTGTTGAGAATACAGATGAATGGACCCTCGGCGTAAAGGTTAATGGAAAAACCATTTACGGCGATGCTGCTGAGATCGTTGGCCGTATGGTAGAAGCAGAGATGGGTGCCAGCTTCCAGGAAGAGGCTTTAAAAGCACAGGCCGTTGCCGCTTATACCTATGTCCGTTATCACAACGAAAACGGCTCCTGCCCTCAGGTTGTTGCCAAAGATGACGTATCTGACAAGGTTGAGGATGCTGTCAACGAAGTAATCGGACAAGCTATTTATTATGATGGTAAATACATTGATGCAACCTATTGTGCATCCAATGCAGGCCAGTCGATGGATGCTGAACATGTTTGGGGCGGATATCTTCCATATCTGGTCAGTGTAGAAAGCCCTGGCGATACCTCTTTAAAAGCATTCGGCGCTACCAAGACCTTCTCGGAAAGCGAAATTGCAGATTATCTGGAAGATTACCTCGATATAGATCCTTATTCTTACAGTGATCCGGAAGATTGGTTCTCCAATCCGGAATACATCAACGGACTTTATGTTGACACGATTGAAGTGTGCGGACAAACTGTCAGCGGCAGAACCGTACGTGAAACCATTCTTGGTGCTCAGATCAATTCCGCAGCATTCGAGGTTTCCTATGATGGTGACTCCTTTACCTTCACAACCTATGGTTATGGACATGGCGTTGGCATGAGCCAGCAGGGTGCTGACTACTACGCAATGCAGGGTTGGGACTATGTTGATATTCTGACCCACTATTATACCGGTACAGAAGTTCGATAAATTTACATAACAAAAATCCCGAAAGCAGTTTTACTGCTTTCGGGATTTTTTTATTGTGGTTTATTCTCTTGTACCAAATCCACCAGTCTGCGAAGAATTAGAATCATCTTCTCCTTCATCCGGAACTGGGTCATTGGTTCCATAACCATATCCGCCGCCAGTAACTGTTACTGGTACAGTTACAGTCTGATACTCGCCGGTATTGTTATCCGTTGCGGTAATCGTAATGGTTGCAGTGCCTTCGCCAACACCCGTAACAATACCATTATTATCAACACGGGCAATGCTGCGGTCACTGGAAGAACATACGACTGTTACATCACCTTCCGGTCTGTCAACATAGATGTCCAGCCACTTATCGTAGCCAACCTCGACAGAAGCACCTTTGGCTTCCAGTCCAAGGTCTGACTGTGCTCCCTGATTGCCATTTTGATTGTTGTTATTCTGGTTATTGTTGTTCTGGTTGTTGTTTCCATTATTGTTGCTGCCGGAAGAACTTCCGCCCGAAGTTCCCATAACAGTAACCGTTGTCTGGGTAGAAGCGCTTCCATCTTTGGTTGCCATGGTAATGGTAACTTCTGTGGTCTGATCCAGAGAAATAATGGTGGTTACATAACCGTTCTGGTCAACATCTGCAATTCGAGGATTGCTGGAAGACCATACAATCTCGGTTCCTGCCGGATCAACGCTGTACTGAAGCTGTGCTTCCTCACCTGGATTGAGTACCAGCTGATTTACGCTCAGTTTTGCCTTATCGGTTGTTTCTCCGCTGCCTTCTTCTTTTACCGTAATGGTACAGCTTGCCTGTAAGCCGGTGGAGGTTGTCGCTGTCAGGACAGCTTCTCCCGCTTTCTGTGCTGTTACGATAACATCAGTATTGCTGTATCCGTTCTGTACACTGACTGCATCGCTGCTGGAACTAAAGGAAACGGTTCCAATATCTGCATTTGCAGGTGCAACCGACAGTTTGATGTTCTGCGGCTGTCCAACAGTCAGGCTCAGTTTGCTTTGTGCAAAGACAATGCTTGGATTGTTTTCATCCGCACCTGAAGCCGTTACAGTTACTTTGCATGTTGCACTGTATTTTCCATCGGAGGAAGCTACTGTGATTTCTGCACTTCCTGCATTGATACCTTTAATCTCTGCTTTTGTTTCATTACCAGATACATGAACAATACTGTCATCGCTGCTCTTCCAGGTCAGACTTGCCTGTGCACCTTCTGGCTGGAGGGTTGCAGTCAATGTCTTGGTTTCTTCTGGTTTCAGGCTGACAGAAGAGGAATCCAGTGTAATACCAGTCAGTTCCTTTCCACTGCCTTTTACCGTAATGGTAATATTATCTACATAACCGCCGTCATCTGCCACTGCCGTAATCTGAGCTGTACCCGCTCCAACCGCTGTTATCAGACCGGTATTTTTATCTACCGTCACAACTGCTTTATTGCTGGAATCCCAAGTACAGGACTGAATTGCTGCATCAGAAGGGCTTACTTTTGCAGTCAGAGTGGTGGTGTCACCCACATTCATGGTGAGCTCACGTTTGCCATCAATTGTAATGCTCTTAACCTGGCCCAGTTTCTTTGCATATTCTGCTGCATCTGCATAAACTGCCGGATAGTATGCATCTTCATTGACTACTGCCTGATCTACATCAACACTTGCATCTTCTCCATCGCGCACTCTGCGTGCAACTACGACAAAGCGTGCTTCCTTAAATTCATAGGTACAGGTAGAGAGTGTCAGCAGCTCATCCCCATACTCCACATCAACCGGAGTATCAAAAATGCTGCGGCGTCTTACCTCATCGATGAATTCATTAAACTCTTCTTCCGTTTCTGCATTGACAAAGTGGTTGTACTCAAATACATTTCCATTATCGTGCGAAGCTTCTGTGTTGGTGATGAATGCACCAATAATCTTGTATGTACCTTCTTTATAAACACTATCGAAGCTTACTGTAGGATGCTCCTTGTAGAAGGAGAGCTGTTTATATTTGGTCAGATCATTGAACATCTGTCCATCGTTGCGGATATTGTGTCCATAGATAATGATATTGGTACTTGGTGTTTTAACATCGCACTCATAGTCGATGTAAGGGGTACCATAGTAATCATATTCCTTATCGAATCCCAGACGATGATAATAATCATTGTCCGAAGTCTGTACTACCGGGAAGTTTACATTGGTATCGTCAATCTTGATCCAGCCTTTGATATCCTCGTTTCTCTGATAGAAAGAATAGAATTTTGGCAGATAGTCATTTGGATATCCTTCAATATTGGATACATTAACCTTACCATCTGCAATATCCTTTTCTGCCTGTGCCATCTCATCCTGAAGGCTTGCCAGATTTGCCTGGGATTTTCTATTCTGGGCTCCAAAATCGATCAGATAGATCATCGATCCCATGAACACACACACACAGATCCACATCAAAATCTTGCGGACCTTGTCAAATCCACTGTCATCCCGATTCGGGAAAATACGGTATAAAATACCTTTAAAACCTTTTGGCGCTTTTTTTACTTCCTGTGGAAGATTCTTCTCTTTCGCTGTCTTTCGCCCCTTTTTCTTGTGATTATCAGGTTCCATCAGGTTATTTTCTGCAAGACTCAAAGCAGCAGTCTGTGGAACAACGCCCATTCCTTCCAGAACTGCTTCTTCAGCATCACAGCTTCCCTCTGGAGCCTGTGGATAACTGTCGACCAGTTTCCTTGCCAGATTAAATAATTTTGCAACGGCATCTGATGTCATCTGGGTAAGGGAATGATAATTCCCCGCATCCAGTTCCTGCATCATACACACTCCGTTGAGCACTGCTGCCACATAGGCTTTGCGGCTCTTGAATGCTGCATTCGGCAGGCTTAATCCTAATCCCAGGATATCTTTTTCTTCCTGCTTGGAAGCTCCCAGTGCCATTGCAGCTGTTACATTTGCGCTGACCGGACCAAATGTTTTTCCAATCTTGTCATTGATGCCAATCTTTTCCAGATCCATCTTTTCCGGCTGACACTGATATACCGAATAGATCAGTTTTTCGTCCTTATCCACATTATGAAAACGTTTTGCCGCCAAACCTGCTGAACCAGACTCTGCAAATGCAATGCGAATATTTTTCTTGGCACACTTAAGTGCCAGCGCATGCTCGATTCCATTTACATCAATCCCGTATACATGGGTTCCCAGACGCTGTACGATGGCTCTCATTGCTTCGTTGCAGCGTTCTGCCGCTTTTTGACGGTTTGAATCATTATCCGAAATTCGGATAATGAGCTCGGAACGTTTTTCATAAATTGCCACACAGGGGAGCTCTTTATTGGTTAAATCCTGCAAGACCTCCTGTGCCTGTTCAAATCCCATCTCCATAATGCGCAGCACGCGGCTGTAACATGGGGTTGGGCTGGTCTTATTGAGAATCTGGAACAGGTAGCTGAAAAACAGGCTGGTCTGTTCCTCTGGATTGGAAGGCAGCACCACAATGTGGAATTCGTCACCTGCCACCTCAAATCCTGGGATCAGGGAACGGTGGCATGGGAAAATTCGTGCTCCTTCCGGCATCAGAGCAAGCTCCTCAATCTGCTCCTGCGAAAGTTTTCCTCTCTTTGCAAGATGCCGTGCAACCTCTTCGCTTTCGATCAATTCTTTTTGACTTGCCTGAGCCGCTGCATGAACACAGGCTGCATCTACTGAAAGATTTCCGGTGAGGGGACAAAGGATCAGTGCCTCCGACTGCGCACAGGCCTGAAAGGAACGATTTAAACTGCCAATATCCCTGGACGGAAATTTCTCTACGTCATAGCCAAGAACACGCAGTTCTTTTTCCATATAGGGTGATGCCAGCAAACCCTTTTGGCTTCCTGCTTCCACCCCTACGATATAGACTTTCAATGTTTTCCACCTCAATCTACGATCCGTTTTTGCTGTCCGAACCGACAGCCTGGACTCATTTTAAAAGGACATCTCCTGTTATATCAATATCATAATCCAAACAAATTCCGGTTTCAAGCGGTAAATCCTTCTTAAAACACCTCAGACTCAGGAATTAGAGATATTGAGCTGTTCGATATTCTCAATTGCCCGGTTGATCAATTCCTCTGCGTTCATCTCATCCTCTGCAAATTTGACAAATTTTAACTGAGGTTTGGTTCTTGGATGTTTTGGAGTAAAGACAGTACAGCAATCCTCATATGGCAGGATGGATGTTTCAAAGGTATCGATCTTTCTGGAAATGATGACGATTTCATCCTTATCCATACCAATTACAGGACGAAGAACCGGCATGTCACATGCTTCATCGGTGCAGGCAATTGCCTGGATGGTCTGGCTGGCTACCTGACCCACACTTTCTCCTGTAACCAGAGCCTCACATTCATTCTGTCTGGCTACACGACAGGCAATCTTCATCATGTAACGACGCATAATAATGGTGAACAGATCCTCCGGACACTGATCACGGATTGCTTCCTGAATTTCGGTGAATGGCACGATGTACATCTTGATTCTGCCGCAGTAAGAGCACATCTTGTGCGCCAAATCGATTACTTTCTGTTTTGCACGCTCCGATGTATATGGAGGAGATACAAAATGGATGGCACTGATTTCCAAACCACGTTTTGCCATCATATAACCCGCTACCGGGCTGTCGATACCGCCGGAGATCAGCAGCATTGCCTTGCCGCCGGTTCCAACCGGAATACCGCCTGCACCTTTGATCTGACTTCCATGAACATAAGCTGCATAATCGCGTACCTCCACCATAACGACAATGTCCGGGTTATGCACGTCAACTTCCAGATGCGGGAACTGTTCGAGCAGATATTCGCCGACACCTGCACAGATCTCCGGAGACTTAAGCGGGAAGCTCTTATCTGAACGTTTTGCCTCTACCTTAAAGGTAGCCGCATTTTCCAGCTCATCCTTCAGATATTCTGCTGCAGTCTTTTTGATCAGCTCAAAATCTTTATCGATTACACAGGCTCTTGTCAATGCCGCAATTCCGAATACCTTCTGCAGGCGGTCAACTGCTTCATCCAGATCATATCCTTCTTCATCCGGCTCAACATAGATGGTGGACTGAGCCTTGCGGAAATGGAAGGAACCGACCGGCATCAATTTGCGGCGGGCATTTTTGATCAGACGATCCTCAAACGCATGGCGATTTAAACCTTTCAGGGCAATCTCGCCATTCTTTAACAAGATAACTTCTTTCATGTTACACCTCTTACTCTACTATTCCTATGAATTATTTTCGAAACCGATTCAGGCCTTCCTGCAAAGCCTGCAAAAATACGGGAACTTCTTCCAGCGTATTGTATCTTCCAAAGCTCAACCGGATTGCACTGTCCGCACGCTGGTGATCCATTCCCATCGAGGCGAGCACATGACTTGCTCCTCCCTTGGCACAGGCTGAACCGCTGGATACATAAATTCCCTTTTCCTCCAGAAAATGAAGCATGATCTCCGAGCGCACACCCAATGCTGAGAAGTTCAAAATATAAGGTGTCGCATCGGCAGGGGAATTGATGCAGATATCCGGAAGATTTGTCAATCCTTCCAAAAGTGCGTCGCGGATTTGGGTAATTCTTTTATGATTTTCTTCCCGTTCCTGCATGAGGAGGCTGGCGGACAGTCCCATCGCACATGCATTAGCAATTCCCTCGGTTCCCGGACGTACATTTTTCTCCTGTCCACCGCCAAAGGTGACCGGACGGAACCGGGTTCCTTTTTTGATATAAAGTGCGCCGCATCCTTTTGGTGCATAGATCTTGTGTCCGCTGACCGAAAGGAAATCAACGTCCATTGTTTTTCCCAGTTTGATCGGCTCCTTACAGTAAGCCTGAACCGCATCACAATGGATGAGCAGCTGTGGATATTTCCGGCGCAGCTGGCGGCTGATTGCACCAATTGGCAGAATGCTGCCGATCTCATTGTTGACTGCCATAATCGACACCAGCACGGTCTTGTCATCCATTGCTTCCAGTACCTGCTCCGGTGTAATCTGTCCGTTTGCATCCGGCATCAGGCGAATGATTTCCCAGCCTTCACTCTCCAGATATTTTACGGTATTAAGCACCGCATCATGTTCAAATGCAGTCGTTACAATGCGGTTGCCGCGGCGTTTCTGCGCTCTTGCCGCACCCAGAATTGCAATATTGTCCGCCTCTGTACCGCCAGAGGTAAAGTAGATTTCCGAACTCTGACAGCCAAGCGATGATGCCACCTGCTCCCGCGCTTTGTCCAGGCGTTTTTGTGCCTCAAAGCCTTTTCGGTGCAGGGAAGAAGGGTTCCCATAACACTCGGTCAACATTTCATATACTAATTTTGCGGCTTCCTCTCTTGTTCTGGTCGTCGCGCTGTTATCATAATAAATTTCGTCCGGCAAAAACTACACTTCCCTCATCTTACATCGTCTTCATCTATTGAGTACATACCTTTTTATTATACTGCATCTGACACGATCTTTCAAATATCAAAGCCTCTTTTTACAGTATTTTTACAGCTATCCAATCACTTTTTCACGCTGTTTAAAAAATTTCCAAAATACACGACATTTCCTTCTTTGTTTTAGAGAGGATATACGCTATAATAAGCATAAAGAATTGACGGATGTACAAAAAGTTTTTGCACTCCGAAATTTTGATTCACCATTAACCCTCTTTCAAATGAAAAGGATGTCTATCATTTATGGCAATTAATCAGTTTATGCGCGCAACGTTAAAAGCCCTTTCTTATCCGGAACTGCTGGATAAGAAAAATGGCTATAAAATTCAGCGAACCTTCGTCAACGCATCCCATCCCCATGTTCTTCGCCCATTTTATAAAATCTGGGATAGGGAGATCTGGGCAGGGGATCACAACATTCCAGTCCGCATCTTTGCTCCCGATGTAAAAGGTCCACACCCTGTCCTGCTCTTTTTCCATGGCGGCGGCTGGGTCACCGGAAACATCGACTCGTATGACAAGGTCTGCACCAATATGGCAAAGATCACCGGTCACATCGTCGTGTCGGTGGACTATCAGCTGGCACCGGAACACAAATTCCCGGCAGCTCCGGAAGACTGTTATCGTGCTGCAAAAGAAATTTTTGCACACTGCGATATGTTTGGCAACACACCGGACGATATCACACTCATTGGAGACAGTGCGGGCGGAAATCTGGCAGCGGTCGTTTCTCTGATGGCACGGGATCGCGGGGAGTTTTTCCCAAAACGCCAGATTCTTCTATATCCTGCCACCAACAACGACCACACCGAAAATTCACCGTTTGAGTCGGTGCGCACCAATGGAAAAGGATATCTGTTGACCAGTAAGCGTATGGTGGATTATATGGCGCTTTACCGATCTTCGGATGAGGATCTGCAAAACCCATATTACGCTCCTATTATCAGCAAGGATTTAAGTCACCAGCCAAAAACACTGATCATTACAGCAGAGTTTGACCCGCTGCGGGATGAGGGAGAAGCTTACGGAAGAAAGCTTTCCGAAGCCGGCAACATCGTCGAAATCCATCGCATCCATGATGCGCTGCATGGATTTATGTCCCTGAACCCAAGCTTTAAACATGTTAAAAAAGCCTATCGCTATATCAATAATTTCCTAAAGAATGAGTCGGATACTTTCGGCGAGGTAATCAGCGAAACGGAAGAAAACAAAATCTCGCTGACAGAGAATACAAACAAAGAGGTGAACGGTCTTGAGCCAGAAGAGTGCTGATTGGACCCGTTTAGACAATGCCGCAAAAATATTCCCGCCTACCAGCAACAAGCAGGACACCAAGGTGTTTCGCTTTGCCTGCCAGCTGAGCGAATGGATTGACCGGGATATTCTCCAGCAGGCCACCGAGCGATCTCTGGATGTTTTTCCCATCTTTCGCAGTGTATTAAAGCATGGCCTGTTCTGGTACTATCTGGAAAAAACAGAACTTGTACCGGTTGTGGAGCCGGAGTATCGTCCACCCTGCGGACAGATCTATGACCCCAGCAGCCGAAACCTGCTTTTTGAGGTAAGCTGTTACCGCAACCGCATCAATCTGGAGGTTTACCACTCCCTGACCGACGGCACTGGTGCACTGCAATTTTTAAAAACACTGGTGTGCAATTATCTTGCAATCAAATATCCACCGCTGAAAGAGGATCTTTTGTCCGAGATCGAATATGATGCCTCGGTTTCGGAACGGGACGAAGACAGCTTTTCCAAGTATTATGACCCTCACCACAGCGCAAAGAGAACCAAAAGCAGAAAATCCTGCCAGCTCAAAGGTCTTCGTGTGCCGGAGGGCAGACTCAAAATCATCGAAGGAATCATGCCGGTCAAGGAGGTTTTGCAGCTTGCAAAATCCTATAATACCACCCTTACCGTAATGCTTACCTCGATGATGCTGATTGCTTTTGCCGAGGAAATCCCGCTGCGCCAAAAGAAAAAGCCGGTGATCCTTTCGGTTCCGGTCAATCTGCGAAACTATTTTCAGTCGGAGACCGCCCGAAACTTTTTTGGTGTCATTCAGGTCGGCTATAATTTTTCCCAGGGGCCTGGAACGCTGGAAGATGTCATTGCCTGCGTGAAGGAGGAATTTAAGCGGGAGCTGACCGCCGAACAGCTGGGTGCCAGAATGGCTGCACTCTCCAAGGCAGAGCACAACTATGTTGCCCGCGCGGTTCCTCTGGTCATCAAGGACCTGATTTTGTGGACTGCCGACACCATCAGCGAAAGCTATACTGCCGGTTCCATCTCCAATATCGGTAAAATTGATCTGCCTGAGGCTGCAAAGCCGTTTGTCAAACGCTTTGATGTTTTTGTCAGCACCGATAAACTTCAGGCGTGTGTCTGCTCTTACGGTGGGGAACTGACCGTCAGCTTCACTTCTGCATTTCGCAGCACCAATGTTCAAAAGCACTTTTTCCGCCAGCTGACCCAGGCGGGCATTCCGGTGGAAATTCAGTCCAATAAGTTGGAGGATGATCTGCAATGAAATACTGTGAAAAGTGCAAGGTTGTTGTTCCATCCGGTCGGGAACGCTGTCCGCTGTGCCAGCGATTTCTGACCGAGACCGATCAGCAGGGATATGATGACGAGATTTTTCCCTATATCCCGACAATCTATCATCAATACAATCTTCTGATTCGGTTTTTGCTGTTTTTATCCGTCACCATCTGCGTTATCTGCATCACCTGCAATCTGCTGTTCTGGACGCACAGCTGGTGGTCACTGTTTGTTCTGGCAGGAGTGGGGGCTGGATGGGCTACCGTTGCACAGGCAATCCGCAAACGCAGTTCCTTCTGCAAACATGTTCTGTATCAGCTGGTCACCATTGCACTGGTAGTGGTCATCTTCGACCTGATGACCGGCTTTCATCGCTGGTCGTTTAACTACCTGATTCCGGCACTGTGCAGTTTTTCCATGATTGTAATTGCCTCGATTGCCGCAACAGGACACCGCTCGATTGAAAATTATATCATCTATATGGTTGTTTCAGCGGTATTCAGTATGGTTCCGGTAATCTTCCTGCTGACAGGCTGGACCACCGTTCTGTGGCCTACTGTCCTGACGGCTGCGGCGAGCGTGATTTACCTTGCAGCGCTGGTTTTATTTATCGGAAAGGACACCTGGTCCGAGCTAAAAAAGAGACTGCATTTATAAGCACAAAAGCGGAAGCGGTATAATACCGCTTCCGCTTTTGAAACAGCTTTCTTGACAAAACGTAAACCTTGGTTATATAATGAATGTCAGAGAGATGGCTCCCGTGTGCCAGACGGCGGTCATTCCCAAACAACTGAATTACTTGAGGAAACGCCGCCCCTTTTACTTAGGAGTGGTTATTTCTTTATGTAAGATAAAATCCCAAAGATAACTAGGGATACTTTTAATTTTCGAAATAACAGGTTTAGTGTTGTATCCCTTGGAGAATCGAATTTCATTTGATTCTCATGGTGACGGGACGCAGAACCGATTCATACTGCTAACTTTAACCGTCGCTGGTCACCCCCTTTTTGGGGGAAATAACCGTGCCATCTTTCTGACAAGCTGTAGTATATCACACGCACCAATATTTGTAAATATTACCGTATTGAAACATCCTTGGGATATCTCGGTTTCGACAGCGAGCACAACGACGTTGCCCTT
>OKSF01001761.1_pt1 | contig 16395 bp, 15 predicted proteins | sample 1606061 | NCBI WGS metagenome assembly OKSF01 (sample SAMEA3541567, study PRJEB24748) | human gut metagenome | biome: human gut; feature: human-associated habitat; material: faeces | place: China | collected 2012 | reverse complement strand
CCCGGATCGTGGGCTGCGGGCGCTGTATCTGCATCACCGGCGGCCACAGAAAACGGGTGTGCCACAAAAATCTTGACAGGGCAGTTAGTCTTTGCTATCATAACAAAAAATAAGGTGGGAAACAAAGAGAATTTGCAAAAGAGGTGCGGCAGATTATGGAACAACAGGCAAAAAAAATCTGGATTTTTGATTCTACACTGCGGGATGGTGCGCAAGGGGAGGAAATCTCGTTTTCAGTGCAGGACAAGCTCAATATCGTGCAGACGTTGGATCAACTGGGTATCGATTATATTGAGGCAGGAAATCCGGGTTCCAATCCAAAGGATCTGGAGTTTTTTGAACGGGTGGGTCAGCTGACACTCCACCATGCAAAATTGGTGGCATTTGGAAGCACCCGACGCAAAGAGGAAAAGGTGGAAGATGATATTAACCTGCAGGCATTGCTTTCCGCAAACACTAAGGCGGTGAGCATCTTCGGCAAGAGCTGGGATTTTCATGTTACAGATATTATCCACACAACCTTAGAAGAAAACCTGCGGATGATCGAAGAAACAGTTGCTTTTTTAAAAGCGCACGGCAAGGAAGTTATCTTTGATGCAGAGCACTTTTTTGATGGATACAAGCGCAACCCGGACTATGCGATGCAGACGCTGCTTGCAGCACAGAAAGGCGGTGCGGACTATATTTGTTTATGTGAGACAAACGGCGGTGCATTTCCGGATGAAGTCAGCCGCATTGTAGCACAGGTACTTCCGCAGCTTCGGGTTCCGGTTGGCATCCACACCCATGATGATGGCGGAATGGCGGTTGCCAGCAGTGTCATGGCGGTGCTGGCAGGCGCACAGATGGTGCAGGGAACGCTGATCGGCTTTGGAGAACGCTGCGGCAATGCAAATCTTTCGGCAATCATCGCGAATTTGCAGCTTAAGCGGAATTATCAGTGCATTCCACCGGAAAATCTGCACAAGCTGATGCAGACCTGTCGGGTGGTATCGGAAATTTCCAATGTCCGCCTGCACAAGAACATGCCTTATGTTGGAAAGAGCGCATTTGCCCACAAAGGCGGCATGCACATTGATGGGGTGAACAAGGCACCGGCATCTTTTGAACATATCAACCCGGAAAGTGTGGGAAACTCCCGACGTTTCCTGATGTCCGAGGTGGCGGGAAGAAGCACCCTGATCGAGCGCATCCAGAAGGTGGATGCAAGCGTTCGTCGGGAAGACGAGGTGACTACCCGCATTATCAATCAGGTCAAGGAAATGGAGCATCAGGGTTACCAGTTTGAAGGAGCCGACGCGACGCTGGAAATGCTGATCCGTAAGCAGTTAGGACAATACCGGCCATTTTTCCGCGTGGAAAAGTTCAAGACGATCGGAGAGCAGCAGGCAGGAGAAGAGACAGCCTCTGCTGCGGCGATGGTAAAGGTTGTCGTAGGCGGTCAGGCAGAGATGAATGCAGCGGAAGGAAACGGTCCTGTCAATGCTTTGGACTGTGCTTTACGAAAAGCGCTGGAGCGGTTCTATCCAGTTTTACGGACAGTACACCTGACCGATTACAAGGTACGAGTTTTGGACAGCAGCAACCGTACTGCATCGAAGGTAAGGGTTTTGATTGAAACGACCGACGGCAAGGAATCCTGGACAACGGTAGGGGTATCGGTGGACATCATTGAGGCGAGCTTGATTGCACTGATTGCGTCGATCGAGTACAAGCTGATTCACACATCTGTTTAAAGATGAGGATGGGGGATTGTTCTGCTAAAAGGGCAGGACACTTCTTAACGGATATTATGTGTGGAAGCTAGAATTTCTTAGTAGAAAAATGCGAAGCTGGATGCAGGCTTAGCCTGTGGGGTTACGTGCCTTACACTTGCGGTTTCAGCAGGACACTTCCTTCTTAATTGATACTGTGTGATGAAGCTGAAATTTCTTAGTAAAAAAATGTGAAGCTGGGTGCAGGCTCAGCTTGTGGGGTTACGCACCCCACGCCCGCGGTTCCTTTTCTTTTACGAGAAAAGGAACCAAAAGCGTATCTAAGGGGATTCCCCTTAGATATCCCCTGGGGGCTTTGCCCCCGCAGTAACCGCAAGCGGTCACGCTCCCCCTTATCTATCACGAAAGTTAGGTGTATCGCTGGGGGGATCGAAGGGGGAACTCCCCCTTCTGCTGGAAATCCAAAAACCAGGAGGTTTTTGGTGTATCTTTGCCTACTTTCTTTACATAAGAAAGTAGGCGCGGTGTGGAGCGCGTAGCTCCACAAAAACAAACAGGTTTGATGAAACAAAAAAGACCTCTCAAGTAATTGAGAGGTCTTTTTATCGAATTGGTTTTGGGTTATTTGTCAATCCAAGCAGATAATCAACACTGGTTTGATAAAACTGGGCAAGCTGTATCAGAATGTCGACCGGAATATTGATTGCTCCGCTTTCATAGCGGGAATAAGTAGCTTGTTTTATACAAAGGATGTTTGCAATATATTCTTGTGTCAAGTCATGATCTTCTCTTAGGTCACGGATACGATGAAACAAATTTCTCACCTCAAAACGATTATAAATCATAAAGAGAAACTGATTTAAATATTATGCAATTTTCGGATAAAAGGTATCGTTATTTATGGGGCTTAGGATTATCAGTTAACCCAAGGAGATAATCTACGCTGGTTTTGTGAATTTTGGCAAGTTTGATTAAAATATCAGTTGGAACATCATAGGCGCCTCTTTCATATCGAGAATAGGTTGTTTGAGATACACCAAGTAAAGCAGCCATTTGAGTTTGCGATAAATCTAAATCTTCACGCAGATCTCTAATACGTTGATACAATCTTCTCACCTCAAGAATATTGTATTTTATACGTATTGCGTATATTGACAAATATGCTATTTTAGCCTAAAATATTTTTGAGGTGATGGAAAATGTGCGAAAATACTGTCGATACCCAGCAGGACCTCCTTCGCTATAAACAAATGTATCTGCGTATGGTCCGCGCTGTTATGGATGCCGAAAAACTGCTCCACGACGCAATGGAGGAATGCGAGGAACTTTTTATTTCTGAAAATGCTCAAACCCAAATTTCTCCAAAACAAGATAACCAGGATTTGAAAAAAGCAGTTTAAAAGTTGAAATTCATTTTCAGTATCCATAAATGAAAAAGGGGACTCCGTATTTTGCGGAGTCCCCTTTTTTGTGTAACGCTTTCTTTGGCTGTAACCCGAATCTGCTCGTGGTATAAGATACGATATCACCTTAATAACGGTTGACAAATAGTAGTTCAAACGATGTACTTAACAAAGTTAACTATATAAAAGGAGGATATCTATGGAGTGGACAGATATGGTGCACTATCAGCAGCAGATGCAGAAAATTATACGGTTTCTGCTTCCTGTGCATAAATCGGTATTGACCGCAAGTGAATGTGAACTTTTGGCCCATTTGTATTTGCGCCCAGAGAAAAATACACCGGTTTTGCTCAGTATAGAAAGCGGCATGAGGAAAGAGGCAGTGAGCCGCTGCCTGAAATCTCTTTATGAAAAGGGCTGTATCTCCAAACAGCGTCAGGAAACAGATGAACGAAGCTATCAACTGTTTATCACAGAAACCGGACTTAGTGAATTAAGAAAAGGATACGAAAGTATCCTGCAGCCATTTTATGATCTTTGGCGCAGCTCTGGTGACGATTTTGAAGCATTCATGCATTATGCAGATAAACTTGCCGCACAGATTGAGAAAGGACAGGGAAACACTCGTGACAATGAAGTTTTATGATGCGTTACAGCTGGACCCGGCAATACTGAAACGAAAAATTGCTGCTTGTGATGAGAAAAAGGAAAAAGCATATTATTGGTTTGCCATGTCAGTACGTTCTGTGCTGATCGTGGCTGCTGCCATTATCTTTATCAGCCTGTTGTCCAGCGTGTTTGGCGCCGACAATACCCCAATGGGTGTTGTGTTGTTCTGTATGATTTTGGGGATTCGTTTTGTTAATTTCGAGTACTGTGTCAAAGATTCGCTCGTGACCCTGTTGGCAGTGCTGGCGATTCTGGTGCTGGCGCCAAGCGCAGCGGCAGTGATTCCAGAAATCTTTTTGATTCCGCTGCACTTTGCTGCCTTTTTTTGCTCTGCTTTATATGACGACGCAGCGGCCAGAGATGGGAAACGGCGGCCTGTATAGTTTTGCTTACATCTACCTGACAGGAAATCCTGTCACAGGAGAAGCACTGGTCCGCCGCATCTTTCTGGCTCTGGTAGGATACCTGATCTGCGGAGCGATTTTATTTGCAAAACATCGGGACCAGCATACGGCGACTCGTTTTCACCACGTTGTACGGAAATTTGATCTGTCCACACCCATCCATCTGTGGCAGCTGCGCATGGCACTTGGAGTAAGTCTGGTAATGACTGCCGGACAGGTCTTTGGTGTAGAACGCTTTATGTGGATGGGATTTGCCTGCGCATCATTGCTGTCAGAATACCCATATTCGGGAAAGGTGTTCACCCGTTTCTGACAGAGAATTGTCGGAGCAATCGCGGGTTCTCTTGCATTTTTTGTCCTTTATTTGATCTTGCCAGAATCCCTGCACACCTTGATGGGACCGTTAGGAGGACTGTGTCTGGGATTTTGTACGGACTACCGGTATAAAACAGCGATGAACTGCTTTGGCGCACTGATGCTGGGTGCTGGAATCTACGGAATTCATGGAGCAGTCATTCTGCGTGTTGTAGATACCATCTTAGGTGTAACGTTCGGACTGATTTTTGCAGCACTTTTCCACCGAGTGGCAGCAGTCAGGTTTTTGTCCCGCTCGATAGAGGAGTAGAGGGAAAAACTTAAATCAAAATATTATAATAAAAAAGCTCCCCGCACATTTCCAGAAAGGAACGTGCGGGGAGCTTTTTGTGTCTCCAATAACCCCGAAGGGTAAATTTTACTTAGCGAGGATATTTAATTGCAGCCTGTGCAGCAGCAAGACGTGCGATCGGAACGCGGAATGGAGAGCAGGAAACGTAGGTCAGACCAACTTTGTGGCAGAATTCAACGGAGGATGGATCGCCGCCGTGTTCGCCGCAGATACCCAGTTTGATGTCAGGACGGGTCTGTCTGCCAAGTTTGCATGCCATCTCTACCAGTTTACCAACGCCAGCCTGGTCAAGTTTTGCAAATGGATCGAATTCGTAAATCTTCTTGTCGTAGTAGTAGTTGAGGAACTTACCAGCATCATCACGGCTGAAACCAAAGGTCATCTGGGTCAGGTCGTTTGTACCGAAGGAGAAGAATTCAGCTTCTTTTGCAATCTCGTCAGCAGTAACAGCAGCACGAGGAATCTCGATCATGGTACCTACTTTGTAGTGCAGTTCCATACCGGACTGAGCAATCAGTTCATCAGCAGTCTTGGTAACAACCGATTTTACGTATGCAAGCTCTTTTACTTCGCCAACCAGTGGGATCATGATTTCAGGAACGATCTTCCATTCTGGATGTTTGCGGGAAACATTGATTGCTGCGTTGATAACAGCCTGTGTCTGCATCTCAGCAATTTCTGGATAAGAAACAGCCAGACGGCAGCCACGATGACCCATCATAGGGTTAAATTCATGCAGAGAAGCGATAACGTTGTGGATTTCCTCTACGGAAATGTTCATCTCTTCAGAAAGTTCTTTGATCTCAGCTTCGGTGTGAGGAACGAACTCATGAAGCGGTGGGTCCAGGAAACGGATGGTTACCGGATGACCCTGCATTGCTTCGTAGATTGCCTCGAAGTCACCCTGCTGCATTGGAAGCAGTTTAGCCAGAGCGACACGGCGCTGTTCCTCTGTCTTGGAGAGGATCATTTCACGAACCGCTTTGATGCGGACGCCTTCAAAGAACATATGTTCGGTACGGCACAGACCGATACCTTCTGCACCAAACGAGAGAGCCTGAACAGCATCTTTTGGTGTATCAGCGTTGGTGTAAACTTTCAGCTGTCTTGCTTCGTCAGCCCAAGCCATCAGACGGCCAAAGTCACCGGAAACGGAAGCTGCAACAGTTGGGATTGCTTCGCCGTAGATCTTACCGGTGGAACCATCCAGAGAGATGTATTCGCCGCGGGAGATCTTTCTTCCGCCCAGTTCAAAGTAACCTTCTTCTTCGTGCATTATGATGTCGCCGCAGCCGGATACACAGCAGGTACCCATACCACGTGCAACAACTGCTGCATGGGAGGTCATACCGCCGCGAACGGTCAGGATGCCTTTTGCATGGTTCATACCTTCAATATCTTCAGGAGAGGTTTCCAGACGAACCAGGATAACAGCTTCGCCTTTCTTGCCTTCTTCGGTAGCTTCTTCAGCAGTAAATACAACCTTGCCGCAAGCAGCACCTGGGGAAGCAGCCAGACCAACACCGATTTCTTTTGCAGCTTTCAGTGCTTTCTGGTCAAACTGTGGATGCAGCAGAGAGTCAAGCTGTTTTGGCTCAACCATGCATACAGCTTCCTGTGGTGTGATCATGCCTTCGTCTACCAGATCGCAGGCAATCTTGATTGCAGCGTGTGCGGTACGTTTACCATTTCTGGTCTGCAGCATGAAGAGTTTGCCGTTTTCGATGGTGAACTCCATATCCTGCATGTCGCGATAATGCTGCTCCAGACGATGAGCAACATCGCAGAACTGATTGTATACGTCAGGCATGATATCTTTGAGTTCATCGATGTGCTGTGGAGTACGAACACCAGCAACAACGTCTTCGCCCTGTGCGTTGACAAGGAACTCACCGAACAGACGGTTTTCACCGGTTGCAGGGTCACGGGTAAATGCTACGCCGGTACCGGAAGTGTTGCCGGTGTTGCCGAATACCATGGTCTGTACGTTAACAGCAGTGCCCCAGGAGGATGGGATATCATTCATTCTTCTGTAGTAGATTGCACGTGGGTTATCCCAGGAACGGAATACTGCTTTTACAGCTTCCATCAGCTGTTCTCTTGGTTGCTGTGGGAAATCTTCGTTTTTCTGTTCTTTATAGTATGTTTTAAAGCGGACAACCATTTCTTTCAGGTCATCTGCGTCAAGCTCTGTGTCAAGAGTAACGCCTTTTGCTTCTTTCATCTGGTCGATGATAACCTCAAACTGATGTTTTGGAACTTCCATAACAACGTCGGAGAACATCTGGATGAAGCGGCGATAGGAGTCGTAAGCAAAACGCTCATTGTTGGTCAGTTTAGCAAAACCTTCTACAACCTGATCGTTTAAGCCGAGGTTCAGGATTGTATCCATCATACCTGGCATGGAAGCTCTTGCGCCGGAACGGACAGAAACCAGAAGAGGATTGCTTGGATCACCGAATTTTTTGCCGGTGAGTTCTTCCAGTTTTGCAAGATGCTCAAAAATTTCTGCTTCGATTTCAGGGCTTACCTGACGGTCATCTTCATAGTACTGTGTGCAGGCTTCGGTGGTGATGGTGAATCCCTGTGGAACAGGAAGACCAAGAACGGTCATCTCAGCGAGGTTTGCGCCTTTACCGCCGAGCAGTTCACGCATTTTTGCATTGCCTTCCGAAAAGGCATAGACAAACTTTTTCATAATAATAACCTCCTTAAAGGGAAAGAGGATCAATTTAGCACAGGCAAGGATGGAATATGTATTTGCTTCCAAAACTGTGCAAAAAGATGAAAAATCCTCGAAAATTTTATTTCCATCCCCTGATGGTACATATTATATCAAATAAAACTCAACAATACCATACTTTTTTATAAGTTTTTCATAAAAAAATTACCGGAAAAATTCATGAAAATCGAGCATTGCATTGTGATCATTTCATGTGGAGGACAAATAAGATTGGGAAAAATGATAATTTTAACCAAAAATTAAACAGATTAAATAAAATCAGCATATTATTTTTATTTTGCTTTATCTAACCTATCGGAAATGAGCGGGAATCTTGAATTTTTACAAAGCGGATTTTATAATATATGTCAGAGTACACAAAGCTATGAGAAAGAATGGAGTGAATATCGTGACAACACAAACCTGTGCGATCATTCTGGCAGCAGGCCAGGGAACCAGAATGAAATCGAAACATCCAAAAGCAATGTGTGAAGTACTGTTTAAACCGATGATCTGCTGGGTTACCGACTGGTGCCGCAAAGCGGGAATAGAAAAAATATGCGTTGTAGTGGGGGAAGGTGCCCAGGAGATTGAGGCAGTTCTGCCAGAAGGCTGTGTTACATTTTTACAGTCTGAACGCAAAGGTACCGGCCATGCCGTTATGATGGCAAAAGAATTTATTCAGGAAAATATCGACAGCGATATTGTGGTACTCAATGCAGATGCGCCATTTGTCAATGACAGGGTGCTTCGAGAGTCGCTTGATCAGCATCGGACCGAAGATGCAAAAATAACAGTGATTACAGCAAAACTTGACCATCCAACCGGTTATGGAAGACTGATCCGCAGCACAGAGGATGATAAGGTTGTCACTGCCATTGTTGAAGAAAAGGATGCAACCGAAGAGCAAAGAGCAATCAAAGAGGTAAATTCCGGTGCGTACTGGTTCTCTGCAAAGTTTTTGCAGGATGCACTGACCAAAATTGACTGCAATAACAGCCAGCACGAATACTATCTGCCAGATACAGTAAAAGTGGCGTTCTCACAGGGAGAAAAGGTAATTGCCTGCCTCTGTGACGACCCAAATCTTGTGCTGGGAGCAAACGATCGGGCCGGTTTGTTAAAATTAAATGAAATCGCGAACAAAATTGTGGTTGACAGACTTTTGGAAGATGGTGTAAACTTTTATTGTACGGATGGAATCGTAATTTCTCCGGACGTTACCATTGGAAGAGATACCACGATTGCACCAGGTACCCAGCTGATTGGTCATGTTGAGATTGGGGAAGACTGTGTGATCGGACCAAACGCCATCATCGAAAACAGTCAGATCGGAAATGGATGCCAGATTCATTCCTCCTTCATCGAAAAATCCAAGGTAGGAAACGGTGTTCGAATCGGACCTAACAGCCATCTGCGTCCGAACAGCGTTCTGGCAGATTCGGTCAAGATCGGAAACTTTGTGGAAATTAAAAACTCTACATTGGGAGAAAAGACCAGCGTAGCACATCTGACCTATATCGGAGACTCCGATTTTGGTTCACACATCAATGTTGGATGTGGCGTGGTAACGGTAAATTATAACGGTTACCGCAAATTCCGCAGCACAGTGGAAGATAACGCATTCATCGGCTGCAACACCAATCTTGTATCGCCGGTTCATGTCGGCAAGGGCGCTTATATCGCAGCAGGTTCCACCATCACAGATGATGTACAGGAAGAAGAACTTGCGATTGCCCGTGCAAGACAGACAAACAAACAGGGCTGGGTAGCAGGCTATCGTGAAAAAGAGCTTGCACTCAAGGCAAAAAACTCCAAATAGAGAGAACCTCGGGATGGAGTAAATCAATTTGTATCATACAGTCTGGAAACGAACGTGTTTTACGGACTGTTTAACGGCGTCAGCCGGATATTCTTTAGAGGGACTAAAGAGGAATTCAAGGTGGGCGGAGAAAAATCTGCCGAGAAAATGTAAGGGGAGTCAAAAAAGAAATGAATTTGCATGGTAAGGATATTAAAATCTTCACTGCTAATTCCAATCCAAAAGTTGCAGCAGAAATCGCAGCTTGTTTGGGTCTGCCAGTAGGCAAGAGCGAAGTAAAAACATTCTCTGACGGCGAGATCGCTGTATCGATTCAGGAGTCTGTTCGTGGTTCGGACGTATTCGTTGTACAGTCCACCTGCACACCAGTAAACGATAACCTGATGGAACTGCTGATCATGATCGATGCTTTCAAACGCGCTTCTGCTGGTCGTGTTACCGCAGTAATGCCATACTTCGGTTATGCAAGACAGGACAGAAAAGCAAAAGCCAGAGACCCGATCTCTGCAAAACTGGTTGCAGACCTCATTACCGCAGCTGGCGCAGACCGCGTGCTGACCATGGACCTGCATGCAGCACAGATCCAGGGCTTCTTTGATATTCCGGTTGATCATCTGCTGGGTGTGCCGATCATGATCCCACACTTCATCGAAAAGATCGGTGACGAGCAGTCGATCTACACCGTTGTTTCTCCAGACCTTGGTTCTGTAACAAGAGCAAGAAAATTTGCTGAACGCTGCGATGTTCCGCTGGCAATCATCGACAAGAGAAGACCAAAAGCAAACGTCTGCGAAGTTATGAACATCATCGGTGATGTTCGTGACAGAAAGGTCATCATCGTTGACGATATGATCGATACAGCAGGTACTCTGTGCAACGCTGCAAACGCTCTGGTTGAAGTTGGCGGTGCAAAAGAAGTTATCGCTTGTGCTACTCATGGTGTACTGTCCGGTCCAGCTCTGGAAAGAATCGAAAAGAGCGCACTCAAAGAAGTTGTTCTGCTCGATACCATTCCGCTGCCGGAAAACTGCAACAGCACAAAGATTACTCAGCTTCCAGTTGCTCCTGTATTTGCAGAGGCAATCGAAAGAATCTATCAGGACAAACCGGTTTCCCCGCTGTTTGTTTAATTTTGACAAGAAGACAAGGGCAGGTAAGTTTACCTGCCCTTTTTTCTGGTGAGGAGTTTGGATGGAATATATCTGTTACTGTGATAAGGTGACCGAGGAAGATATTGTTCGGGCAATCGGACAGGGGGCCAGAACCATCCGCGACATTCAGCGGATGACCGGCGCAATGACCCACTGTGACTGTGCAAACAAAAATCCAAAGGGAACCTGATGCACACCGGATATTTTGCGGGTACTGAGGAAACATCTTCCAAAACCTGCAAAGTAGCCATTTGGAAAATGGTTAAGATTTTTGAGAATAATAAAAGTGCGGGCAGGCTGACCACAGGCTTCTATCAATATGGAGGTCTGTGGTTGTCCTGCCCTGTTGCCGACCCTGTAAGTGAGAGGTAAAAAAGATGGACAAAATGTACGATATTTTTGAAAAGTTAAAAACACTCAACACAAAGCCGTCAGTAACTGGAACACCGGAATTTCTGGTGGTAGGTCTGGGAAATCCAGAACCAAAATATGATACAACCCGCCACAACGCCGGATTTATGGCGATCGACCGCATTGCACAGAAGACAGGATGCAAAGTTGATCAGCTCAAATTCAAATCCCTGTACGGAATGTGTGAAATCGAAGGGAAAAAGGTCATGCTGATGAAGCCGTCGACCTATATGAATAATTCCGGTGAGGCAGTTCGGGAAGCAAGCCAGTTTTATAAAATTGGTCCGGAGCATATCATTGTAATATTTGACGATATTTCGCTGGATGTTGGCAAAATGCGCATCCGTAGAAAAGGAAGCGACGGCGGCCACAACGGAATCAAGAGCATCATCTATCTGACCGGAAGCGATCAGTATCCGCGCATCAAGATCGGTGTTGGCAAAAAGCCGCACCCAGATTACGATCTGGCAGCATGGGTTTTGGGACATTTTTCGGATGAGGATATGAAAAATCTTTCTCCGGTTCTGGACAACAGCTTTGAAGCAGTCAAAGAGATTGTCAAGGGCAATATCGACCGCGCAATGAACCTGTTTAACTAGTTTTATTTTAAGAAAACGAAGGGCGGTGAAGTTTGATGAAACAGTTTTTATCCCTGCTGGATGGGATGATGGAATATGAACAGCTCAAAACTGCGCTGCAAAACGGCAGAACACCGATTTCAGTGAGTGGTGCAGCAGCGTCTCATAAGACAAATATGATTGCGGCGCTGGTAAGCCAGCTAAATCGCCGGGCGCTCATTATCGTTCCGGATGAAAGCACAGCAATCCGCTTTGCAGCGGACCTTTCCACCCTGCTTGGAGAAAAGGTGCTGCATTTTCCGGCAAGAGATTATGTCCTGCTGGATGTGGACGGTGCATCCGGAGAATTTGAGCATCAGCGTCTGGGCGTGCTCAGCGCGGTACTGCGCAAAGAGGCAAAGGTGGTTGTTTCTTCCATCGAGTCGGCATGTGAGAGAACCATACCGGTCAAGAAGCTGGAAGAATCCATCCTGACCATCGACAGTGACGGGCAATATGACTGCGAAAAAATCGTAGAGAAGCTGGTGGCAATGGGCTATCAGCGCAGAGATCAGGTTGAAGGTATCTGTCAGTTTGCGCGCCGCGGCGGAATTCTGGACATCTTCCCGCCTGACAGAACAGATCCGGTGCGTATCGAGTTCTGGGACGACGAGATCGACATGATGTCTTCTTTCCAGGTCGATACCCAGCGCCGTCAGGACCCGGTGGACAAGGTAACCATCCCTCCGGCAAGAGAGGTGCTCTTTGACAGCCCGCAGGCACTGATCGATCTGTTAAACAAACAGGTCGAAGCACAGAAGGGTAAGACCGGACTGAAGGTAAAGGAACATCTGGAACGGGATATCGAGCGTCTGGACGGAGGATTAAGTCCGGTCAGCATCGATCGCTATCTGCCGATTCTGTACGAGCCGACTACCATCTTTGATTATTTTGAAGCAGACGCAATGACCTTTTTGTGCGAGCCAATCTCCTGCAAGGAGAATTTTTCCAATGCAATGGCACAGCACCATGAGGATGTCAAGATGTTGCTGGAGGACGGAATCCTGTTCCGCGGATGCAGCGTCTACTACGATGATTTCACCGACCTGTGCCAGAATCTTTGTCGCCATGCCGGTGTGCTGATGGATACCTTCAGCCGTTCGGTCAATGAAGTTCCAATCAAAGAACTGATTTCGATAACGGCTTCCCAGCTGTCCACCTGGAGCGGCGAGTATGCCATCCTCAAGGATGATATCGAGGACTATGTCAAGACCGGATTCTGCTGCGTGATTTTTGCGGGAACCTACCGCGGTGCACAGGCTCTGGTATCAGACTTAAATCATGATTTTTCTGCAGACTTTGTGCAGGATGTTTCCACCATTGTTCCGGGAAAGATTTATGTTGTAGAGGGAACGCTTTCGGCCGGAATGGAATATCCGCAGTTAAAGCTGGCGGTATTAAGCCATACCAAAACCGGAGCAAGCAAGACAAAGACGCCAAAACAGAAAAAGGGCGTCAACATTAAGAATATCTCTGACCTGAATGTTGGGGATTATGTGGTTCATGTTTCCCATGGTATCGGTATTTTTGAAGGTATTGTTAAGCGCGATATCCATGGAGTTGTCAAGGATTATATCAAAATTCGCTATGCCGGCAGCGATATGCTGTTTGTGCCGGTTACCCAGCTGGACCTTGTAACCAAGTATATCGGCGGCAAGGAAGATAGCATTGTAAAATTGAATAAATTAAATTCCGCAGAATGGGCAAAGACCCGTGCAAGAGTTAAAAAAGCGGTTAAGGATATGGCGGATGAGCTTATCAAACTCTATGCCAAACGAGAAGCGGCAAAAGGATACGCCTTCAGTCAGGATACCGACTGGCAGAATGACTTTGAAAGACGTTTTCCTTATGACGAGACCGATGACCAGCTGCGTTGTATTCAGGAAATCAAGGATGACATGGAAAAGCCGGTTCCGATGGATCGACTGCTCTGCGGCGACGTAGGATTTGGCAAGACCGAAGTTGCAATTCGTGCAGCGTTTAAATGTGTCATGGATGGAAAGCAGTGCGCGGTTTTGGTGCCGACCACCATCCTGGCATGGCAGCACTATCAGACCTTCCGCAAGCGAATGGAAGGTTTCCCGATCAAAGTCGATATCCTTTCCCGCTTCCGAACTCCAAGGGAACAGGAGCAGGTCCTGGAAGAACTGCGCCGTGGAGAGATCGACATTGTGGTCGGAACCCATCGACTGGTACAGAAGGATGTCAAGTTTAAGGATCTGGGACTTTGTATCATCGACGAAGAACAGCGCTTTGGCGTCAAGCACAAGGAAAGCTTTAAGGAGATGCGCAACAATGTCGATGTGCTGACCCTTTCGGCGACCCCGATTCCAAGAACCCTTAATATGGCGATGTCTGGTATTCGCGATATGTCCACTATTGAGGAAGCCCCGCAGGACCGTCAACCGGTTCAGACCTATGTTATGGAGCATGACTGGGGAATTTTGACCCAGGCGATGAACAAGGAACTCAGGCGCGGTGGACAGGTATTTTATCTGCATAACCGTGTGGATACTATTGACCGCTGTGCTGCGACCATCCAGCAGTTTTTGCCGGATGCCACCGTCGTGGTTGCCCACGGAAAGATGAGCGAGGAGCAGCTTTCCAAGGTCTGGAAGCGCCTGATTGACCATGAAATCGATATTCTGGTCTGCACCACCATTATCGAAACCGGTGTGGACGTATCAAACTGCAATACGCTGATTATTGAGGATGCCGACAAACTGGGACTTTCCCAGCTGTATCAGATCAGGGGACGTGTCGGCCGTTCCAGCCGCCGTGCCTTTGCTTATCTTACCGTAACAAAGGGCAAGGCACTGACCGATGTTGCAACCAAACGTCTGGAAGCAATCCGTGAATTTACCACCTTCGGTTCAGGATTTCGAATCGCGATGCGAGATCTGGAAATCAGGGGTGCGGGAAATATCTTAGGTGCACAGCAGCACGGACACATGGAAGCGGTCGGATATGAGATGTATTTGAAGATGCTTTCTGATGCGGTAGCGGTTGCCAAAGGTGAAAAGCCGGATACCCAGACAACCGAGTGTCTTGTGGATATCCGAATTGGAGCGCATATTCCGGAAGATTATATCGAAAGTCTGGCACAGAGAATCGATATTTACAAGAAGATTGCTTCGATCGAAAACGAAGCAGATGCTCTGGATATTACCGACGAACTGATCGACCGTTTTGGAGACCCGCCGGAAGCAGTCAAGGGACTCATCGATGTTTCCCTGCTGCGCAATACTGCTGCTAAAATTGGCATCAAGGAAATCTCCCAGAGAGCAGACAGTCTGCTTCTTTATCCGGAAACGGTGGATATGGAAAAAGCAAGTCACCTTGCATCCGCACTCAAAGGAAGGGTTATGCTCAATGCTGGAGCAAAGCCATATATTACCGTCAAGGTGGCAAAGGGAGAAAAGCCGATCGACACCATGCGCATCGCTTTGGGCATCATGTCCGGCGAGAATGTGGATTTGAGCAAAAAGTAAATTTTTCTGCCAAAGAATACACAATGGCGTCAGTGATAGACTTTTTAAAAATTTGGGTGTATAATAACATGGTATTTTGCCAAAAGCGGATCGGTACACCCGCTTTCGGAAGTAAAAATTTTAGGAGGATATTTCATGAACCTTTTGAAAAAATGTACAGCCATGCTGCTGACCGGAGCAATTGCTCTCTCCTGTGCAGCATGTTCCGGCGAGGATACTGCCTGGATCATGCGAAACGGTGAGCTGGAAATGCCGGCAGGAGCTTACATTAACAGCCTGATCGAAAGCTATTATGAAGCAAGCTCTTTGGTTGAGGATTCTGAAAAGGATGTTCTCAAACAGCAGATCGATGGAAAAGACGCTGACGAATGGATCAAGGAAGAGGCCCTCAAGGCAACCAAACAGAACATGGCAGTTTGCGCAAAATTCAACGAACTGGGACTTTCCTTCAGTGAACAGGAACTGATGACCTGCCAGACTCAGGCTGAGTCCTACTATGAGCAGGCAGGAGAAAACCTGGAAAAGAACGGAATTTCTAAAGACTCCATTGAGCTTCTCTACCAGATCACCTACATGAAGGTCAAAGTATTTGATGCAATTTATGGTGAAGGCGGAGAAAAGGAAGTTTCCGAACAGGAACTGCGCGATTACTATGAAAACAATTATATCAAGATGGCAGTTCAGACCTTTAACTTCCCAGCAGAGCCAGAGGTAGCGGAAGATGCAACCGAGGAAGAAAAAGAAATGTACGATGAGTTCTATCAGGGTGAACGCAGCAACGTTTACACCAATGCAGAATCTCTTTATACACAGGGCCAGATTGGTCTGGAACAGGGCAAATCCTGGAACGAGGTCCTCAACCTGTACAAACAGGATAATGCAGATAATGGGGAAGAGTACGATATGACCACCAACAACTATCGTCTGGTAGATACTGCAACCACCACCCTGAATGCAGATATCATCGGCGCACTCAAGGAAGCTGAAGTTGGCGAGATTATCAAGGTTGAGACCGATAATATGATTGCAGTCGGCGCAACTGCAGACCTGAACGAAGACCCAACCGATTTTGAGTATGTCAAGAGCACAATCTGCCACGCTCTGAAAGACGAAGAATTCGAAAACATGCTTCTGGAAACTGCATCGGATGAATCCTTCGAGGTAAATCAGAAAGCAGTTGACCGCTATGCTCCAAGCAAACTGAAGATGGATTAATGATCCGAAAGGAAAAGAAAAATGTCCTCCCAACAGGAGGACATTTTTTTATTTTAGTGCTTTAGCAAAGAACTTTCGCCAATAAGCGAAAGTTCAACAACCGCCCGC
>OKSF01001739.1_pt1 | contig 16619 bp, 10 predicted proteins | sample 1606061 | NCBI WGS metagenome assembly OKSF01 (sample SAMEA3541567, study PRJEB24748) | human gut metagenome | biome: human gut; feature: human-associated habitat; material: faeces | place: China | collected 2012 | reverse complement strand
CCCCCGGGACGAAAGACTCATATACACCCCCCGCCCCCCGTCCGCTGGCCGTACCGGCAGCGTCCTCACCTGCTTAATTAGTTGACATTGCTGTCTGAACCGTTACACTGAAACTACAAGATAAAACCGAGGGTCCATCACTCCATCTCTAAATACTTCTTCACATACTGTCCCGTATAAGATATATCGCTCTTAGCGACCTCCTCCGGCGTTCCCCGGGCAATCACCGTGCCGCCCTTGTCACCGCCTTCCGGCCCGATATCAATCAGATAATCCGCCGTCTTAATCACATCCAGGTTATGTTCAATGACAACGACCGTATTGCCGCCGTCCGACAGTCTGCGCAGAATCTCGATCAGCTTATGGACATCGGCAAAATGCAGTCCCGTCGTCGGCTCATCCAGAATGTAGATCGTCTTTCCGGTTCCTCTCTTGCTCAGCTCCGTCGCCAGCTTGATACGCTGTGCCTCACCGCCCGATAATTCCGTGGACGGCTGCCCCAGGCGGATATAGGAAAGCCCCACATCGTAAAGCGTCTCTATCTTGCGGTAAATCGACGGTACATTCTCGAAGAATTTAAGCGCCTCCTCCACCGTCATGTTCAGAACGTCATAGATGCTCTTTCCCTTGTATTTAACGTCCAGCGTTTCTCTGTTATACCGCTTGCCTCCGCAAACCTCACACGGAACATATACATCAGGAAGGAAATGCATCTCAATCTTGATAATTCCGTCACCGGTACAGGCCTCACAGCGGCCGCCCTTTTTATTAAAGCTGAAGCGCCCCTTATTATAACCCTTGGCTTTCGCATCGGATGTTGAGGCAAATAAATCACGAATCAAATCAAAGGCACCCGTGTAGGTTGCAGGGTTGGATCGCGGCGTACGGCCAATCGGAGACTGGTCGATCGCGATAATCTTATCAAGCTGCTCCACCCCCTCAATCTTCTTATGCCTGCCTGGTATTGTGTGCGCGCGGTTCAGCTTCTTGGCGAGCGCCTTATATAGAATCTCATTCACCAGAGAGCTTTTCCCCGAACCTGATACTCCTGTCACACAGGTCATGACACCGAGCGGGAAGGAGACGTCAATATTCTTCAGGTTATTCTCCGCCGCCCCCTTTACCGTCAGCCAGCCGGTGGGCGTCCTGCGCTCCTTCGGGACGGGTATCCTCTCGCGGCCGCTCAGGTAAGCTCCCGTGATGGATTCCTTACATGCCATAATCTCATCGGCCGTTCCCACCGCAACAACATGGCCTCCATGTTCTCCGGCTCCCGGCCCGATATCCACGATACAGTCGGCCGCACGCATGGTATCTTCATCATGCTCCACCACAAGAACGGAATTGCCGAGATCCCTCAGATGCAGAAGCGTCTGCAGCAGCTTGTCATTATCCCTCTGGTGAAGTCCGATACTCGGCTCGTCCAGAATATAGGCAACGCCGACCAGGCCGGAACCAATCTGGGTAGCAAGACGGATACGCTGCGCCTCGCCGCCGGACAGAGTGCCGGTAGCCCTGGACAGGGACAGATAATCAAGGCCCACATTAATCAGGAAAGACACCCTCGCCTTGATCTCCTTCAAAATCGGGGCGCCAATCGTCTCCTGCATCGTCGTAAGCTGAAGCTCGTCCAGAAATTCCCTGTACTTCACAATCGACATATTCGTCGCTTCGTAAATATTCTTATCTCCGACCGTAACGGCCAGTGCTTCCGGCTTCAGACGCTGGCCATGGCAGGCAGGGCAGGGTGTAATTCTCATATATGTCTCGTACTCCGCCTTCATGGATTCGGAAAATGTTTCCCTGTACTTCTTGTTCATGTTCTGTATCAGGCCTTCAAAGGCTATATCGTAAATGCCCTCCCCCCTCTGGCCCTTATAGCGGACTTTTACAATCTTTCCGCCGGTTCCCCCAATCAGGATGTCATGAACCTCCTTTGGGTATTCCTCAAACGGTGTGTCGAGGCTGAAATGGTATTCCTCCGCCAGCGCTTCCAGAATCGCTCCGCTGAAGCTGCCCTTATCGCAGCAGGACTGCCATCCCATCGCGACGATGGCGCCCTGTTTGATGCTGAGGCTCTTATCCGGTATCATCAGGTCTTCGTCAAATTCCATCTTATATCCCAGGCCATAGCAGTCCGGGCAGGCTCCGAAGGGATTATTAAAGGAAAAACTACTCGGCTCCACCTCGTCCACACTGATTCCGCAGTCCGGGCAGGAAAAGCTCTGGCTGAACATAATCGGTTCCTGGCCGAAAACATCTACCATCATCAGCCCGCCGGTCAGCCCCATAACCGTGTCTATGGAGTCGGAAAGCCGCTTCTCGATTCCCTCCTTCACCACCAGACGGTCAACCACTATCTCTATATTATGTTTGATATTTTTCTCCAGCTCGATGGATTCCGTCAGCTCATATAGGTTCCCATCGATTCTGACGCGTACGTAGCCGCTCTTCTTCGCCTGTTCCAGGACTTTCTCGTGGCGTCCCTTCCGTCCTCTTACAATCGGGGCCAGAAGCTGTATCCTGGTCTTCTCAGGAAGCGCCATAATCTGATCCACCATCTGATCCACGGTCTGCTTCTTGATCTCACGGCCGCACTTGGGACAATGGGGGATACCAATCCTTGCGTACAGAAGGCGCATATAATCATAAATTTCCGTAACCGTCCCAACGGTGGAACGCGGGTTCCGGTTGGTGGACTTCTGGTCAATGGAGATGGCCGGGGAAAGCCCCTCTATGCTCTCCACATCCGGCTTCTCCATCTGGCCCAGGAACTGCCTTGCGTAGGAGGAGAGGGACTCCATGTACCGTCTCTGCCCTTCCGCATAAATCGTATCAAAAGCCAGTGATGATTTACCCGATCCCGACAATCCCGTCAGAACCACCAGCTCATTTCTCGGAATATCCAGTGAAACATTTTTCAGATTGTGCTCATTGGCACCACGGATTTTAATATATTGCTTCGCCATTTTTCTAACTCCTGTGTATACAGAACAGGTTCCATCCATACACTTCCGGCAGTGGGGAACCGTTCCGTTTCATTCAGCATTTTATCTGCTTCCTCTTATTGTTTTAACCTGTCTTAGCTATCCCAGTATATCATATCCGGCTGCGTTTTGCAAACATTTGTTCGGCACATTTTTCCGGATTTTATTGGTTTATTTGGCACGTTATTGGCGATTATGGGAATAACTAAGAAAAAATCCTTTTACAGGCTCCGGAATGGCTACCCCCGGAGTGTAAAAGGATTTCTTTCATTCTTATTTCTTTTCTTTCACCTGATATTACCGCTCTTCCCGGAAATAATTCATGCCGAGATGCGCCGGAATATGGCCGCCCTTATTCTTCCTCATGGAAGAGATGACAAGGACAAGAGCCGTAATCAGGAACGGCAGCGCGTCGAAGAATGCGGTCGGGATTGCATACGTATTCTTCGGTACGTAATATTTCAGTACCCGGAGCGCTCCGAAGATAAAGGAACCGTAAATTACATTCACCGGCTTCCAGGAAGCAAAGATAACGAGCGCTACGGAAATCCATCCAAGCCCCGCCACGCTGTCTCTCAGCCAGACGCCGCTGTTGATAATCATGGAGCAGTACGCCCCGCCGATTCCGCATATAGCGCCGGAAAGCAGAATGTTGATATAGCGCCATTTTGTAACCTCAATACCGGCCGCGTCGGCGGCTCCCGGATTCTCCCCGATTGCCTGCACATTCAGGCCCACCTGGGTTTTGTACAGATAGATGCTTGCCAGGACGGCAATGACCAGCCCCAGATATACAAACGGATTGTAGGAAAACAGCAGCTCTCCCACCACCGGAATATCACTCAGCCCGGGAATATTAATATTTCTCATCTGAGCCGTGATTGTCTCCGGAAGCTTCAGCGTCCCTCCCTCGGAGCGCTCCAGCATAAACACGCCGATAAAATTGGAAAGCCCGACACCGAAAATCGTCATGGTAAGACCTGTAACATTCTGGTTTGCCATAAAGGTAACGGTCAGAACTCCGTAAATCAGCGCGCCGAACATGCCTGCAGCCGCAGAGGCCAGAATTGCAACCAGAAAATTATCGGACAGATAACCTGCCATAAACCCGGCACAGGCGCCCAGGGACATCATACCCTCCACACCGAGATTCAGATGCCCTACTTTTTCACTTAAAATCTCTCCAACCGTGCCAAAAAGGAACGGAGTTCCCGCCAGTACCGCTGCCACAAGAAATTTAATTAAGATGTCTCCGCTCATGCCCCGGCACCTCCTTTCCCTCTCATCACAAATTTATACCGTATGAACAGCTCGCATCCCAGAATGAAGAACAGGATAATTCCCTGAAGCACGTCCGCACTGTCTGAGGACAGACCGAAGGAAGACTGCACAACGCTGCTGCCCTTTTCCAGAATGCTGAACAGCAGCGAAACCACCAGGATCATGCCCGGGTTCAGCTGGCACCGCCAGGCCACTATGCTGGCGGTGAAGCCCACGCCGCCGGCCACGGCCGTCGTCAGCGTGACGTCTGAACCGGTTGCCTGAACCATTCCGCCGATACCGCATACGGCTCCGGAGAGGAACATCGTGCGAAGAATCACTTTTCTTACATTCATCCCCGCATACCGGGCAGTCTCCTGGCTCTCGCCCACCACGCCGATTTCATATCCCTGTTTGGAATATTTCATATAAACAAATACCAGTACAAGCAGCACAAGGGCAATAATCCAGCCGAACTGGATACCAAACACTTTATCAAGAGCCGCATTCTTATCAAATCTGGCTATCTTTGCATATCCCTGTGAACCGGGATCGCGCCACGGCCCCTCTCTCAGGAACACGATAATATTGAGGGCAATATAATTCAACATCAATGTGAACAGAGTCTCGTTCGTATCGTATTTTGTCTTGAACCAGGCCGGAATCAGGCCCCAAAGGCCGCCCCCCACGGCTCCTGCGATGAACATGACAATCACCAGCACCCAGTGGTTCCATCCGGAATGAAACAGTGCAAAATAAGACGCGCAGATGCCGCCTGCAATAATCTGTCCCTCCGCGCCGATGTTCCAGAACTTCATCTTAAACGCCAGCGTTACTCCCAGCGACGCGATCAACAGCGGAATCGCAATTTTCACCGTCGCCTGGATGGCCATCCCGCTTCTGAGAGCTCCGGTAATAATTGTTTTATAAATGACAAATGGATTCTGTCCGATTATCAGGATAAAAAGCCCGCCTGCCACCAGCGCCAGCAGAATCGCTTCCAGACGCAGGATAAATGTCTCCCTGCTGCCCAGCTCCGCTTTTTTCACTACACGGATTAACGGCTCATTCATGCTTTTTCCTCCTCTTCTGAAATAGGTTCCGGTATTTTATCTTGCTCCGCCGAAAGCTCTTGTCCCGATGTCTCTTTCATCGCCTCAGCAGCCTCGGCGCCTGTCATCATCAGACCGATTTGCTCCTTTGTCACCGTCTTCGCATCGACCACTCCGGTTACTTTGCCGTGACAGAGTACCATCAGACGGTCGGACAGTTCCAGAAGCACATCCAGATCCTCACCGATATAGATAACGGCGACTCCCTTTTTCTTCTGCTCATTCAGAAGATCATAGATTGTATAGGAGGAGTTGATATCAAGTCCTCTCACCGGATAGGCGGTGATTAATACCTGGGGACTTGACTCGATCTCACGCCCCAGAAGCACCTTCTGGACGTTGCCTCCCGACATCAGGCGGACCGGCGTATCCACTCCGGGAGTCACGATTGCCAGCTTCTCCACCAGCTTCTGCGCCAGCTCCCTGGCAGGCTTTCGTTCCACAAAGGGGCCTTTCCCCTCCGTGTAAGATTTCAGGAGCATATTATCCACCATGCCCATGGATGCCACAAGCCCCATGCCGAGCCTGTCTTCCGGGACAAAGCTCATACTGATTCCAAGCTTTATGATCTCCGCCGGAGTCTTACCCACGATGTTTTCCTTATGATACAGGATCGCTCCTTTTTTGGCAGTCATCAGGCCGGTCAGCGTCTCGCAGAGTTCCTTCTGCCCGCTTCCTGCCACGCCGGCCACTCCCAGGATTTCCCCTGTCTTAATCTCAAAGGATACATCATCAAGCGCTATAGAACCGTCGCTTTTATCTACAGTCAAATCCACAACCTTTAGTATTGTATCGCGTTTTTCCATCTCAGGGCGCTCGATGTTTAAGCTGACCGGACGGCCCACCATAAGCTCCGTCAGCTTTTTCTCGTTACACTCGCTTGTATTCACCGTATCAATACTCCGGCCTTTTCTCAGAATTGTCACCCGGTCGCTGATGGAAAGCACCTCATGGAGCTTGTGCGTAATAATAATGATGGCACAGCCCTGTTCCTTCATCTTGCGGAGGATGGCAAATAATTTATCCGTCTCCTGCGGAGTCAGAACCGCAGTCGGCTCGTCCAGAATCAGAATCTGGGCTCCTCTATATAATACCTTTAAAATCTCAACCGTCTGCTTCTCACTGACAGACATATCGAAAATTTTCTTTTCAGGTTCGATTTCGAGTCCAAAAGACCGGCTGATCTGCTCAATCTTCTCTTTTAAAGCTTTTCTTCCCAGCCGCTTTCCGCCGGTCCCCAATACAATGTTGTCCATCGCGCTGAATACATCCACCAGTTTGAAATGCTGATGAATCATTCCTATCCCCAGGTTTCTGGAATCCACGGGCGAATTGATCGCCACCTCTTTTCCGCCCACCAGGATCGAACCGGAATCAGGATGATAGATGCCGGAAATCATATTCATAAGCGTTGTCTTACCTGAGCCGTTCTCCCCAAGAAGAGCCATAATTTCCCCGTATTTTACCGACAGGTCGATTTTATCATTGGCGACCACGCTTCCGAATACCTTTGTAATCTGTCTGCACTCAATGGCATACTGCTCTGTCATTTCTTCACCTCTTGTTTCGTTACAATTCACAGCCCCGCCAAAAATGCGTCTCTGCGAACAGTAATATGCTGCGCGATGCCCGCGGGACAGTCGCTGTAAATAGTAACCGTGATTCGGACGGCGTCAAAAAAGGGATGCCGCAAAATGAGAATTTATGTAATTCACCATTTTTAAGCATCCCTCATCTTTCAGCCTGTTTTAGTGGTATTATCTCATTCTGATAACATTATTTCTCAACAACGTTCTTGAAATACCAGTGAATGTTTCCTGTAATATCCGCATCAGACATATGCTCGCCCTCTGTGCCCACGGTTGTACCGTCGTTGCACTCGATTACGCCGTCAAATACGTCCCATTCGCCGGAAACAATCTTAGCTTTTGCTTCTTCGATCTTCTCTGCTGTGCCTTCTGCACAAAGATCGGATAATGGAGCCAGGTCCACAAGACCTTCTTTTAAACCGCCGAAGTAATTCTCGCCTGTCCATGTCCCGTCAACGAGGCTCTGAACGGCTGATGTATAATATGCGCCCCAGTTCCATACAGTGGAAGTAAGAACTGCCTTAGGGGCATCCTTGCTCATGTCGGAGTTGTAACCAACGCCGTATACTCCGTTTTCCTCAGCCGCAAGCTGTGGGTTGGGTGTATCACAGTGCTGTCCGATTACGTCGCAGCCTTCATTAATTAAAGCTACGGCAGCCTGTTTCTCACCTTCCGGATCATACCAGCTGTTGGTTGTCTTGATATATACGGTCGCATCCGGATTTACAGAGTAAACACCCATGGCAAATGCATTGCATCCGCCTGTAACCTCTGCGTTGTCCTTGCCCCAGGCGCCTACATAACCAATCTTGTTGGACTCTGTCTTAAGGCCTGCTGCAATACCGGATAAGTATCTGGACTGGTAAATTCTTCCGAAGTAGTTATTGAAGTTAACGCCGTTTGATTTATATCCTGTACCATGGGAGAAGATAACCTCCGGGAACTCGTCTGCAAGCGCTTCGCATGCATCCATATAACCCCAGCTTGTGGCGAAGATAATCTGGCATCCTTCTTCCACGCACTCTCTCATAGCCGTCTCAATTGCAGTCTGATCATCATCCGCTACATTGTTCTTGCGGATAATCTGGCTGTCTTCCAGACCTACTGCTTCCTGCATGGCAACAATGCCAAGATCATGTGCATAAGAATAACCGGAGCCGTCTGCCGGGTTTCCGATATGGATTACGCCGACCTTCAAATCTTCCTTCGGGATTGCCGGCATAACACCCTCTGCCGCCTTAGCCTCTCCTGTCTCTGCTCCTGCTTCTGCTGTCTCTCCGGCTGCTTCTGCCGCTGATTCGGTCTGTGCTGCGGTTGTTTCCTTGCCGGATGAAGATGAACATCCTGTGCAGAGGGAAAGTGCCATAGCTGCTGACAGTACCACGCTTAATACTTTTTTCATTTCTTTCCTCCTCAATAAAAATAAATGAATGTCAATACTGAACAATTATTACATTTTCTCCTAAGTTTTGCAAGAGATTTCACGGAATTTGTCGAGTTTTTTTCATATAACTTGTTTTAACGGCAAAAGCCCCGCTTTACCGGGATTGCGGCTCTTCCGAACATTGATAACAACGATAACCTGCACGCTCCGGGTACAGGTAACCGCCTCCAATAAAAAGGGGAGGCTGCTTTACGGGAAATAAAGCAGCCTCTATATGGCACAAATAAAGAATTGTTATCTGAAATTCAAAAATCCGGTCCGGCTATTCTATCGGTTTTTCAGGCCGGATATGACAAAGCCTCAAAAAAGCCTCCATAGCCTTTGTCATATATCTTCCTTTTTTGCGGGTCATAAAAATTTCCCTGCGCGCCAGAGGGTCTCCGATTTTATAATAAATCAGGGCATCCGTATCGGATACAAGGCTCAAAAGGCTGTTTCGGATAAACGCAATGCCGGAACCGGATTTCGCGACATAAAATGATGTCATAATCTGATCCAGGAATAACTCCACCTTAGGTTCAAAACCGGCATTCCTGCAAATCCCCCTGCTGCGCATACAAATATCGTTTTCCTCTTTTAAAAAGATAAACGGACAGTCCCGGAATGCCTGCATCGGCACCGGCTGTACATCTTTCCCCCTGAACGCGCCGTCCCTGGCCTGCGCAAATGCCATCTGAAAGCTCCGCAGCTTTTTATTTACTTCAAATTCAGCCGGGACGGCCAGAATTATCTGTTCATAGTCGTAGAGATACCGTTCCACCTCATCCCCGGCCGGAATTGCCGTCTCAAGCAAAAGGTCAATCGAATCATCCAGGAGTCCTGCCCGGAGTTCCCTGATATTCCCCTCATGGATTTCCACCGATACGCCCGGATACTTATTCTTAAACCGTTTCAAAAGTCCCGCCAGAAGGTAAGCACAGAAAAAAGAAGAACTGCCTACCGAAAGATGTCCCGTGTTCATATCCGCCATATCTTTGAAATATGCGTCCATATTCTTCTCTAGACGCATAAACTGTTCCGCGCATTTGATATAATACTCCCCCTCTTTCGTCACGGTAAGGGGGATTGTGCTTCTGTCAAATATCTGGCAGCCGATTTTGGCCTCCGCTTTTCTCACCATGGCGCTTACAGCCGATTGGCTCACAAACAGTTTCTGCGCCGCTTTTGAAAAACTCTTTTCCTGATATACCAGATAAACATATTCCATCTCAACTGACGCCATTGCCTCCCCCTTATCCTTTCACTCCCGGTATCAATCCGCCTGCCCGGTTCTTTGTTCTGACTATCCCAGACTGTAGAATATCGGTCCGCTGGGACCCAGCGGAATTTTAAACAATACAAACACAATTAAAATGACGCTCCACGCAATTCCCATGACCAGTGAATAGGGCAGCATATTTGAAAACAGGGTTCCCCATCCCGCCTTCTTATCGTATTTCTGCACGTACGATAAAAGAATCATCACATATGGGAACAGAGGAGAAAGCACGTTTGTAATTGAGTCTCCGATTCGGTATGACATCTGCGTTACAGAGGGATGGAGGCCCAGAATCATGAACATCGGAACGAAAATCGGAGCCATGATTGCCCATTTTGCCGATGCACTGCCTATGAACAGGTTGATAATCCCCGAAACAATAATCAGTCCGATAATTAAGCCGATACCCGTGATGCCCGTATTCTCAAGAAACTCGGCGCCTTTAACGGCAAATACGGTAGCCAGATTGCTCTGTGAAAACCAGGAGGTAAACTGTGCCGAGACAAATACAAGCACAATATAACCGCCCATATCCTTCATCGCAGCTATCAGCATATTGACAATATCCTTACTGCTTTTTATCGTGCCTGCCACTCTGCCGTACACAACAGCCGGAACAAAGAACATGATGGTTACAATACTGATAATCCCCTTCATAAGCGGTGAATTATTGCTCATAATCGACCCTGTTTCCGGATCCGCCAGGAATGCATCCGGTCCGATGCAAAGAGCCACGATTGCCAGACAGATTGCAATAAAACAGACACCTGCCCATTTTATTCCCTTTTTCTCCTCCGGCGCAAGATTGGCATCATGCTCCAGGCGGACATCGCCTTTATATTCCCCTAATCTTGGCTCTACAATTTTATCAGTTGTGATTACGCCTGTAAATAATAAAATAAAGGTAGAGACAATGAGGAAATAATAGTTCATTGCAATATTGCCGCTGAATCCCGGATCGATACTCTGGGCAGCCGATATGGTAAACGTTCCGGCCAGAACATCGCTCATGGAGATCAGAAGATTAGCCGCCATACCCGTCGATACGGACGCATATGCCGCAAAAATACCCACAAGAGGGTTTCTCCCCACGGAAAGAAACAGCAGGGCCGCAAGAGGCGGCAGGACAATCCATCCGGCATCTCCGGCCTGGTTTGCCATGATGCCTGCAAACACGACGATAACGGTTACGGTTCTGCCGCTGGCCCTGGCGCCCGCCAGCCGGACCATCGAGGTAAGCCAGCCGCTTTTTTCTGCAAGGCCGCAGCCCAGCATTATAGTCAGCACGGCTCCCAGTGGTGCAAATCCCAGGAAATTACTTGGGAAGTTGATTAATATTTTTTGGAGATTTGCGATTGTTAGCAGGTTAACCGCGGTAATCGTCTCCCCCGTACCGGGATGGACCACGCTGGCTCCGGCAGTAAAATACGAAATAATTAACAGAAGAACGCAGAGAAATGCAAACAGTACAACCGGATCAGGCAGCCTGTTTCCTGCCTTTTCTATTTTTGCAAGGATCCTGATATACATTGGTTCCCTGTCTTTCTCACTCTTTATTCCTGTATTTTCATTCATGATGTTCCCCTCCTCATTAAAATGACGCTTATCCGTTTTCTATTCGAAGTACGGCCTTACCCCTTCAGCCGTTTTCATTCACATTCCTTCGAAAAAATCCGGAACCCTTCTCTTATTCCATCCATATCAAAACCGGACATCAGCATAAGAATCAGAAGCAGTCTTGCTTTTCTTCCGTCCAGAAAGCCGGAACTGATAAGCCCTTTGGAAAGCAGAGACGTCTCCGAACCTGGGTAGCCTGCATAAGTTCCGGTGAGCATGTCCCCCCGGCCGATTCTGGATGCCAGAACTACCGGCATTTTATCCGCAAGCTGTTTCAGTGTCTCCACCAGCTCCGATGGCGTGTGGCCTCCTCCCATCGCTTCCAGAACCAGGCCGTCTATTTTGCAGTCTAGCGCACACTTTAGCAGTTTCCCGTCATCTCCGACAGGAACGGCGTAAATTGGAACGGATACAGGCTGATCCGGTCTTTTCCCATCCACATTCCACTTATTTATTGCAAGTCCGGGGATTCTTCTTTGCAGCGGCTTCATACGGATGCTTGGCTTTCCTTCCGCCAGATACCCGAGAGGTCCGCATTCTGCCGCAAAAGCCTCGGTACTCTGTGGATGAATTTTTCTCACATATAAAGCCGGGTAAATTGCATCATTAAAAACCACCATAACGCCGAGTTCTCTGCACCGGCTGCAGGAGACGGTCCGGATTGCCGCCAGAAGATTGGCCGGCCCGTCTGCTCCCCTCATGTCGGGATTTCGCATTGCGCCTGTCACGGCCACCGGTTTTTCTGAATCCAGCAGCATCTCCAAAGCAAAGGCTGTCTCCTCGATTGTGTCCGTCCCCTGGACCACCACCACGCCCTCTGTCTCCCCCTCTAACAAGGACTGGATTTCGGCCGCTAACCCGGTGATATCGCTTATCACCATCGAAGAACTTGATTTTTGCCTGAACGCCTTCACCGTAATATCGGCTTCTTTTTTCACCTCATCAAGTGAATCTATAAAACCTGTCAGATCCCCTATTTGAGGAACCCCGTTTTTCCATGTATAGGCAATCGTCCCTCCCAAAGTCAAAACACTGATTTTTTTCAACACATTCCTCTCCTTTACTGTCACTGAGTATTTATTTTGCCGTCCGCTCTCCGTATAATGCGCTGCGCTGCGTATCCGCAATCTGATAGTTAAGCTGCATTTCCTGCGCTGTTTTCACCCCGGCTTTCGTGGTTAGAAACGTTCCTCCGCTCCCCGTTACCCGGCCGTGATCCATAATTCTTTTTCCGCCGGCAAAGCTCATTGCCGCGTCAAGACGTTTCATATCCAATACCGTTATATCGGCATCTGCTCCGATTCCCAGATTTCCTTTTTGGTGCAGCCCGAACGTCTCCGCCGGATTGACCGAGCATTTTTCCACAATCTCTTTCAGTGACAAATATCCAAGCCGGTAAAACGGGAGTAATTTCTGTATCAGTCCGTTTCTGGGAAATCCTCCGCCATCTGTCGCCGCCAGCTCGATTAAGGGAGATCCGCCAGGTATCCTGCGCTCTGTCAGGCAAGCCGACGCAACCGGGGCCAGATTTGCGGGAAAGCTCACATTTATGTTGGTGTCGCGGCCGGACCAGTATTGGAATGCATCCTCTTTATTTAATAGTACGTTTTCCTCTTTCAGGGATGCAATTGCACAAACGGTTCCGTCCTTCATCGCTTTCGCCAGTCCTGCCTGGGTAGGCTCGTAACCAAACATCTTCAGGCAATTGACGGTGATAGCGTCGCAGGGTATTCCATTCCTGCATGCACCGCTGGTTCCGTTGTTTACAGCCATGTGGGAATCCGAAATAATATTCGGATTTTCTCTGAGCATCTGAAATGCGTCTCTCAATTCTTCCAGGTAATGATACCGGTTTCCACGGCAGTAGGCATTAATGTGGGCCATCAGAAGCCTCTGTCCCCGCGCAAATTCAACCGCTTCCTGTAAGCCGTATATATCGCTTCTCTGCTGCGTACTCCCTGCATGGCAGGCTATCATTACTTTTTTAGCATTTGCTTCCTCCACACACAGCCTGGAAGACTCCGGGGTAAGAGGATAATGGCCGCCGAGGATTTTAAGTCCCAGAGAGCCGTTTTTCAGGGATTGCTCCAGAAACCTTCTGACCTGCGTTCTGGAGGGCGACTGTCCAACCTCTCCGGGAAGCACTGCGTCGATACAGCCAACGTTCATTCCGCATCCGTGTGATGAAATCTGGGACGAGATATCGGTCACAGGCCCCGCGTAATCAATAATCGTCGTCACTCCGGTTTTGGCCGCCATATAATACCCGACTCTGCCGCCCAGCAGCTTTGTCACATGCACATGCATGTCGATGACTCCCGGAATCACCGTCAGGCCGGAAACATCGTATGTCTCTTCACCATGCGGCAGTTCTTTTTCCAGTTCCGCTATCCTGCCTTCTCTTATCCCTATATCAAGACGCTCATCCACATGGTGAACCGGGTCAAATACACGGCCGCCTTTTAATACAACGTCAAATCTCATCTGTTCCTCCGTTCATACCGTCCCGCAGCGCGCTTTGCAGGGACAGGCTCTATTACGCTTCTATACTGAAACTTTCTTTTTCCATCCGTTCTCATGAGGGATGTGTTTATTATAACGATTTTCCGGCAGGATATAAAATGTCATAAATACATTCATATAAGTTAGAAACCGCTGTTTATACCTGATTTCTGTTTATGCCCCTTACTCCAGGGCAGAACGATAACCTGCACGCTCCGCGCACAGGTTACTGCCATCAATGAAAATACCCTGGCGGCAATTTAATTCTGCCACCAGGGTATAAGTACATTTTAATATTCATTCAGAGGACAATATTTTATCATTTGGGGACTCTGCATCTAAGCTTCGCAGGTGTCTTTAAGATTCAATCTCCGAGACAATTTCCGCCGTACCAACGGCTCCGGCTTTTTCGTTGAGTATCTCCATAAATTCTTCACCTGTAATCGTCTCTTTTTCCAGGAGATAATCGGCCAGTTCGTGGAGTTTTTTCTCATTTCCCATCAAGATTGATTTTGCCTTCTCATAGGCATCTTTGACCATCTCTATTACTTCATTGTCAATTCTTGATGCAGTTTCCGCAGAACAGGCCAGCGAAGCATCTCCGCCCAGATACGCATTATTCACCGTCTCCAGAGCTACCATGCCGAACTGTTCGCTCATACCATACCGTGTGACCATGGCTCTTGCTATCTTTGTTGCCTGTTCGATATCATTGGATGCGCCGGTCGTAATGGAATGAAAGATCAACTCCTCCGCTGCCCGGCCGCCTGTCAGTGTCACAATCTTATTAAACGCCTCGTCTTTGCTCATCAAAAATCTCTGATCTGCCTCTACCTGCATTGTATATCCGAGCGCACCCGATGTTCTCGGTATAATTGTAATTTTATGAACCGGAGCTGAATGGCTCTGTAAAGCCGCTACTAAGGCATGACCAACTTCATGGTAGGATACAATCTTTTTCTCATCCGTTGAGACGCCGGCGTCTTTTCTCTGATATCCTGCAATTACCGTCTCCACACTTTCTTCCAGATCGGCCTGCGATACGGTCTTCCTTCCCATCCTGACCGCCCTCAGGGCCGCCTCATTAATAATATTGGCAAGCTCCGCTCCGCTGGCACCGCTGGTGGCCCTGGCGATTGCATTGAAATCTACTGTTTCGTCAATTTTCACCTGCTTTGAGTGTACCTTAAGAATTGCCTCCCTGCCCTTCAAATCAGGAAGCTCGGCCGGGATTCTTCTGTCAAAGCGGCCCGGTCTCAGGAGCGCCTTATCCAATGATTCGGGACGGTTGGTTGCGGCCAGAATAACAACACCTTTCCGTCCGTCAAATCCATCCATCTCTGTAAGAAGCTGGTTTAATGTCTGTTCCCGCTCATCATTGCCTCCCATGCCTGCACCGTCACGCTTCTTACCAATTGTATCGATCTCGTCAATAAATACGATACAGGGTGCTTTTTCATTCGCCTGCTTGAAGAGATCGCGGACTTTTGCAGCGCCCATTCCCACAAACATTTCTACGAATTCCGATCCGGATATTGAGAAAAACGGAACATGCGCTTCACCCGCAACCGCTTTTGCAAGGAGCGTCTTACCGGTTCCCGGAGGGCCTACAAGCAAAGCTCCTTTCGGAAGTATAGCGCCAATCTCCGCATACTTCTGGGGATTATGCAGGAAATCGACAATTTCCTGCAGCGCCTCCTTGGCCTCGTCCTGGCCGGCCACATCGGCAAATGTCTTGCCTGTCTCCGATTCCGCGTAAATTTTCGCATTGGACTTTCCAAATGTCATTGCGTTGCCTCCGCCCATCCGTTTCATCATTGCACGGCTCATCAGCTGGCCAAGTCCAATAAAAATAATCAGCGGAAGAATCCAGGTAACCAGAAAATTCAGAAGAGGTGATGCCTGGGTCGGAATCTCAGAGCTGTATTTCACTACGCCGGCATCCGTAATCCGCTGCTGCAAATCGTCTCCCGGAAATGAACCTGTCTTATAGTTAATTTTCCACTTACTGTCTTTCAGAGTGTATACTATTTCGCCATTCGTAGTTACATAAACCTCATCTACATTTTTCTTGTTCAGTTCATCTACAAACTGATCGTATCTGACCTGCTCCGTCCGGTCCATCAGGGACGGAAAAATAAAAATATTAAGCAGCATCAATACCAGCATGACCAGTCCATAATAATATAGGAAAGATTTTTTAGGTGCTTTATTGCCGTCGTTGCTCTCTTTCATGTTGTTCTCCTCTTATTTGTATCATTGTTTTATATAATAACCATATCAGGCGCTTTTTAAAATTGGCGGAGTTTTGTACGAATCTCCTTCAATTTTTTCATCGCACTGATTTATTAAATATATACCTCTTATATTTATATTTGTCAATATTTAATAGTCAATATTTATTTACTTTTAATAAATATTGACTTGTATTTCGAAATATGCTAGGATGTGAACGTGGGCTAATCATCTGATTCCCTACTAATATGCTTGTAATTAACTTTATATTTTATTTGGAGGAGTTATTTATGGAGAATATAGAAAACAGAAAATATTGTGAAAGCGGCGGAAACCCGGACATTAATTCCGTGGGTGTACATTTTCTTGAATTTGCCGTTGCTTTCCTTACTCTGGCCAAATGCCAGTACCAGCATGAAAATGACGTCAAAGTAAATTCCCTCCCCTTTTTCACCCTGGTGGCACTTGATAATTGGGCTGATGTGGATTATACCATGTCAGAACTTGCCGATAAATTACAGATAACCAAGCAGCAGCTTTCCAAAATGATCAATGTTTTATCAGTAGTTTGGTGTTTAAGGCTTTGGAAGTGGAGTGAGTATGGTTGGAGGTTTA